>ERZ1035014.177-NODE-177-length-35198-cov-97.672822_pt1 | contig 35198 bp, 55 predicted proteins | sample MGYA00520620_ERZ1035014 | MGnify/ENA primary metagenome ERZ1035014 (study PRJEB33766, sample SAMN09781744) | gut metagenome | biome: gut microbiome | host: Homo sapiens | place: Madagascar | study: EMG produced TPA metagenomics assembly of the PRJNA485056 data...
AACAAACACAGGCGACCGGTCTGCTGCAACAAACACAGGCGACCGGTCTGCTGCAGAGGTAAGTGGCTGTGATAGTGTTGCGGTTGCAGTCGGCCGTGACTCCTACGTGCGCGGCGCAATCGGGTGCGCAATCGTGTGTGCCGAGCGTGGAGAATGGGACGGAGAGAAATACCCGCTGCTTGCAATCTGCTCGGCCATCGTAGATGGGGAGAAAATCAAGGCAGATACGTGGTACACGGTAAAAAACGGTGAATTTGTGGATGTAGACGACAATGACGATTGACGAAATCACCACCACGCTGCGGGCTTTTGCCCGCAGCAAAAAGGGCGGGTGCAGGGCGTGCCCGGAGTACAACAGCTGCGGCAAGATCGGGTGCAGGATGGCGGACGAGGCGGCTCGGGCGATCGAGCGCGTTTATGGCGCAGCCCGGTCGGCCGTCAGACGAAGTGAACGCTGCGAAATGACGAAGGAGGAAAATGATGGACGCTGTTAAGTTTTTAGAGGAGCGCGCGCGGATGTGCGGGCATGGGTGCAAAAACTGCCCTGCCTACGGAGATGAGTGCGATATTTACAAGCCGAACTGCGACTATGAGTCGCTGGTCGAGGCCGTAGAGGCGTGGGCGGCCAAGCATCCCAGGAAGACGCGGCAGAGCAAGTTTTTGAAGCAGTGGCCTGACGCTATGGTGTATAGTGATGGGGTACTGGATATATACCCTTGCATTCTTGAGAAAGCAAGAAGATGCGATAAATGTAATAATGGTTGCACAGAGTGTCGACATGAATTTTGGAATCAGGTGGTGGAGTGATGAAGATTGTTTTAGACATTCCTAATGGCGTTGTTGCTGGTTTCCTTACTTGTGTAGAGGTCACGGATTGCGGTATGCAGTTAGCATCTTATTAGCTTGATAGCGATGATTTTAAAGATGGTAATTGCATAAAATTGCCACGCGAGCAACAGGAGGGTTGACAATGGCTGAATACATCGAACGAGAGTCGGCGAAAAGAGCCGTTGATTACGCGGTGGAATTGTCAAATTCAGAATATGATGCGGTTTGTAATGCGCTGGACGGGCTTCCTGCCGTTGAGGTTGGGCACACTGCTTGCGACGACGATCTCTCCGGGGGCAAATAAAGACAGCGGCCAGCTCTAAATGGGCTGGCCGCTATTTCGAACCATTGCATTTTTGCCAAATTTGTTATTTAATTGTATCAGGATATGCGGGGCGCGCTGGAGACGGCGCGGGCGGGGACAGCTCCGCGGCTCCGCGCCAAGAAGCGATCCTGAAATCCTGCCTAAAAGCATCTGGCTTTCCTGGCGCATCAGACACCGGCGCATCCATTACGCGTGCAGGAGTCTCCAAGGCCGGGTAGACGCGGGTCGGGGCATAAAAACGCCCGCAGGTGCGTCCGAGACGAGGCACGCCGTACAGCTGCGGAGGTGCCGCCTCAAAAACCAGCCCAGCGCCCGACAGCTGCGGGACGCTGGGCTGGTGACTAAGCTGTTTTACCAAACGGGGTTTGCCTTGCTAAGCTCCCACTCTTCACCAAACTTTTTGGCGTGGGCAGCCTCGTAAGCCGTGAAAAACTCCTGATTGGAGCACGGGGCGAGATCGGAATTAAGCTCTTCACGGAGCTCGTCATCCATGAGGGCGACGGCCGCGTCGAAGTCGATTTCGCACCCGGAAATGTTTTTAACCATCATTGTGATTCCCTCCTGATTTTACTCGCCGAGCGAGGCGGTGATGAGCGCCTCGACGTATGCGGACAGTGTTGTCCCGTCCTGCGCGACCTTGCGCTTGGCGCGTTCTATGGTGGATGCCGGGAGGTACAGGGTCAGCTTGGCGTTGGCGTCGTCCTCGGGGATTTCGCCGAACTCGGCGATGTACTCGTCGCCGCTGAGGTTGTCCTCCGCCCACTTTCTGGCCTCGTCATAGGACAGGGGGAAAATCTTGACGCTGCCTGTGGAATCATTGACGCCGGTGCGAATGGAGTACTTGGAGCCGGGACCGCCCTCGCCGAGCATGAAATACTCTCCCGTCCGTTTGACGTACAGCGTTTCAGACCAGCCGAACAGCCGGTCTTCCAAGCCGTAGGCGATGCAGCCGACCTCGCGCGCGGTGCCGGTGTCGTAGACCTTGCCGTTGATAACCTTTTTCATGATGATTACTCCTTTCTGATTTTACGCGGCGCAGGCCGCGCAGACGTTCATTATTGCTTAGCATTAAACGCCTCGCACATCTTGCGATAGAGGTCGACGTTGAAGTCATCGGTTGACTTGCGAATGTAGGTGCACAGATCGTACCATGTTGTATTCTGCGGCACGCCGCAAGTCTCGATCCACCACTTGGCGGACGAGATTTCGAGGACGAGCGCCTGTATTGATTCCTCGAAGCGCTTCCGATCTTCCGCGAACAGGAGCTCGGAACGGATTTTCTTAGCCCAGGCGACCTGCTTTTCGCTGCCGATCAGCTCCGGGAGGCCAGCGCTCGCCGCTTCGATGGCCTCATCCTTTTCTGCCTGATAGCACTTCGGACACGTATCGTAGTAGGTCGGAGCCCATGCTTCAAAATCGTCGGCGGCCTTCCGATTATACTTCTTGCGGCGGATTTCGAACTGCGCTCCGCATTTTTTGCAGGTGCAGATAGCGTTTGCGATTGCCATTTTTAGCCCTCCTTGTAATTTCTCCTTTTTGTTTTTGCGATCTGCTTGTTTCCTTGATTTCTGATTTGATTATATCATCGACCTGACGTAGAGTCAATACAAAATGCGAGTTTACGGCAACATAAATACACCAAATTAACGGGTGCGTTTTTAGCTATTTCGACGAAAGGACGTGATCGTGTGAGCAGACCAAGATACTGGTGGTACCGTAATGTCTGCGCGGCCATCGGGCAGTTCCCAGCGCTGCGGGAGCGGATCGACGATCTGGGGCGGCAAAGCGTCACGGCGTCGGTCAGTGGGATGCCGCACGGCTCGGGCGTCGGAAGGCCGGTCGAAGGTGCAGCGCTGCGGGCGGTGTGCGCGCGGGAGTACGATGACTATATCGCGGTGCAACGGGCGATAGAGACGGCCAAGGGGTGGCCGGACGGGGACGCGGTGCTCGAGGTGGTCAGTATGTGGCATTGGACGAGAGTCAAAAATTTTGATTACATAGCGGACACCCTGCACATGGGTAGGAATACCGCAAAGCGCAAAAATGCGCGGTTTGTGTATGAGGTAGCGCGGAATATGGGATACTACGATGTTGCGGCGTCATAAAAAATTGGGCTAACAGGGCCATGTCAAGAGTCTATAATAATACCATGATAATTGGGCGTCGCCGGGAGACCGACGGCGCTCTCATTTTATACGTAAGGGGGCGAGTGCATGGCACATCCGGGAGGTAGGCCGCGAAAGTACAAAAGCGTCGCGGCGATGGAAAAGGCAATCGAGGAGTATTTCGAGGGCTGCAAGGGGGAGCCGCTGCTAGACGCAGATGGGCGCCCGTGTTTTGACAAATACAGTCAGCCCGTGCTTATCAATGCGCACCCGCCGACTGTGACGGGGCTTGCGCTTGCGCTCGGATTTACGGGCAGGCAGGCGCTGATTGACTATCAAGGCAGGCCAGAGTTTGCGGACACAATTACGCGCGCAAAGGCCAGATGCGAGGAGTACGCCGAGTCCCGCCTCTACGACAAAGACGGCGCTGGCGGCGCGAAATTCAGCCTGTCGTGCAATTTTGGCTGGCGCGAGTCGAGTGAGACTAAGCTCACAGTCGACAATGTACAGGTGGTCGTCGATGTCTAAGGTTTTGCTGTCGCAGATCATCGGCCCAGCCTTTTACAGCGTAGCGCGCGACGTTGTCCAGCACAATCACACACATTACGATTTCAGCGGAGGCCGTGGCTCCTTGAAATCATCCACGGTGTCTATCCTCGTTCCCCTCCTGCTGATGCAAAAGGATAACCGCAACTGCCACGCTTTGGTTTTGCGCAAGGTCGCAAACACCATCCGCGACAGCGTGTATGCGCAGTACATCTGGGCAATCGGGGAGCTGGGCGTGGCTGAGTACTGGGAGGCCAAGGTTTCCCCGATGGAGCTGATCTACAAGCCGACCGGCCAAAAGATCATGTTCCGCGGCGCGGACGACCCGATGAAGATCAAGTCGATCAAGGTGCCGTTTGGGTACATCGCCGTGACGCATTTTGAAGAAAAAGACCAGTTCGCCGGAAGATCGGAAATCCGAACGATCCTACAGTCCACAATGCGCGGCGGGGAGCGATATTGGAATTTTGAAAGCTACAACCCGCCGATCTCGCGTGACAACTGGGCAAACAAAGACAGCCTGGAGGAGCGCGCTGACCGGCTTTGCCACAGCTCGACATATCTCGACGCGCCGCGCGAGTGGCTTGGCGAGCAGTTTATCACGGAGGCCGAGCACCTTAAGGCAACGGACGAGCGAGCATATCAGCATGAGTATCTCGGCATCCCGGTCGGCACGGGCGGCAACGTCTTCGAGAATTTGGAGCTGCGAGAGATCACGGACGAGGAGATCGGGAGGTTCGACCAGATATACCAAGGTGTTGACTGGGGTTGGTATCCAGATCCCTTTGCGTTTATCCGCCTGCATTACGATCGGGCACGTGAGACGATCTACTTTATCGACGAGATTTATAAAAACAAACTGACAAACGAGGAAAGCGGCGGGATTATCAAGCAGCGCGGATATAGCGACGCATATATCACGTGCGACAGCGCCGAGCCTAAGAGCGCGGCGGACTATCGGGCGATTGGGCTTCCTGCCAAAGAGGCTGTCAAAGGTCCCGGCTCCGTGGACTACGGCATGAAGTGGCTACAGCGGCGCAAGATCGTCATCGACCGCCGCCGGACGTCGAACGCGTATGAAGAGTTTGTAAATTACGAATACGAGCGCGACCGGGACGGCGAGATCATCAGCGGATACCCGGACGCTGACAATCACCTGATAGACGCGACGCGCTACGCTTTGGAGCGCATTTCGCGCCGGATGGGAGTTATCGCATGAGCAATGCTATTGTACAAAAGCTAACAGAGTTAGGCTATACCACGATCCCGGAGGCGTTTTACAGCAAAGTCGCTGAGTGGAAAAGCTGGTACCAGGGCAACGTGAAGGGGTTTCATTCATACCGCGTGCGCAACGGCGAGAGCGTCGTCAAGTGCAAGCGTTATTCACTCGGCATGGGCAAGAAGCTGTGCGAGGACTGGGCAAACCTCTTGATGAACGAAAAGGTGCAGATCACGCTGGAAGGTCAGCGAGAGCAGGAGTTTGTCGACCGAATCCTGACGGAGAACAACTTTACCGTCCGTGCTAACGAAATGCAGGAAATGAAATCCGCATTGGGCACGGTCGCGTACATTCCGCGCGTTATCGGGCAGGAGGTCAGCGAGAGCGGCGAGATCGTACCCGGAAATGCGTCGGGAATCGCAATCGACTACGTCACGATCGAGAACATCTACCCGCTGGCGTGGAGCAACGGCTATATCGGCGAGTGCGCGTTTTCGTCCGTCGTGACGCGCGGCGGGAAGGACTACGCTTATCTCCAAATCCACAAAAAGGGCGCGGACGGGCTTTATGTCATAGAGAACCGCATTTATCGGTATGACAACGAGCTTTTATCGGACGAGCAGCTTGGGAACGTGCAGGGATTTGAGCGCATCCCGCCGGTTGTCCACACCGGCAGCGACAGGCGGCAGTTTGTGATCGACCGACCGAACATCGTCAACAACTACAACTACCTTCTGCCGACGGGCATCTCGGTGTATGCAAACGCAATCGACGTGATGCAGGGCGTCGACATTGCCTATGACAGCTATGTCAACGAGTTTGTCCTTGGCAAAAAGCGCATTATGGTCAAGCCGTCTGCAAGTAAATACCTTGACGGCGAGCCGGTGTTCGACCCATCGGACGTTGTGTTTTACGTCCTGCCGGAGGACGTCAGCGACAGCGCGGTGATTACGCCTATCGACATGGCGCTGCGCACGGCCGAGCACAATACCGGCATTCAGGACCAGCTTAATATCCTGTCCAGCAAGTGCGGCTTTGGCGAGACATATTACCGCTTTGACGGTGGCAGTGTGGCAACGGCAACGCAGGTCATATCGGAAAATTCAACGCTTTTCCGGACTATTAAAAAACATGAGATCATCCTTGAGCAAGTGCTCGACGAGCTTTGCAGAGTTATACTCCGGCTCGGCAATGCCGCAATGGGGCTCGGCCTCGACGAGGACGTCGAAATCTCTATTGACTTCGACGATTCGATCATTGAGGACGACACCACGAACTTCTCGCGCGATATGCAGATGCTGTCCGCCGGGATCATGAACGACTGGGAGTTTCGCATGCGTTGGATGAACGAGGACGAGGAGACGGCCAAGGCAGCACTCCCGAAGGCCGATGACATGACGGACGAAAAACAGCAGGAGGTGGAGTAATGGGCGGCAGAGGTGGAGCAGGTGGCGTCGCAGAAAGCAGTTTGCCAAAAGTGCAGCGCCCAATGGATAACTTCCCGGCGCTTACCGGATCCGAAAAACAAGTCAACTGGGCGAACAAAATCAGAGATGAAGTCTACAACGCTCTCGTTTTAGAGATGTATAAGACGGAATAGGGCGTCAGGACAGAGGCTCTGAACTATATCACATCGACCAAAGACATGCAAACATGGATAAAACAAACGAAAGATGCTTTCGGCATGATGAGCGGCAACGTCTTAAAGGAAAAAGTAAACAATAGCATCGACGCCCTGCGCAGGGCATCCGATCAATACGGCAGAATCCGAACGTTGATCGAAAAAGAAACAAGCGCTAAATACTGGATTGATCATAGGAACACGCATCCCGGCGACCCTGCGTGGAAAGCACTCAAGAAAAAGATAATCGGTTATTAAGATAACATGATTAACTTTGAAAATCTCGAAAAGCTCACATTCCCCGGCGTCGGCAAGTATGACATTCCGCAGATTGAGCCGGTCAATGCGTATCCACATGGAGAGTTTATCCCGGTGAATTACCACTACACGGCAAAAGACCCGGCAAGTAAGATCGTGCATTTCTTCGTGGACGATTATCAATTCATCCGCCATTGGAACACACCGGACAAATACATTCCGAAACTGTCTGAATTTGCGGCGGTATGCGCGCCGGATTTTTCCATGTATACCGATATGCCGCTTGCAATGCAGATTTATAACCACTATCGCAAGCACTGGCTGGCGGCGTACTGGCAGTTACACGGACTGACGGTGTACCCGACCATCGGATGGAGCGACGAGCGCAGCTATGACTGGTGCTTTGACGGCGAGCCGGTCGGCGGGATTGTTGCGGTGTCCTCCGTGGGGACGCAGCAGAGCAGGGAGAGCAAACGCCTGTTTTTGCTCGGCTACGACGAGATGATGAAGCGGCTATCGCCGGAATGGGTTATATTCTACGGCCGCGTCCCGCAAGAATGCGACTGGAATGTTATTCGAGTGCAGCCGCACTATGACGATATTGTGAAACGGAGGAAAGTCAATGAAATATCCGTTTCAACCGAAACTGCTTGACTCTCTCCCCGAAGAACTTGCCGAGCTTTTCCGCAGCCTCGAGTTGACGCTCTTGTCCGGTATTTGCGCGCGCCTCAATCTGGCCGACCAGCTCAACGAGGTCACTGTGCAGCATATCCGCGCTTTACGCGCACAGGGGGTTGACCTTGACGAGATCAAAAAAGCCATCCAGCAGGAAACCGGCATCGGCGAGAAAAAGCTCGATGAGCTGATTTCGGACGTTGTAGCGAGGAATCAATCGTACTACACAGGCCTGATCGACTTCGCAGGACTCACGCAGCCAGAATTTCTCGTCGGCGAGGCGGAGATCGACGCGATCCGTCGCCAGACCTTGGGAGAATATCGCAATCTCACGCGATCCATGGCGTTTGTGGTGGACGGCGGTCGCACGACGCTCGCCCCAGCTAAAGCGTACCAATGGGCGCTGGACAACGCTGTGCTGCAAATCGAGAGCGGCACGACGGGGTACAATCAAGCGATTTCCTCCGCGGTGCGGCAGCTCGCCGACAGCGGGCTGCGCGTCGTCTCATACGAGAGCGGCAGGACGGAGCAGGTCGACGTCGCTGTGAGACGAGCGGTCATGACGGGCGTGTCGCAGATATGTACAAGATACGCAGAACAGTCGATGGAGTACCTCGGCACGGATTTAGTTGAGACGTCTGCGCATTCAGGCGCGCGAGACGCGGACGGGCCAAACGGGTGGGAAGCCCATACAAAATGGCAAGGACGCGTTTTTAGGTGGAAAAAAGCATCGGGGCTATCCCCCGATGCTTAACCCCAGTATTTTAGTTCTGCTGCTTTTCGCACCTTTGCGGCTTCTTCGAGCGTATCGTAAGTCCCTAAGTATTCAAGCTTGTTGTTGGCTTTAATCATTGCTACGTAAACGATTCTCCCGTTTTTTCGCACCGACTCGGTTACGCCAGTAACGCCAGTCTTGCTGTTGCGATGGACTCTCCTCTTTTTTGCGGCATCTTTGCGGGTGTGCCATATGCAGTTATCCGGCGTATAGTCTGCATAAATATCTTTTCGGCCAAGTTCAAGTTCTGGCGCGTACCCGTTTTCGTGCGACCATTTGGAAAAAACGTCGAAGTCGTCCCATTCTTCACAATAATGGGTTCCGCGCTCCCCCCGTTCTTCTTCGTTTTCACAGCTTTTCTTGCACTTCATCCGCATCGACAGCCATGTGCGGTAAAGCCTATTCTTGGACGAGTGGAGGGAGCGCGGGCCGCCCCTTTCCCTGGAGCACTTACCGCACGAAGCTGAGCCGTGCCCCAGCGAGTTATAGCGGACGCTTCTGACTGTCCCGCAGTCGCATTGACAAATCCATCTTGGCGGGCAGCTGTTTCCGTCCCTGTACAAAACAGTCCATTTGCCGAACCGCTCGCCTGAATGATCTCCACGTTTTTTCTCCATATTATCACCACCACCTATTTTTTTAACACAAAGATTCGCCAAAAGCAATAAAGACGTCTCACGAGAGAGGGTGATGCAATGGTGGAATACCCGGATTTTGAAAAAAGCTGTGGCTACGGCACAGTGACAGGCATATGTGGGGTAAACTGCCGATGTCCGGCACACATTTTACCCGTTCATTGAGGGCGTCTCCGAGCGCACCTACACAGACGAGGAGCTATCCCACATCGACGACGGCCACGACGTGACGTATGACGGAAAGCACTACTCCGCATACGAGGCGACGCAGATGCAGCGCCGGATGGAAAACAGCATCCGAAAACAAAAGCGCCGCGCAATCGCGTTTGAGAAGGCCGGACTTAAAAACGATGCACAGGCGGCGAGCATCAAAGCTCGACGGCTGACGCAGAAGTACAAGGATTTCAGCAAAGCCGCGAAGCTGCCGGAGCAGCGGGCGCGGATGGAAGTTTATAAAAAGGGCTGACCGCTTCGGCGGTTGGCTCTTTTTGATTTAAGGAGGCGCAAACAGTGAGCGACACGGGAAACGGTGTTTGGCGGACGATCAGCGGGCGGCGCGTTTTTATTCGAGATGGGCAGAGTTTGACGGACGCGATGCGGGAAAGCGGGAAGTTTGACCGTGAGAAAACTGGCGGCGCGGGACACATTGATGAGGGTGATTTGTACGAGGCGCTTGAAAATCTACCAGACGACGAAGCCGAAAAGCTGATCCAGTCGATCAGGTACTACACAGATGATTATACCTGGTCTCTTGAAACAAAAGAAGAAGTGCAAAACATCAACAAAGCAATCGAAGAAGCAAAGTCTGTTCATTGGAACGACGGTGAGCTTTACCGTGGGATTAACGTTGATTCGGATTTTTTGGAAAGTATCAAAGAGGGAGACGTGATTGAAACAGGGCTGCCCAGCTCTTGGAGTTCGGACGCTTCGGTTGCAGTCGAATTTGCGTCCGGACAACATTTAGAGTCTTCAAATGGCACAAGCGCTGTTCTGGTTGACACTACAAGTGGGGCAAGAAATGCAATATCAATTCGAGATTTTTCCAGATACCCAGATGAGCAGGAAGTTTTATATAGTGGCAACTCTTCTTTCAAAGTGGTCGGATTCCGAGAAGAGGAAAATCCGGCTGATGGAAGCACCATTTACATGATCGAGGTTAAGGAGGTCAGGAAATGAAAAGCGGAGAAGGGATGACCTTGCAAAAAAAGTGGGAGTCTAAATTCAACGCTGTGGTTGTCCGAAAGAGCCTGCAAGACAGGCTAAAAAATCAAATGAAAAACGCTGTGGTAAAAAAACGCAGTGGAAATAAAGGAGAATAAAAAATGGCAGACGAAATCATTACTTTTGATGAAATACTGGCTGACCCCACCTACAAGGCGGAGTTTGACAGGCGCATCACAAAGGCGCTTTCGACTGTTCAGAGCAAGCTGGACGCGGAAGTGGAAAAAAACAAGCAGTATTTGGCTAGTGGAACCGCAGAAACGGAGGCACTCAAAAAGGAGATCGAGGGGTATAAGTCCAAGATCGCCGACTATGACTACGCAGAAGTTATCCGTAAAACGCTTTCAGAAAAGGGCGTAAAGTTTAGCTCTAAAGCTGCTGAAAAGGCGTATTTGGCAGACCTGAAAGCAAAGCACCTTGAAATCAAAGACGGCGTGCTTGAAGGGTTTGACGAATGGCACAAGGCACAAGTCAGCGCAGACCCATCCGCGTTTCAGGACGGCGTAAAAATTGACTGGGCGGCACCCGCTGGAGACGGCGGCAAACCCGAAGCCGTCAATGCCGCGATGAACAGTATCATCCGCGGCGCACTCAAATAAGAAAGGAAGTAATTAAATGGCTACTATTGATCGCAACGCACTTTCCGGGCTTATCCCGGAACCCGTAACCCGTGAAATCATGCAGGGCGCTATCGCCGAGTCGGCTGTCCTCCGTATGGGCCGCCGTCTGGCGAATATGTCGTCCAAGACGCAGACGATCAACGTCCTTGACGCCCTACCGTCTGCGTACTTCGTGAACGGTGAGGCGACCGAAACCGGCGCTGGCGATGCTTGGAAGCAGACCACGAAAATGGCGTGGGACAAAAAGAAAATCTACGCCGAGGAAATCGCCGTCATCGTCCCCATCCCGGAGGCCGCGCTTGACGACGCAGACTATGACATTTGGGGCGAAGTCCGCCCGCGCCTGAACGAGGCTTTCGGCAAAGTCATCGACGCCGCGATCCTCTTTGGCACCAACAAGCCGAGCACGTGGCGCGACGGCGTCGTTCCGTCTGCGATTGCTGCTGGAAACGGCGTCCCGACCACTTCCGACGTCTACACTGACATTATGGGCGAGGGCGGCCTGATCTCCAAGGTCGAGCTTGACGGTTTCAACCCGAACGGCGTTATGTCTGCGATCCAGATGCGCGGCAAGCTCCGCGGCCTGAAGGATACGACCGGTCAGCCGATTTTTAAGTCCGATATGCAGGGCGCGACCCGCTACGGCCTTGACGGCATGGACATGTATTTCCCGATGAACGGCGCGTTTGACCCGACGAAGGCGCAGATGATCGTCGGCGACTGGTCGCAGCTTGTCTATGCCATCCGTCAGGATATGACGTTCAAGATCTTCACCGAGGGCGTTATTCAGGATCCCAGCACCAAGGCAATCACCTACAACCTCATGCAGAACGACATGGTCGCGCTCCGTGCGGTCATGCGCCTCGGCTGGGAGATCGCGAACCCGATTAACGCGTACAACGCCGACATCGAGAACCCGTTCCCGTTCTCCGTTTACGGCAAGGGCGGCACGGTCTCGACCGTAACCGTCAAACCGGCGACCGCGACCGTCGCAAAGGGCGCCAAGCAGGCGTTCACTGCCTCCGTCGCTGGTACGGGCATCGTCTCTGATGCGGTGACGTGGACGCAGAGCGGCGCGAAGTCGAGCATTTCCGAGGACGGCGTTCTGACCGTCGCGTCCAACGAGACCGGCTCGTCTATCACTGTCACGGCAACCTCGAAGCAGGATAGCTCCAAGACCGGCACTGCAACTGTCACGGTCGGCGCGTAACGGGCGGGGGCTGACCCGATGGTATATGTAACATACGACTACTACGTCGGGACATATTACGGGCAGACGCCGGAGGCCGACTTTGACCGCCTGGCCGTCCGGGCCAGCTCTTACCTTGACTACATCACCCTTGGCAAAGCAGTTAAAAACGCCGACCTCGACGCCGTGAAAATGGCGTGCTGCGCTCTGATCGACGCCTATTCCGGCGTCGAGAAGGCGCAGGAGGCGGCGTCGAAAAGCCTTGACGCGATGCAAGGTTCCGAACTGCAAAGCCAGACGGTGGGAAGCTGGTCAAGGACATACAGGAGCGGCGCGGACACTGCCTCCGGCGCGCTCTCGACGGCGGCGGAGATCGAAAAAGGGCTGTATCTGGTCGCAAGCCGGTATCTCCTGACGACTGGATTGCTTTACCGCGGGAGGGGGTGCTCGTGTGGAGACGATGTTTCCCCATGTTGTGACCGTTTATAACACCGAGACGGCAGAAAGCGCAGACACCGGTTTTGAGCCGGTGCTGCGCAATTATATTACCGTCCTGCGCGGTGTTTACCTCGACGCGGCAAAAGGCTCCAACGTCACAAAAAGCGGCTTGGAGGGCGCGGACGCGGTGAACCTGTATATCCCGATGGACGTACAGGCGACGGACGGCGTGACCGGAGAGGCCAAAAAGTACGTCGGCCCCGTCGAGTTCTGGCGCGCTGACGATAAAAGCGGCCTGTGGACGCTGACGGCAAACCGCAGCACCTTTTTCGTAAAGGGCGAGGCGGTGCATCCGGACTGGACAGCGCAGAAGATCGAGGCGTACTACGACGGCGTGTATGACGTGTCCAAGGTCGACGAGAAAGACGTCGGCGGCGATATGGCGCACTGGGAAGTCGGTGGCGTGTGATGCTGACTTTTAAGGTGAAGTTCGACCCGGCTCCCATTGTCGCCGCACTTAAGACAAGCAAGGAAAAGGCTGAGCACGCCGTCGCCGTGCAGGCGCAAAAGGACACCGATCCGTACACCCCGGCGCTGACGGGGAGCATGAGCCAGCGGACGCGCGTTATCGGGAATCAGATCGTCTATCCCGGACCGTATGCAAGGTATTTGTACTACGGGAAACTGATGGTCGACCCGAACACCGGCAGCGCATACGCCCCGAAAGGGCAACACAAGGTGCTGACGGACAAAAACCTTGTTTTTAACACGTCTATGCACGGGCAGGCACAATCGCATTGGTTTGAGGCGTCCAAGGCCGAAAACCTCGAAAAATGGGTCAGAGTGGCCGCGAAGGTGATGACGGATGGAAAGTAACAAACCGAAACAGCTTGCGACCGCCGCGGAGGTCGACGACATTTCCCGGAAGATTTTGACGTGGGCAAACGGCTTCCCCGACAAGCCCGTCTCCGTTATCCGGTACGAGTACCTCGAGGTCGACTCGGCTACGGGCGACGAGACCGGGATGGCGATCTCGACGATCCAAGGGACGTACATCACAAAGCGATATATCCTCGGCGGCCATCAGGCAGAATATCAATTCAAACTGATTTACCGGCTTAAACCGGCGAAAAGCAACGACAAACGGCTCAAGGCCGACGCGCTGCTCAACCGCTTCGGCGACTGGGCGCGCGAGAACGCCCCAAACCTCGGCGACGGGGTGCGGGCGATCAAGGTTGAGCCGGTGACGCAATCGTCCAAGTTCGCCGCCTATGAGGACGGCTACGAGGACTACCAAATCTTATTAAAACTGACATATGAGGTGATATAAACATGGCTGATCTTACCTTTAACACGACCGCAGGCCAGACCGTAGCCCGCGAGCTGCTGGTCGCGTACCTTAACACGGGCTCGTCTTCGGAGCCGGTGTGGTCGCCGATCGGCAAGCGTGTCGAGGACTCGAGCATTGAGTTCGACTGGCAGACCGAGACAAAGGTCGACATCTTCGGCGACACTTACACCACGGGTAAAAAGGCGACCCGCACGCAGACGTTTGACCCCTGCGAGCTGGATGCCGGTGACGCGGCACAGGTGAAAATCTGGAATCTTGCTATCAAAGACGACGACGTTCAGGCGCTCCTGAATCAGGACATGCTGATCGTCCACCTGTACGCCGGAACGGCCGACACGGCTGTTTTCGCGGAGCGGTATTCCTCCTGCGCGATCCTGCCGTCCAGCCTCGGCGGCGAGGGCGGCGGCAACGCTGGCATGCCGATTGACGTTACCTATGGCGGCACTCGCACCACGGGCACGGCGTCCATCTCTGGCGGGACCGTTACGTTTACGGCGGACTAAAAAATAAGGGAGGGCTTTGCCCTCCCTTTACTTGTATAATGCGTCATAAAGATCGTCCCGAGCATCTTGAACGGAATTTTTAAGATCGACAATAGTTCCTGTACCTATGCGAACTTTTAGGATTGTTACGTCGATGCTGTGTGCGTTAATGCTAATCGACAACGATGCTGAGCTTTCCGCGAGGTCGTCCGACCCGTCGATTCGTTTTGCGATGATCTCTAATTGATCGACGCACTCTTGCTCTGTGATCTCACCGTCGATACAGTAGTCCAACGTTTTTATCGCATCTTCCATTGCCGCAACTGCCTTCTCGCTTTTTGCGTAAAACCTGTTATATTCAGGATTTTTTGAGCAAGCAGGCAAAAGTAGGGCAAGCGCGACGAAAAAAACAAAAACCCTTTTCTTCATTTTTTGCATACCTCCCATAGCGCAATGCTACCACGAGGCACGCAAAAAAGCAATGACGGAGGTAAAAAATGCCGAGTATTAGTATCAAAACAGACCGAAAAGAGATCGAAATCATCCGCAACGGTGAAAAAGTCGGGTGCGTCTACTTTTCCCCAACCGACACGGCGATCTTTGCCCGACTGAAAGACGTCCGGGAGCGGCTTTCCAAGCTGGAAATTCATACGCCGGACGACGCGGACGCAGATGCGCTTATCGAGGAAATGCGGCGCATCGACAAGGAAATCCGCGATGCGATTGACTATGCGTTTGACTATCCCTGCTCCGCGGTCGTCTTTGGCTCCGGTTTTTCTTTTTCGTCTGCTGGCGGGGCGAGCGAGGCTGAGCAGTTCCTCGACGGCGCGATCAAGATCATCGAAAAAGAAATGAAAGCTGAGTCAAGCAAGGCGAAGGCGCGGCAGGATAAATATCTGTCCCGCCATAAGCAGTGATTTACTCGCTGCCGACGTCGTTGACGGTCGGCGGAACGGAACGGGAGATCAATTCTGACTGGCGGTATGCGCTTGACTGCATCGAGGCCTTGCAGGACAACGAACTGACAGAGGCAGATAAAGTCGTTATTATGCTCGGCCTGATTTACAAAGACCCGGTCGCACTCGATGACACGCAGGAGGCGGTCGAACAGGCTGTGTGGTTTTTATCCGGCGGGGAAAGCGACGACGGGAAGAAAAACCTAAAGCTGATGGACTGGGAGCAGGACTTCCTGTACATCATCACGCCCATCAACCGCATTGCTGGCAGGGAAATCCGAAGTGCCGAGTATCTGCACTGGTGGACATTTTTAGGCTTCTACGCCGAGGTCGGCGACTGCACCTTTGCGCAGATTGTCCGAATCCGGAATATGAAGCTCCGCGGTAAGAAGCTGGACAAAGCCGATCAGGAATGGTACAGGGAAAACCGTGACATCGTCGACATTAAAACCCGCTATACCGCGGAAGAAGAGGAAATCATGAAAATGCTCGGCATTTAGGAGGTGAGAAAATGGCAGACGGTCAGATTGTAATTGAGGCCGACATGAATATCAAAAAGGCCACGGCGCAGCTCGAAAAACTCAACCAAAAGGCCGAAAACCTCAAGCAAAAGCTCGCCACGGATACCGCGACGAAAACCTCTCTCGAACGCGAAATCGAGGCGATCAATAAGCGGTGGGAAGAGGCAACCATCAAAATGGATGTTTACAAGCATACGGCGGGAACGTCGACAGAGACGATCCGTAATCAGCTTGAGCAAATCAAATATATTCAGCGCGAATGGAATGCCGCGGATAGTCAGCTCCGGAAAGTAAACACGTCGATTGCCGGGACGACTTCGCAGCTTGCAGAAACCGAAAAGCAAGCGGAAGACGCACAGACGCAGCTTGACGCGCTTGTGAAGCAGTCTCAAAAGCTGGACTTAAACCTAAGTGGAGCGGCAGAGGCGACAAGGCGGTTTAACCGCCGCGTCGTGGGGCTTATGAAGCGCGTGTTTGTGTTTACCATTATCACAAAGGCGCTCCGCTCTGTACGTGAGTGGTTTTCCAAGATCACAGCGTCAAACGATGAGCTCTCCGGGAAGCTCGCACAGCTTAAAGGCTCCCTCCTGACAGCGGCGCAGCCTATCCTAAACGTCGTTATACCGGCATTTTCTTCGCTTTTGTCTGTGCTGACAAAAGTCATAAGCGCGATTGCGTCCGTCGTATCTATGCTTTTTGGCACGACGGCGAGCAGTTCGGCAGATCAGGCGAAAAACCTGTACGACGAAGCAAACGCGATTGAGTCGGTAGGCGGCGCGGCGCAAAAAGCCGAGAAGCAGCTCGCGTCGTTTGACACGATCAACAAACTTTCGGATTCTTCCGGCGGTGGCGGCGGTGGGAGCACATCAAGCGCGATCCTCCCAGATTTTAGCGCGATCAAGGACTATAAAATGCCGGAATGGCTTGAGAACTTTTTGACAAAGCTGAAATTTACGGTTGATGATGTAATTTTTGACTGGAAAGACCTGACCGGCGAGCAGATCGCTGAAAAGGCAATCGCCGGAATTACGGCTTTGTGCGGCGGCGTCGCTGGCTTTATGATTGCTGGCGTGCCCGGCGCTCTCGTTGGCACACTGCTCGGCCTCGCTATCGGCCTTGTCATTGATACACTGACATTTGACCACGACGGGAAGTTAAGCAAAAAGGAAATCGTGAAGATGATTATTCTCGCGCTTGGCGGCATCGTCGGCGGCATTCTCGGGTTTAAGGCCGGGAAGACAAAGGGGGCGCTTATCGGCGTCGTCGTCGGCATGAGCGTCGCAGCAGTGCTTAACTCACTGATGTTTACAAACGAAAAAACGTTTAGCTCGTCCGAGATCAAAAACATGATCTTTACGCTTATTGCTGGCGCGGTCGGCGCGGTGGCCGGAATTGCGATCGGCGGAGGATTAACAGGCGCGCTTATCGGGTTTACAATCGGCGTCTCGCTCTCGATGCTTGTAATGGGAATTAAGCTCAAGCAGCAGCAAGACTCGCTCGCACGGTTTTACGACACGGAGCTTGGGCAATGGACAAGTGAACTCGCGTCACGAATCGACGAGCACGCGCAGCTTGTGGTTGACCTTAAAGCAAGGATTGACAGCATCACCGGCGAAATCGACAGTGAGACGATGGCTGATTTTACGCTTGCACAGCAGCTGATCGACCAGATTTTTGAGCTGGACGAGGACGACAACAAAACTGCCGCGCAGATTGCCATCATCAAGGAAAAAATCGAAGAGGTCAACGGGCTAGGACTTGACGGGCTTGAACTCGCGTTTGACGACGCAACCGGCCATATCACGACAACGAAAGAAGAAGTCCAGAATGTCATGGACTCTCTGCTTGAGCAATACCGCATCGAGGCGATGCGCGAGGCATACATTGAGGCGTATAAAGAGCAGTACAACGCTGTCAACGATATAAAAACGGCGGAAGACGATTTAACGGACGCCCTTGACGCGCAGAACACAGCCCGCGACGAGATTATTGACAAGCAGCAGGAGCTTTACGACCTAATGTCGAGTGGTGCCGGATTTGATGCGGTCATGGACGCGATCCGCGACTTGGAGGATTTGACAAACGGGTATGACGAGCTTAGCACAAACGTCGAAACAGCGCGCGACACCCTAAAAGGAGCGAAAGACGCATACGACGAAGTGACGCAGAAGGTCAATGACCTTGAAGCGGGGCTGTCCGACCTCGTGACCAATGGCTTAGACAAACAAAACGAGGCCGTCACGGATGGCACGAACGTCATGAAAGGTTTTTCAAAGGGCATCACCGAGGGCGAAGCACAGGCAAGGCAGTCAATAATTGACGCGGCAAACAGTATGCTGCAAGCCGAAAAGGACTTCAACGGCGTTCACTCGCCCTCCACGCTGTACGAGCAGGAAGGCAGCTACCTTATGCAGGGCCTCGCAAACGGCATCACGAATAACGCATACCGCGTCACCGACGCGATCCGCGCGGTCGTGAATGAGCTTGCGGGTCTCGTCGAGCGCGGCATCAACAACATCATTGATAAATACAACGGCGTTGCAGCGGCGATCAACCTCAATGCGACGGAGACGAGCGTCCGCGCGAACGCATTGAGCCGCGTGACAATACCGAGGCTCGCGCAGGGCGCTGTAATTCCCGCAAACCGCGAGTTTTTGGCGGTTTTGGGCGACCAAAAGAGCGGTAAAAACGTGGAGGCTCCGGAATCGCTTATCCGAAGCATCATCCGGGATGAGATTTCGAGGTCGAACAGTGGGAACGGGCAGACCGAAGCGCAGCTCGTCCTTGACGGACAGGTGCTTGGCCGCATCGTGTACAAGCTCAACAAAGCCGAGACAAGTCGCATCGGCGTGAATCTGGTGGAGGGGTGACGGATGAATTATTGCAAAATCAACGGGCAGTCGTTCGACGTCACCGTCGCCATCTCGGACATCGAGGAAACCTTCAATGTCCTCGACGGCTCCAACGCCGGGCGCGTCATGTCCGGCCGGATGATCCGCGACGTGATCGGGACGTATATCGGCCACAAGATCACGTTTTTTAACGGCAAGAACAACGCAGACTTTGACGCTCTGTGGGATTACCTCATCGCGCACAGCGTCGACGACTACGTCAACCTCGAAGCTGCGGACGGGCAAACGTCGCTGTCGTATCAGGCATATTACACAAGCGGCACGCGCTCGCTTCGCAGCGCGGCGGACGGCACAAACGTGTGGGACGAGATCGAGATCAATTTTGTCCCCATGGATGCGCAGGTGAAGCCATGAGCACATCAAAAATCGTCTACAAGGATATTGCACCGGGAGCCGCGGACAACGCGACCGTCGCCACCAGCTCGGAAAATGGGTTTTCCTCCCCCACCGAGCTGGTCGGCGACGGCACCACGGCGGCGCTTGCGACGCTGGAACTAAACCAGTGGGCTTTGGACGGCTCGCGTGACGCTCATAACGGCCAGACGGTTTCCTTCTGGTCGTCGGCAATGTCCGGCGCAGACTGCGCGTTTGAAAACACACCCGTTATCACGATCACTTTTTCACAGGCGTATTCCTCCGTCGGCGTGACGCTTATGTCCGACCTGCCCGGACGGCCGTCGCTTGTGAATGTCGCGTGGTATCAGGGGACGACGCTCAAGGAAAGCAAAGATTTTGCTGTGACGTCCGATATTCAGTTCTGCGAGCAGACGGTCGTCGCCTTTGACAAAATCGTCCTGACGATCAAAAAAACGTGGCTGCCGCGGCGGTATGCGAGGCTGACGGGCATTGTGTTTGGCGTCATCCGCGAATTTGGCATGGAGGAGCTGCGCAACGTCCAGATCGTGCAGGAGATGCACCCTGTGACCGTCGAGCTGCCGACCTCCACCATGACGTGGACGCTGGACAACCGCGCAAACGTCTCGTACCTGTTTCAGGAGAAGCAGCCGGTCGAGGCGTGGACGGACAACCACCTTATCGGGGTTTATTACATCAACCAGTCTGCGAGATCGTCGACAAGCGTTTATAAAATCGACTGCAAGGACTCGCTTGGCGTTTTGGACGATGCAGCTTTTTCAGGTGGATTTTACGCGGACAAATCCGCAAAGGCACTGTTCGCGGAAATCGTCGGAAACGACTTTGAAATTGACTTCGGGACGATCGCGGACGCGAATCTCTCCGGCATTATCCAAGCCACGACGAAGCGGGCGGCTTTGCAGCAAGTGCTTTTCGCGTGGGGCGTGTGCGCGGCGACGGACGGCGGGTACAAAATCCGCGCCTTTACCCTCGACGACACGGCCGAGGCCATCGGCGAGGGCAGAACCTACCAAGGCGCGACGGTCACGACAGACGCGCTTGTCACGTCGGTATCTGTCACCGCCCATTCCTACGCCGAGGACGCCAACGGCGGCGTGGAGATCGGCGGCAAAAAGTACACCGACACGCAGACGGTCTATACCGTGACAAATCCCAACGTCACGGCGAACACGAAGTCGAACGAGAAAAAGGTGACGGACGCGACGCTTGTCTCCCCTGCTATCGGGCAGGCCGTCGCGCAGCGCGTTTATGACTACTACGCGAAACGAGATCAGGCCAGCGCGAAGATCGTGCTTGACGGCGAGATTTTAGGCGACTGCGTCACCGTCCCCACCCCGTGGGGCACGACCGTGACAGGCAACATCGCAAAGATGGAAATCACACTGTCAAACACCGTCGCTGCAAGCCTGACGCTGGCAGGTGCGTAACGAATGAGCACTGTAACAAACTACGCCTACACCGGAGCAAAGCAGACCGTTACCCTTAAACCCGGCCGCTACAAACTGGAATGCTGGGGCGCGCAGGGCGGCTATCGCAGCAGTTCTTCATACGGCGGCCTCGGCGGGTACAGTGTCGGCGAAATCTCGCTAGAAAAGCAAACCACCCTGTATGTCTACGTCGGCGGCTCCGGCAATACCGGCAAGACAAACGGCGGCTTTAACGGCGGCGGCAAACGCTCGACGTACAACGGCGGCGGCGGCGCGACGGATATACGCGTCGGCACGGACAGCTTGTATGCGCGTGTCATCGTGGCAGGCGGCGGCGGCTCGGACGGCGCGACCAACAGAAACGGTATGTACGGCGGCGGCGAGACGGGCGGCACCGCGACGCAGAACTACGGCTCCGGTGGTGGCGGTGGAACGCAGACTGCTGGCGGCACAGGCGGCAACAGCAACTCCGGCACATTCGGCCAAGGCGGCGAAGGCAAATCCGCAAGCAGCGGCTACGCTGGTGCTGGTGGCGGCGGATGGTACGGCGGCGGCGGCTCTTACCCGGACGGCTCCGGCGACGACGACCGCGGCGGCGGCGGCGGCTCCGGCTTTGTTTGGACAGGCAAAAACGCCCCGAGCGGCTATCTGCTCGGCTCGGCGCATTATCTGACCAATGCCAGCACAAAGGCGGGCAACACGTCGTTTACCGCACCCGGCGGGTCGACTGAGACCGGCCACTCCGGCGACGGCTACGCGCGCATTACCTGCCTCGAGCTGTACAAGCAGGTTCCGGACACACCGGCGAGCTTCCGGCAGACGGCGAAGGACTACTTTAGCATTTCCCTTGCGTGGGGCTCGGTTGAGTGCACAGGTTACAAGCTGTACAGGGACGGGACGCTTATCTCCACGCAGACCGGCACGACGTACACGGACACGAGCGTCGAGCCAAACAACACATACACCTACAAGCTCGTCGCCTACAACGCTGAAGGCGACAGCGACCCGACGACGCTCTCGGCAAAGACAAGTGAGGGCTTCGTCGTTAAGATCTTTGAGATAGCATCGGCGGTTTTTACGCCGAATCCGGTCAACATCAACAGCACAACAAAATTATCCGTAGAGGTCACGGAGACGGTCAAGATCCTTGAGCCGTACTATTACTACTCCGGCGACCTATACGCTGGCGAGGTGTAAATATGGCAATCAAAACAGTCCGCGCACAAGTTAATGGCACATGGCATACCCTGACGCTCAACGCGTCTACAGGCAAATACGAGGCGTCGATCACAGCACCCGGCAAAACGTCGTACAACCAGAGCGGCGGGTATTACAACGTCAAGGTCGAGGCCACCAACACGGCCGGCACGACCGCGTCGGCCGATGCGTCGACGGTATCCGGCTTAAAGCTCTACGTCAAGGAGCGCGTCGCTCCGGTCATCACGATCGTCTCCCCGTCTTCCGGGGCGTATGTGTCCAACAACAAGCAGCCGGTCGTGTTTACCATCACGGACGAGGCCGAAGGCTCCGGCGTTGATCTGACGTCGCTTGTCGTCAAGCTCGACGGCACGGCGGTCGCAGCGGCGACGCTGACCAACACGGCCATCACCAACGGCTACAGCGTGACTTATACGCCTGCTTCCGCCCTTGGCGACGGCTCCCACACCGTCACGGTCGACTGCAAAGACCACGACGGCAACAGCGCAACCCAGAAGTCCACGACGTACACGGTCGACACCGTCCCGCCGACGCTCAACATCACGGCTCCGGTGGACAACCTTATCACAAACAACTCGTCGCTCACGGTCGCTGGTACGACAAACGACGCGACCTCGTCTCCGGTTACGATCAAGGTCAAGCTCAACGGCGTCGATCAGGGTGCAGTCACGGTCGGCACGGGCGGCGCGTTTACCAAGGCGGTCACGCTCGCCGAAGGGTCGAACACCATCGTTGTCACCGCGACGGACGCGGCGGGCAAGGTGTCCACGGTCACGCGCACGGTCACGCTTGATACATCCGTCCCCGTTATCAAATCGGCGACGATCACGCCGAACCCGGTCGACGCAGGGAAAACGATGGTCATCTCGGTCACGATCGAATGAGCACGCAGGAGATCACCGTTTCTCTCCCGTCCGATATTGTGTATGTCTCTGGTACGGTAAACGGCAAGGCGTACACATGGACGCTGGTAGGTGCGGCATGGCAGGCAATCGCGGACAGGGCAAGCGACGACACGTACCTCGTCGCCCTGACCGCCATCAACAGCGCCGGAACGAGTACAAGCTACGAGTTTACGATGTACTACGGCCTGTTGAAGCTCATCACCGACCGAACGCAAGCGGACGTCGACCGCGTCGCGTCGCTCGCCCAAAAAGGCTATGTGGGTATGACGGACGACGAAAAGACGGAGTGGAACGCGGGGCTGAAAGGCGCTTACAACGCCACTGACCTTAACCGCGTCGGCTCTGCGGTGAACTACGTCGCGGGGAGACTTAACACGCAGGGGTATTCCGTCACAGTAGCGCCAAAAATCGACTGGACAATGACGGATATTCCCACGCCCGCGCAGCTTACCGCGTATCTCGCCGACGTTGCCGCAATCCGCGCAGCCCTTGCAGTTTACGCAGACACGCCGGAAACACCGGCAGACATGGAAAAACTGACCTATGCCGAAGCGAACGACATCGAGCGAATCCTGCTCGACGTCGACGCGCTCATCACAAACATGATGGCGACATGGTACTACGCCGGAGAGCTGTACTCCGGGGAAGTTTAGGAGGTTAGCATATGAAAGACAGAGTACCTACTTATCCGGGGCGCGTCACGCTCACGCCCGTCTCCGGACAGGCCAACACATACGACATGGTGCGCGCCGACAGCCCGACGCAGGAAGGCACCCCACTGAACAAGGACACGCTGCTTAAAGACACCACCGCAACTGCACTCGGGCTGACGGGAGACCCGACGGTGGATGAGGCGTTTGGAGTGTCGGTGCTCTTGCAGAAAGATGGAGCGCCGACAACCTCCACAGTCGGCGGTCTCGGTCAACGCTGCTGGGACTACACCAACAATCAGCTGTATATGTGCACCAAAATCAGCGGCAGCACGTATACATGGACGCCGGTAACGACGGGTGCGAAGCTCGTTAAAAAGCTCAATACTGAAATCATCACTGCGAGCACCACGTGGTCTGTTCCTACAGATGCTACCGCGGACGGATTCACCGTTCGCCTGTTCGGTGGCGGCGGTGGCGGCGGCTCCGGCTATACCATGTGCGGAGGCGGAGGCGGTGGGCATATGGCCGTTGACACATTTACAGACATTGCAGGGAACATAGCAATTACAATCGGAGCGGGAGGAGATAGGGGACTGCCGGGTGGAACCGGAGGGACAACATCGTTCGGGACATATTTGCAAGCGCTTGGCGGTAGCGGAGGCGAAAGCTCCTCTTACGGCGGAGCCGGGGGGCACGGAGGCACTGGTGGTGGTGGCGGCGGCTCCGCACAAGGCACACCTGGCGGAAGAGGTGGAAACGGTTCTTACGGCGGCGGCGGTGGCGGCGTCTACAGTGGCAACGGCGGCAACGGCGGCACATACGGTGGAGGCGGTGGGCATATTATCTATGGTAGCGATTATAGTGCCAACGGTGGTGGCAACGGCGGCAAGTATGGCGGCGGTGGCGGAGCTGGCGGGAATGGAGGCACCATCCGCCCAGGTGGTAGCGGCGGAGAAAATGGAGGGGCCGGTGGTGCGTCGGGAGCAGCTGGCTCGGACGGTGTGAATACTACAGGGCTTGAGCTACCATATACCGGAAATGGAAAAGGCGGCGCTGCTAGTACGCATGGCGCCGGCGGTGGCGGCGGAGGCTACGGCGGCAACGGCGGCAACGGCGGCACATACGGCGGCGGTGGCGGCGGAGGCTACGGCGGCAACGGCGGCAACGGCGGCGGTGGCGGCGGAGGCTACGGAGCAAACGGTGGAAACGGTTCCGCCGATTTATCCAGTGGCGGCGGCGGTGGCGGCGGGTATGCAGGAGGAAACGGGATGGACGGAACCGCATACGGTGGCGGAGGCGGTGGCGGCTATGGCGTCGCAAACTACGGCAGAGGCGGAGGGGGAAACATATCCGGCGAAAGCTATTATAAAGGCCGCAACGGCGTTTGCATTATCACCTATTACACTTACGTCTATGCATAAAGGAGATTGAAAGATGAAAATTTTTCAAATTGCATTTGGACTTTGCTATTACGATATGACACCGCTATATGCGAACGCTGAGGAAGCAAAGAAATTCTACCCCTCTGACGCTGTGATCGTTGATGCCCCTGATAATGTCCGTGAGGGCTGGGGCTACGATGAAACGCAGGAAGGCGACGCTCGTTTCATCAAGCCCACGCCTCCTGAAGGCTGGCTCTACGACGATGCAACCGGCAGCTTTTACCCCGCAGATTCCGAACCTCTCGAGCCTACCCCAACGCTTGAGTCGCTGAAAGCCGAGAACACCAAGCTCAAAGCCCAGCTCAAACTTCAATCCGAGCAGCAGACCTTCCTTGAGGACTGCATCCTCGAAATGGCCGATGTGGTCTATGCGTGACACTCTCGCCGAACTGGCGTTAAGTGTATATATTAAACTGAAAGGAGACTATGTAATGATGGCGATGCTCTATGCCAGCAAAATTTGTATGGGTGCGAAGAACCCCAAAACCGGCGGCGCGTGGGAGTTTGACGACGTGCCGGAGAAACTGAAAGCGCAGGTCGCGGACGTGCTGATTAACGACTGCGGCCTGCCGGAGCTTGTCCCGAGCGAGTACGGCGGGACGTTGGTGTAAAAAGCGACGCGACGCCCCAAAACGGGACGCCGCGTCAAACTTCACAATCTAGTCAAAATATAGCAGATTTGTGAAGTAAAAGCAAGAGGAGGCGCGGAACAATCCACTTGTAAGGAGCCGACCATGGGAGACATTATCTGCGCGGCGATCACGGCGACGGCAAGCATCGTGTGCGCCTTTGCCACCGCCGCGCTCAAACGGCGCGAGAAACACGAGGGCAAGCGCGCTGAGGCGGAGAAAACGCGCGACGCGAAGATCCTTGCCCTGTGCGAATCGCAAAAAATCGTGATGCTCGACCGCATCCGGTATCTCGGCCAGAAGTACATCGAGGCGGGAGAGATCGACTTTGACGACCGCCGCATCCTGAACGCCATGCACGACAGCTACCACAACGGCCTCGGCGGGAACGGCGACGCGGACGTTGTGATGCAGGAAGTAAATAAACTGCCCCTCAGACGGGTAAACTAAGGAGGAAATAATATGTCGATTGCAAACGATTACAAGAGTGTCTATTTTGAGAACAAGGCATTTGCCAAGCACCCGGAGTGGACGCGCTTTGACAAGGCCACGGGAACGGACATGGCGATGGGCACTGCCCTCACCAAGGACGGGCTGACGTGGTCTGTCGTGAACGGCGCGGCAAACGAGATCGGTTATATCGACGCCGTCACAGGCAAGGCCACATATACCGACCACCCCGGCGAACTTGAGGAGACCTTTATTCAGTACGCCAAGGAAGCCCTCGGCCTTAAGTGAGAACTGGGAAGGAGGGACGCTTATATGAATAAGCTCATCGACCGGCTTGTAAAGCTGCTGACCGTCAAGAGCCTCGTGACGCTGACGCTGACCGGCGTTTTCGCGACGCTGGCGGCGCTTGGAAGACTTTCCGAGACGCAGTTCATGACGATCTTCACGACGGTCATCGCGTTCTACTTCGGAACTCAGGCGGTGAAGGAATGAAAATCCTCATCATCGCCGGGCACGGCGCGGGCGATCCGGGAGCCGTGGCGAAGATCGACGGGGTGCAGTACAAGGAAGCGGAGCAGACAAGAATCGCGTCGGACTATGTCTGCGACGAGCTGAATATGTACGCGACGGCAGAGCAGTACGACCAGACCCGGAATGCGTACTACGACTACCAGAACGGCCAGCTTAAAAAGCGGGCGAACTTCGGGGAGTATGACTACGTCCTTGAGCTCCATTTTAACGCGGGTGCGAACGATTTGAGCGGCGACGGCAAAACGACCGGCGTCGAAATTTTTTACCCGTCTGCGGGCAAAAAATCGGGGTATGAGGACAAAATCCTCGACGCTGTTTCAAAGTGCGGGCTTACGCGCCGGTTGGTAAAGTCCGGGAATCTGGCCGTCATCAACACGGCGGCGCGGGCGGGCGTCAAGGCGAATCTTTTGGAAATCTGCTTTCTTGATGACGCAGACGATATGGAGCTGTGGCGCGGCAATGTGGGCGGCATCTGCTGCGCCATCGCCTGCGCCATCGCCGGAAAGGGGGATGCGGTGAAAATCGAAGAATACAGCGTGCCGCTGAAAAACATCGACCACATCGGCTATATCCCAATGAGTGGAAAGGGCGAGACGGTCACGGCGGCGGCGCAGAGAAAGACATGGAACGGCAGGACGCCGGACGCGATCTGCAACGCGGAGCTGTTCAACATGAAAACGTTCACTCCGGCCTCCGGCGTTGTCCATAACGGGAAAGCGCAGTACGTGCCGCAGACGCTGGGTGTGGCGTTTAAGATGGGCACAACGCCTGTCTTAAGCTACATGAACAACGTCGGCGCGGCAGACTGGCTCGGGGCATATCCTATCCTCGTGCGAGACGGGAAAAAGGCGTTTGACATTGCCCCTGCCGGGCTGACCGGATCGAGAGCGCGAACCGCGTTTGCATGGAACGACAAACGCTGCGCAATCGTCTGGGCGACGTCGAAAAGCGGTGTGACGCTTGAGCAGCTTGCATCCGGCATTATCGCGTTGGGCTACAAAACCGCCGTCAACTTCGACGGCGGTGGTTCGACCGCGGTCGTGACGCCCACAAAACTGTACGAGCAGGGACGGAAAGTTCGCGGCAAGCTCGGTATCTGGGTCAAGGACGGAACGGGCAATTACCTTACGAAAAAGGCCGCGAAAAGCCGCGTCGAGCCGATGCAGAGGGAATCCGGCTGCGGGACGGGCGTGAAGCTGACCGTGACCGCGAAAACCGGGCTGAATGTGAGAAAAGCGCCCATTGACGGCGCGGTGCAGGAGACTGTTGCAAAAGGCCAGACCGTGACGTGGTACGGCTATTACTGCAAGGAGACGGAGAGCGACGCGGTTTGGTACTACGTCCAGACCAAGAGCGGAAAGACGGGGTACGCGAGCGCGCAGTATCTCAAAAAATAACCGGGCGGGAGGTTTGGAACGCTGACCGCCCTCGGAGGGCATCAATGAAATACCGGTACACTGTGTCGGAGCTGCGGCGCATGGAATCGTGCCCGTATCTCTCCGACCGCGAAAGGAAGGTTTTTAGACTGTACTACAAAAGAGGCTGGCAGATTGAGGACATTGCCGCCGAAATGTACGTCAGCCGCGGAACCGTGAAAAACATATTGCACTCCATCCGGAGCAAAGCGCCGTCTGAATAATCAGGCGGCGCTTTTCTTTTTGCCCGTCGTTTGGCCTTGCTTTGGCCATGCGGCGGGTCTTTTTTTGTTACACTGAAAATGTAAATAAAAGGGGATGAAGGAAATGAATTACTTTGACCGGCTTATCGCGGCGAACATACCGCCAGACGACGCGGCGGCGATCGTATCACTTTTTGGCGCAAGCCCTGAACTTTTAGACCACATTGTGATGATTTGCGAGTCCTGCGCCGAGGTCGCGTGATGTTCTGTGCGTACAACGCAAACCCCACGGCGGCGAGGGTGGGCGACTGCACTGTCCGGGCAATATCTAAGGCGCTCGGCCAGACGTGGGACGAGACGTATGTCGGTCTGTGCGTGGTAGGCATGGAGTTTTGTGACATGCCGAGTGCAAACGCTGTGTGGGGCGCGTACCTAAAGCGCAAGGGCTTCCGGCGACGTGCTTTGCCTGACACCTGCCCGGAGTGCTACACCGTCTCTGATTTTGTGCGGGATCATCAGGGCGGGCCGTATGTAATCGCGCTGCAATCCCATGTAGTGGCGGCTGAGAATGGAACCTACTACGACACATGGGACAGCGGAAACGAGACAGCAATTTACTACTGGGAAAGGATGAGTTAAATGGCGTACCCGTACTATGGAGGCTACCAGAACCCGTATTATCCGGCTCCAATGCAGGACAACCTCGCGCAGCTCCGACAGCAGCCGACGCAGACACCGCAGACCGGTATGATCTGGATCCAAGGCGAGACAGGGGCTAAGAGCTATATGGTCGCTCCGGGTAACACCGTAGCGCTGTGGGACAGCGAAAACCCGACGATCTACATCAAGTCGTGCGACAACTCCGGCATGCCGTCGATGCGAATCATCGACTACACGGAGCGCACGCAAAAGCCGACCCCCGCGCCCGCAGCCGCTCCTTCGCCCGAGTACGTGACACGGCAGGAGTTTGACGCGCTGGCGGCGAAATTTGAGGCTATGACGGCAAAACCGGCGAAGAAGAACGCGAAGGAGGCGGAGCAGGATGGCTAACCCGCTTTTTCAGGCTCTCGGCGGCGGCAAACTGCCCGGCCCAATGGGCAATTTCCAGCAGATGATGCAGCAGTTCCGGCAATTCCGGCAGAGTTTTCAGGGCGACCCCAAAGCGGAGGTAGAAAAGCTCGTGCAGAGTGGGAAACTCTCGCAGCAGCAGTTAAACCAGCTGCAACAGGCAGCGATGGCTTTTCAGCACCTTATGAAGTAATCAGGATGCGGCCGCATTTTGAGATAAAAATTTGAGAGGAGACAACAAAATGAGTCTGACAACTAGCGAAATGACCCCTGCTGACATTGCGGCTGTTACCAATGGCGGGAACAGCGGCTTGGGGCTCGGCGGAGATGGCGCGATCTGGATTATCTTTCTTTTCCTCTTCGTGTTCTGCGGCTGGGGCGGCAACTGGGGCGGAAACGGCTTCGGCAACGGCAACTCCGGCGGCGTCGTAGATGGCTACGTGCTGACCTCTGATTTTGCCAATGTCGAGCGCAAGATCGACAGTGTAAATCAAGGCCTTTGCGACGGATTTTACCAGCAGGCGCAGCTTGTCAACGGCACCAACATGACAATGGCAAACGGCTTTGCACAGGCCGAGCTGTCCCGCAGCAACCAGCAGGCGGCGCTCATGCAGCAGCTGACCGCGATGCAGATGCAGTCGCAGAACTGCTGCTGCGAGACGCGCGAGGCCATCCAGGGCGTAAATTACAACCTTGCGACCCAGAGCTGCGAGACGCGCAACCTCATGCAGACCGGCACGCGCGATCTGATTGAAAACCAGAACAGCAACACGCGCGCCATCCTTGACGCCCTGACCGCTCAGCGCATCGAGGCGAAGGATGCGAAGATCGCCGAACAGAACCAGCAGCTCTTCGCGGCACAGCTGGCGGCGTCTCAGGCTGCGCAGAACACGTACCTCGTGAGCACGCTTCGTCCGACGCCGATTCCGGCTTACCAGTCGTGCAACCCGTGGGCGGGTACGGCGGCTTACGGCTGCTGCACAGCCTGACAGATCCATAAAGATAGCTTTTTGCCGACTCCGGCAAAATGGTCGGCCCCGAGCCGAAACTAACGCAAGCGGCGGGGCATAGCCTCGCCGCTTTTTGATGAAAGGATGATTAAATTGGCAGAATTTACGAACTCGAGCGCCGTAACCGTCTCCGCGGGGCAGAACGTCCCACTGACCGAAACGGCCGTCGCGGGGAAGGCGTGCATCGTGCACAGAGAAGGCGCGGGCATTGTCACGCTCCGCGGCCTTACGCAGCAGTGCAAGGCGCGCTATAAAGTCTCTTTTGGCGCAAATATCGCCATCCCGACCGGCGGCACGGTGGAAGCAATCTCCGTCGCGCTGGCGATCAACGGCGAGCCGATGACGAGCGCGACGGCCGTCGTCACGCCCGCTGCGGTAGGGAATCTGTTTAACGTCTATGTCGCGGCATTTGTGGAAGTGCCGCGCGGCTGCTGCCTGACTGTGGCGGCGGAAAACACAAGCACGCAGGCGATCACGGTGTCCAACGCGAACATGATCGCAGAGCGCGAAGCGTGAGGAGGAAAGGAAAATGAGCATGGAATCTATGTATACCCTGCGGGATATGCTCTGTGAGGAGCTTGACGAGATCGCGCGCAAGGGCGAAATGAGCGCCGGTGATCTTGACACTGTGCATAAGCTGACCGACACGGTCAAAAACATCGACAAGATCGAGATGCTTGACGGCGGGTACAGCGATGACGGGTATGATCGTGGCAGCAGCTACGCCGGACGGCGCGGCACGCACTATGTGCGCGGCCACTACAGCCGGGACAACCGCTATCGGGACGGCCGCGTGCTGTACAGCCGCGGCGACGGTAGGGAGCAGATGCTTGACTACCTTGACCGCATGGAGCGCGACGCAAGCACCGAAAAAGAGCGCGACGCAATCCGCCGCTGCCGCGAGCAGATCGAAAACGGCTGAAAGGGGGCATCGCCCCATGATCGACCGAAAAGAGATCGACCGCGCGATTGACGAACTGGAAAACAAGGAAACGACCTTTTCGAGCTGTGCAAAGCTGGCAGACTTGTACATTATCCGCGACAGGATCGGCGAGGCTCCACGCCGCACGGAAGCGTACTCGTATGATGCTGGCCCCGTCTCCGGCGGAAGTGACTTTATGACTGCCGCCTCCGGCAAGGACTACGACAAGCTCTTGACCGTCATGGATGAGCTGATGGACACGCTCAGCGTTGCCAACCCAAGAGTGTACGCCAGCGTGATGAGAAAAATTGCCGCGATATAACGCAAGCGCGCCGCCCCTATGGCATGGGCGGCGCGCTTGCTCTGCGAATGAAAGGATGAAAGAGGGGCAACAAATGGAGATGTGAAATCCAATGGTTGGAGGTTTGGAACACTTGTATTATATCACGCCCCGCAAGCCGCGTCAAATTTCCCACACTTTTTCCCACACCTGATAGTCACGATATGTCACATTTTGTACTTATGGCTGGAAATTATTTTTTGCAGATTGCAATAAAAAACCCGCCGGAATGCCCTAAAACACTAGGTTTTTTGGCTTTTTCGACGGGTTTTTCTTGGCAGGGGATGAGGGATTCGAACCCCCGCAAACGGAGTCAGAGACCGGGATTTCACACGGGCAAAACCCGCATAAACGCTAAGAATTTTGGAGCTGGAAAATAAATTTCCCACGTTATTTACCACACTCGCCCTCAGAATCGGCGGAATCTGCTTCCAGTAATCCGATATTTTTTCGAAGCGTCTCTTTTGAAGAATGCGTGTAGGTGTTTGCCGTGACTTGGATGCTGGAATGCCCCATCAGCGACTTTGCGACGTTGATCGGCACGTCGGCGGCTTCGAGGTCGGTGCAGAACGTGTGCCGGAGGCAGTACGGGACGAGGTCGTCTGCAAGCGTTGACTCGACGATCTGGTTGCGGTAAACCTTCGCACCGTTGGCAATGTCCATCTCCCGAAGCGTCCTTTTCCAAAGGCGATTAAAAGACGCTGTTGTGTGCTGCCCACCGTGCGCCTTGTGGAATACAAGGTTATCGTCCGGCGACCGTTCCATTTTACGCAGGATCGCGTCGAGCTTCGGCCGGATCGGGACAAATCGAACGCCCGCGGCGGTTTTGGTCGCCTTTACGGTGGCTTTCGTCCCGCTCTCGATTGCTTTGTTGACGGAGATTTCTCCCTCGTCAAGGTCGACGTCGTCCCACGTCAGAGCGCGCAGCTCGCCCGGCCGCATCCCTGTATAGTACATCGCTAGTAGGATTTCGCTGCATGGGATCCTTGGAGTGACCATCAAGAAAAGCGCACGCTCCCGATTTGTCAGCGACCTCCGCTTTCCTGCCGCCGCGAACTTTGCAACCGTCAAGTCCTCCGACGGGTCAAACGGGATCAAGTGCGTCCTGTATGCCTTGTGGAACATTTGCTTCAGCACCATCCGCACCTTCAGCGCGGTGGACTTTGACATGCCGGCTGTCTCGTTCATGATGGCTTGCAGGTGCATTTCAGTTACGCTTGCGATTTTCTTTCGGCCGATGGCGGGCTTGATGTAGTTATTGTACTTCTCGTCGTACATTTTCAGGCTCTTCTCGGTGATGCCCTGCTCGTCCTTGTACAACGCTTTCCAGCGGGCATACCATTGGTCAACCGTGGCGTTTTTGCTCTCTGCGGCAGCGCCTTCCTCTAGCTTTTTCCGCATCTCGATCTTCTTCTCGATGGCCTCTTCCTCGGTTTTCCCATAGACCTCGTAGCGCCTGCCGTCAAAAGAAAACGTCTTCCGCACATACTGGTACTTTTTCTCCGCCATAGTTACGCCTCCAAAAGCAAACATTTGTTTTGATATGTCCGTTCTATTGGACATAATGACTGATAAAATAAGAAATGTTGTTTAAGCCATTGACAAAACAGTCAAAAAGTGGTAAACCGTAGATAAATAAAAACTCTAACGAAAGGGGCGACCAGAGAACGTGAACGAACTTGACCTGAAGATGATTGCTTTATCGAAGGAGATGACCCCGGATGAGCTGGCCGCGCTTTCGCGCTACATAGACACGTTGATTGCGCGGCGGGAATCGTGTTATAATGGAACAAAAGTTTGTGACGAGTGAAAGGAGATCATTATGAACCCTGCGATTCTGCTTGCGCTGGCCTCCCTGGCGCTGTCCATCGTTGCTATTTTGCTTAAGCGGCGACCGGCTGCCGGCGACCATCTTCGTGATCCCACGAAAATGGTACGGGACGCAGTTGCGGCCGCGCTGGAAACCCACAAAGAGGACACGCCGGAATACCTGTGGGCGTACCACATAGTAGGGAGCCATTGCGGCCGGGATAGATCGGGCGTTTTCCGCTGCTTCTGCGGCAAGTGCGTCCCTGTGCGCATCGACCTGTCCGTCAACCCGCATCCGTCAGTGATAGATAGCAAGGAAGGAAAGGACTGCCGCTGCGATGGCAGCGAGCGCGGAAACGGCTGCAATTGCGGTCGTGATTACGAAGCGCCGTTTCTCCGTGCGAGCCTTTGATTCATTCGTTTCGACGAGCACGTTAAGGCCGTCGCGCTGCACAAGCGTGAATTTCCTTGCTTTGAGGTCTTTCTTTTTCTGACGCGCGGCCTTGCGTGCTTCTTTCTTGGCATTATCGCTCATTTCCCATCACCTCCCTGATTCTTTGCCCTTAGCTGCACGATATACTCCCATGCCTGTAGCTTTTCTTCCTCCGTGAGGGAGAACCACCTCGCATCCAATGGGCTGAACTGCTCGCCACCCTCGGCGGGCGGTTCTTTTTTTGCGCCCTTCGGCGGCAGCACCGGGAGAGCGTCGCCGTCGAGGGCTTCGAGCGTAATGCCAAAGTAATCAGCGATTTTTTGCCGCGTTTTTTGATGAGGAACCGTCCCGCGGTCAAGCCAATTTGCGATTGCTGTCTGACTGCATCCAAGGTCTTTTGCGAGCTTATAGTTTGAAACATGGGCAGCATCCTTGACATACCTTAGGTTTTGTGAAAATGCCACAAAAAGACACCCCCTAAATTGTTTACTAATTTGCTAAACTTTTCATTGCAATATACTAAAAGGTGCAGTATTATAGTAAATGTAAACGGCAATAGCAAAACCCACCACTTAGCGGCGAATCCCGCGAAGTGGCGTTGTGGATACTCTATCTTGTAGCAATTTTAGACTACCACACGGGCAAACTGTTGTCAATATCCCACGCGGGAAAAATCGATTATGGCGTAAAAATCCCGCCCCGCGAGGTTGGATTGCGGGGCGGGATGGCCCGAAGTGAACTCTACTTCTTTTCTAAGATGATCGAAACCACCTCCGGAACAGAAGTGAAGTACGCGACAGAGACGACTTTGTAGCCGTTTCCCATGAGCGCGCAAGCATCACTCCAGGACTGGCAGTAAGCTCTGATAAAATCACCTCCTTCCGGAGGCAAAAGCCTACATCGACCATTGTACACGGAGGGCCCACCATAGTCAAACTTCAAGTAAAGGAGGGTGAGCAAATGAGTGTTGCCGAAAACCTCGCGAAATACCAGAAAAGCCGCGGGGTGACGAACTACCGAATCGCAAAAGAGATCGGCGTAACGCAGACGTCCATCAAGAACTGGAAGCAGAAGGGCGTAACACCGCACCCGCGACACGTTACCGCGCTGGCCGCGTATTTCGGCGTCACGGAGGCGGACATGAGAAAGTGAGGTGCGAACCATGGCACGCGCGAAGGAGATCGAAAAAGCCATCATCGCGCAGGAAGGAATCTTGTTAGACGGCGTCGCGCTGGCGCGGGTACTCGGCTGCCGCCGGGAGACGGCCAGCAGGTGGGCAAAAGCAAACGGCGTGGAACGGCTGGGAAGCCCAGCCAAGTATTTTTCGGGCGACGTTGCCCGAGCAATCGTGAATGGAGGGAAATAAAATGAAAGTCGACAAACTGACACTTAAAAAAGCAAAACGAATGATGGACGAGTACGGAAACCTCGATCTGAGCGGCTCGAGCATCACTGCGCTGCCGGACAACCTCACGGTGGGCGGCGGGCTTGATCTGTTCGGCACGGGCATCACCGCGCTGCCGGACAACCTCACGGTTGGCGGCTGGCTCAATCTGTTCGGCACGGGCATCACATCACTGCCGGACAACCTCACGGTGGGCGGCGGGCTTGATCTGAGCGGCACGGGCATCACGGAACTGCCGGACAACCTCACGGTGGGCGGCGGGCTTGATCTGAGCGGCACGGGCATC
>ERZ1035014.182-NODE-182-length-34697-cov-389.804082_pt1 | contig 34697 bp, 37 predicted proteins | sample MGYA00520620_ERZ1035014 | MGnify/ENA primary metagenome ERZ1035014 (study PRJEB33766, sample SAMN09781744) | gut metagenome | biome: gut microbiome | host: Homo sapiens | place: Madagascar | study: EMG produced TPA metagenomics assembly of the PRJNA485056 data...
GTCATCGGGCATTATCTGAACATAAAACACTATCAGTAAGTTGGAGTCATTACCCACTTAAGACTATCAATAGTGATCAAGAACAAATAAAAAAATTACTACGGATTACAGGATCATATTTTCTTGAAAGATTCGAACCGGGTAACTCTGTTAATGGTGAAATAATTACACAAGCTTTGAAAAAAGATAATCTTGATGAAAACTTTATAACTGACTTACTAACCAGAATAAAAGACGACAAATTTAGTGATACTGCTATAGATTTAACTAATGTCTTGGGTGCAATGAAAGAGTTTGTGAAAAAAGAATTTAGATACTACATATCTTTTGAATCCAATTTTGAAGACTACTATATTCCTCTGATTAGCAAAAACATGGATTTTATGCTTGATTATGAAGAGTACATGAGGAATACGATTAATTTAATAAACAAAAGCTCCCTGTCAGATGAAGAAAAAGAAAAAATGCTGCAAATAACTTACTTTTCATATGCAAGAACCATTGCAACTTATGTAGACTCTGCTTCAAAGGAATTTATAGAAGGTGCATATGGCATTTGTCATCTATATATCCTGAAAAAGCTGCTCAAAACTAAAAAAGTTCCAGAAAACATATGTCGTATCTTCAGAGAAGATTTAAAAAAAGCCAGTGAAAAAAGTATCGGAAGTGTTAAATCTATCTTAGCGGTTTTTTTTAATTATCCTGATACTATTTATCATTCACCTGACAAAAATAAACTGGAGGGAATGTATGATATATATAATGAGTTTGTTAAATGCCGAAATGAAATAGTTCATGAAAACATCGGCAAAATAGACACATTTAACTACATTATGACGTATTTTAAAGTATGTAATGATTTTCTCAGTGAGATTTTTAATGAATTTTATTCAGGAAAAGCTCAGGACCTCATAATTAAAAATATTATTCATCTTTGTTTGAGGGTTACTAACGAGCGTAGTGATATACTGGAGAATTTATGTAAAAGTAAAAAAGTCACTATCTGAAATGGTAAGAAAGATAAAACCATCCAGTTTTTGAACATCAGAAGGCAAAATCCATTACAGATGACCTGTTCCGCCAGTCTGGTTCAGGAATATAATGCGCAGTTGTCAACCAGGGGGCTGTCTGGATAGCGAAAATTATTGTACGCCAAGTCTGCTTTTTAATCAGTCGTTGGTTCTCTGTAAAGTGCCTGAATTCGGCAAACCTGCGAAGTGCTGTAGCCCGTTGCATCTGCTGTACTGCGTTCAGGTTGTCGCCTGAATTATTTCGGTGGGTTCCTGCTTCAACGGGCAGCCCCCTTCTTCATCAAAAAGTCATCTTCGTGAAGTTCCACGACATAGCGGGGAAGTTTGCTTCTTTGGGGGGCATGCGCTCTGTACGCTGAACCGTTATCTGTCAGCCACTGGATGGACTGTTCCGGTACTTTATCGCCAAAGCGTTTTTCTATCGCTCCTAACATCACATTCTGCACTGTCGCTTTATCGTAACTAAGGAATGTAGGCAGAACGGGAAGCACTGTAGGATGAGACAGTAGTCTGGAAGTACATCAAAATTGCAACAATAGTACGCTATTGCGTGACGTAGATTCGTGACGTATAGTTACTACAGCTTATTTGTATATAACCACCATCAGGTACAAAATTATGTCTCCCGCACAAGCTAAACAAAAGCAGCATGAACGCTACGAAGCCGTAGCGGTGCAGGTTTTGCGTGGTCGTGCCGGTTACAAGCCTGCCGTGAAAAGCCGTTTCAGTAAGTCAGCCAATAGCAAATTCTCCCATACTATCGCTTTTGCCTGATCCTGAACTTTGAGGCACAATAAACCATCATTCGCTGATGGTTTTTTTATGCCAGTTCAAGACGTTATTCCCCCCTATGAGCAGATGTACCTGCTAAATCAGCAGTTGATCTGCAACGCTGACCAACTCAAACATGCCGTTATCACAGTTGGCGGCCAGGCTGTGCAATATTGGATATCCTATTATCATGCACAATACGGCGACAGATTGCCTGATGAGCGTCTCACCACTTCTGTTGACTGCGACTACAGTGCCCGGAAAGATGATATTGCGGCTATAGCAAAAACGCTCAACGTGAAAACGTGGGAAAACAAAGACGGTCAGCCCCCATCCCTTGCGCAGTTTATGCTTATCGATCAGGACACACACGATATCAAACGGGATGATGGACGTTTATTTGCCGTACCGGATGCGCCTGACGAGCCAAATGTGGTGGATATTATCGATCGGCCCGGAGGCTTCGACCGTTCTGATTTTCTGGGGGAAAAGCTTTACCTGCATACTGCCCCGTTTTATGTAGAAGCAACCGGCCCCGGTATGCCTGAAATGAATGAAAAGGTAAGGGTGTTGAACCCTGTCGCCTGTATGCGATCGCGCTTTAGCAATCTGATTGCCTTGCGCCGTGATGCTGAAATTGAAATTGCGCGAATTAACGCGCTCAAGATTCCGTGTTATTTCTTTCTCATCGAACAGTTTGATGAACAGCCGTTCAAAGTTGCTCGAGGAATCTTTATGGATTTATGGCGGCTCGCGAATGACGAAAGTTGTCTGCGCCATCAGACCTTCTGGCATAGTTGGCAGGGGCCACTTCTTGAAAGGCAACAAAGTAACAACATCACTCTGATTGATGTATTGGAAGGCGTCCATGCATTCCTGGAAGGGCATCTTGATGACTTTGAAATACCTGAAGCCTTTGTCACCAAAGAATTACCGATAAAGCTCGCACAGTTGCGTGAACGCTGGGAGCGTTATGTGGTACTCAATGCTGAATGGGCAGCAAGAGGACGCAGGGGATTTGAACGTAATCACCGTGATGATTAGCCTTCTTTGAGCTGAAAGATTTGCGCATGTGCAAATCACCAGAGCACCCGCTAATCTTTGTTTTAGGGGTCGGTTTGGGAAACGGAAATTATTGTACGTTAGGAGCATTTTTTAATCGATACTGATAAGTAACTGATTGATTTATCGTGATCAGCTATCGCCTTTAAGTTATTGCTTTTCTCTTATCGCATTTAGGTTATCTCATTTCCCTAAAGGTCTGCCAAAGACCGTATAGCGTTGGAGTACACCCTGATGCGAGATATAAAATGTGACCTCATACAATTAATGACATAACCTATATGCGATAGAATATATGCAACAACCTAAATGCGATAATGCGGTGAAAAAATGTTCATCAGAGCTTATTTAAGGGCGTCAACAGAAGATCAGTTTGCAGATCGGGCAAAAGAGATGCTGGAACAGTTCGTCCAGGAACGGGGGCATAAAATTGCCAGTTATTATCGGGAGAACATAAGCGGTACAAAACTTGACCGTCCGGAACTGGGGCGATTACTGATGGACAGTCACCGTAATGATATTTTACTGGTTGAGCAGATAGACCGCCTGACCCGTCTTAGCAACAGCGACTGGATAACGCTGAAAAAGCAAATTGAACAACATGAATTGCGAATTGTCAGTCTGGATGTTCCAACATCATGGCAAGCCCTTTCAGATAAAGATCCTTCACAATCAGATCCGATTACCCGCGCAGTGATAACTGCAATAAATAATATGCTTATAGACCTGATGGCCGCGATGTCGCATAAGGACTGGCTGAGTCGTCGCCAACGCCAAAAACAGGGAATTGAACGAGCTCATACGTTGGGTAAATACCGGGGAAAACAAGCCGATCAGGAACGGCATCAGAAAGTGTTGTACTACAGACAAGTAAAAAAACTCAGCATTAGAGAAACAGCAGATGCTACGGGCTACAGCACTTCGCAGGTTTGCCGTATTCAGGCACTTTATCGAGAACCAACGACTGATTAAAAAGTAGCCTTAACGTACAATAATTTTCGATATCCAAACTGACCCCTAAAATGCCGCCCGGATAAAGCGGGAAGGCGGCGTGATATCGCCCGGTAGCCCCAGAGAACGGGAGCCAGCCCCAAACGAAAACGTTCTCACGCCATGACCTGTCCCTGAGCAACCGTCCCTGCCTCAAGGTTAATATAATTATTAAGGTTCGTTAAATGCCACTCATAATCCGGAGAATTGGTGATCACTCCGGCCAGGTTCTCATGAATGGAAATTTCCCCCTGATTTTTTATTTCTATAATAATGTTACCCCCCAGCCTGTCAGCCACACGCCAGTGAACGGTATCGGTATTCTCTTGATTCCTGTCTATAACAGAAGAAGGTTGACATCCCTCACCACGGAATTCAGCATACCCGGTCAGATGTGTCTTTACGTATGGCATTCAGGGGCAGCGACGCTATTGTCTGTTATAATATTTGAACGGGTGATTAATATATTATTATTGCCATCCAGAGTAACAGGATAAATTCTGCCGCGAACAATAAAATAATAAAGGTCCAGAATGATATACCTGAGTCATCCATAGATTTTATGATGGTCAGCAATCTTTTTTTTGAAAATAAAAACATGCCATTAATGCCTGTTAACATTCTTCACATTCATGCTGCCTCCTGTTTCAGGAGGCAGCACGCAAATTAAATGCTATCTCCGTGTTTTTATATCCCGCCCCAGAGATATTTTAACCACGGGTATTCAATGGCAATGTATACGAGAAAATAGAGGAGATAACTTTTTTCATTAGAAGATAAAACAACCATCGCCGTAAAAAAATGATGCCTGACTTTAGGCATGCCCGAAGTTGCTCCCTGATAAATAAACCCCAGTCACGAACCGTCACTGTTGGCGGTCGCTTAACCAGTAAGGCGCAGGCTGAACTTTTTCCCTTATTTTTTGAAAATACTCAATAAGGATGTCAACCTGTTCACGGTTAGCTGCAACCACTTTTCCGGATATGGTGGAACACAGGCAGTTATTGTGATCCACATAAAAGAAGGCTTCGTTCTCTGCCAGGAATGAAAAATCAGATGTTCGCATATTGTTCAGTTCACTCATGATATATCCGTCCGTGCAAAATAATTATCATAACAAAAAAACAATGAGTTTTTTTGTTTATATGTGAAAAACGGCAATGCAAATTGCGAATTTATTACAAGGATGGACGAACCGGTCTTTATTGTGGCTAAATATAATTGTATTACTGAATGGAGGATTATTATGGTTACAGAAAAAAAAGTTGCCATTATCACTGGTGCCGGGCAGGGGATCGGGCGTGCCATTGCATGCCGTCTGGCTAAAGATGGATTCAGAATCGGATGTCTGGACTTTAACGAAGATACGGCACAGGAAACGGTAAACCTTATTGAAGCCGAAGGGGGAGAAGCCCTGGCCGTGAAAGTTGATGTGTCCCTCCGCGAGCAGGTCTTTTCTGCCGTGGATCAGGTGGCAGCGAAATTCGGGCGCGTTGATATTATGGTCAATAATGCCGGTCTTGGTCCCACCACGCCACTGGAGGACATCACGCCGGAACTTTACCGTAAAGTTTTTGACGTTAACGTCGGTGGTGTTTACTGGGGAATTCAGGCTGCCCTGAAACACATCAGGAAAAGAACGCCACAAAGAAAGGGGGAGATTGTGGGGAAAATAATCAATGCCTCATCTCAGGCAGGTCAGGTCGGTAATCCTGACCTGGCGGTCTATGGCGCAACCAAGTTCGCTATTCGCGGTATTACCCAGACAGCTGCAAAGGATCTGGCGAAATCCGGTATAACGGTTAACGCGTATTGCCCGGGTATTGTGCGGACACCAATGATGGAAGGCATCGCCCGGAAAGTGGCCGATGAAAATGGTCAATCTCTGGAATGGGGGCTGCAGCAATGGGCAAAAAACGTTGCTCTTGGCCGCATATCTGAACCTGACGATGTTGCTGCCTGTGTATCTTATCTGGCCAGTGCAGATTCAGATTACATGACGGGGCAGTCACTGATAATTGATGGTGGCATGGTATTTAACTAAACGGAGCACCGAAATAACCTTGCCTGCCTGCGACGGTAAGGTTATTTTCGTCGCGCGCTGTTCTGCCTGGACTCGATTGTTACCAGGCAGGACAAGCATCGCAAGACGTCACAGACGGTGCGTTTACGCTGTTATCAGGAGTGTTTATTGCTCAGAAATATTCTCCGGCTGTGCTTTCATCCTGAGCCCCCTTTGTTCTGATATCGTCAGTCTGCGATCGGCACTCTGTGCTTCAGATTCTGAAACCTGCCCATGGGGATGACCATCCAGCCCATAACGAGGGGTGCCGGCGACAGCGGTTCATCGATAGGAATTTAAATCCCCAAAAGACTAAAAAATCACCACAAAACGGATGTTTCTTCAACACCCCTTGTGCACCATATGAGCGGAAACGACTATTAAACAGGATGACACTGATTGATACAGGGTATGAATGGCGGTTTTTTGCTCCGTTTCCGGTAAAATGGACGCAACTTCCCCTCTGCGGCTCTCAGCCGCACACCTGCTGTCGTGCCAGTCGCTCATGCATCAGGAACAGCTCTGCCAGTCGGTAACCTCTGATACATCCCTCTCCACCTGATTTGCATCGCCGTTTTTCTCACCGTCTCCGTTATGACGTACACAACTTCTTCCAGTAAGCGGCGCTTCACCGGACTCAGGAAACCGTAGTACCTCACCATACGGAACCCCTTATCTGCTACATGCCAGGAGAACCTTTCCATGAACTCATCTCCACTCATCAACAGGTATTCTTCCCGTTTTGTACGGTGACTGTTGTAACGCAGACCGATTTCATCCTGACCGGCATAATGCTCCAGCCGACTCATCGGCACCGGTGGCTTTTTCAGGTAAGAGCCGAAGTACACCGCCACATGTGTGGCGTTATCCATCACCCTGGATATGTTGACATTCCAGCCGCGGCGGTAATGCGTGTCCAGGAAGCGATTCCAGTCCCGTTTGCTGTTTCCTTCCACTGCCAGTTCATCCAGTATTACCAGCTCCGGGTATTTCCGGGACAGTAGCCGCGTTATCCGGTAACGCCACATGCTCATCACCTTACGGGCGTAAAAATGAAGATTTTTCCAGGTGTGGCCCGACGTCACACCACCGGCAGTTGTCGATAAATGGATATGCGGATGCCACTGCTGGTCACGCCCCCATGTGTGGATCACCGTGAATATCCCCGGCTCCACATCTGTCTGATGGCAGATTTCCAGTATCACATCCGCTGCAATGCGGCTCATCTCTGCCAGTAACCACCGGTTGTGGAACACCAGGGACCAGTACTGGCAGGGAAGTGTGAACACAATATGCTGCCACGGGCAGTCGGGGACCAGGCTCAGCAGATACTGTATCCACTGTGCGCCAGCCTTCACCCCGCAGTGCGGACAGGAGCGGCTTTTACACCGGAAGCAGACCTTTTTGGTGTGGCAACAGTCCGGTGACGAACAGCACCATTGCGTGTAGCCCATCAGCGTGGTCCCGCATGCCATGATTTTTGTCACTGACTCAGTCACCACCGGACGCACTGAACCTTCCGGCTGTTTCTCCAGCCAGTTAAGCCAGCGGTTACCCTGCTGAAAAATATCGGCAAAACGGGGAAGCATCAGACGGGTGGGGTAACGCCATCCGGCCAGTGAACTGTGCCGCATTCCGGGCAGTACATACCACCGGCACTGATACCGGCAAGAATGGTTGCAAACTCCCGCTCCGTACAGCGGGCTATTTCCGGATACCCTTCGTCATCGACACGAACAAACCAGAAGACCAGCTTTTTGTTTCCTGCATCCAGAAAGAACGGAATACCCAGGTCAGCGCAGCACTCAACGGCATCGTCAAAATTATCAAAGCGCAGAACTTCAGCGTCTTCTTCGTCAAAAAAATCATCCGGATGAAGTTTCACAACATAGCGGGGAAGTTTGCTTCTTTGTGGTGCGGGTTTGCGTTTACGGGGTTTAGCTGAACGGGCCATATAACTACCTGAAAGACAATGACATTATCTTTTTTTATAACGGTAATTCCAGGCCATGACAAGCCGCAGCCGCCAGGCTGCCTACTCGAGTTTCGAACCGAACGGCAGGCTCCTGCTCCTGAGGAACCGAGAGAGAACGAATGAATGCCCTGAGAATGGTCATTCCGCCACGATATCCCTGGTCTCTGATCTCGCGAGCGATTACCGTTGCCGGGATTTTGTAAGGATGAGCATCGGCGATGCGTTGACGAATATAATCCCGGTATTCATCCAGGAGTGAAGCAACAGCAGGTCGCGGCGTATATTTTGGCGGCTCAGATTTTGCCTGCAAATAACGTTTAACGGTATTGCGGGAGATCCCCAGTTCTCTGGCAATCGCCCGGCTACTCATTCCCTGCTTGTGCAGGATTTTAATTTCCATAACTGTCTCAAAAGTGACCATAAGCTCTCCTGAATCAGGAGAGCAGATTACCCCCTGGATCTGATTTCAGGCGTTGGGTGTGGATCACTATTGCGGCTCTTCCGCAACCTGGGTGGAGATTTTCATGACAGTGGACTCATTACCCTCTGCCTGAGTAGTTCAAATCCTGCTCGACCATACATCTGGCGTTTCAGCATCTTCAGGCGATTTACATGACCTTCGACAACACCATTACTCCAGCGACTACTGATTGCCTCACATATAGCTGCAGCATCAGCTTCCATCCCCGCCGCCACGCGCCGAAATTCTGCTGAACCGCTTTCGTGGACTCGAGTGAACCAACTGCTTAGCTGTGATTTATTTTGGGTTTTCAGAATACGGTAGAACTCGAGTGCCAGTTGCTGCGCTATTTTCAGCTCAGGTTCTTTTTCACACATCAGACTAATAAATCGGGAAGCATAATTTTCTTCATCCCTGGTTATTCTCCAGGGCATCAACCAGCGGCTTACCCGGGACACTGAAGGAAGTCTGACGGCAGTAGTAACCGGTGGGTTCCAGCCTTTACGCCATTTGGCAACCGCATCCCTGACGATGGTTTCACTGCCTGTAAATCCCCGGGCCACCATTTCCCGCCATATCCGGCTGGCGTTATAATTACCACTTTCTCGTTGCTCTTTTAACCACTCCCTCCATGGGTCCAGAAGCCCTCGCTTTGGAGGTCGGGTTGACATTTCAGGGAATGTTCCTGAACGCACCCAGCGACTGACTGTCACACGCGACAGGCCTGTAATACGGATATTTCCCTGAAACTACATCCCTTGTTATGCAGGGCCATAACCTCTGTCCAACGCTGATGCCGTTTTTTGCGGGTTTGTTGTTTTAGGCGTTCCGGACGACGGAGCGATGCTGCAGGCACAGATGGTTCTGGATCAGGTGATTTCTTTGGTGACAACTCACTGGCAACAAGACGTATCAGAGGTATATGTCTGTACATCATTCGTTCAAGCGCATCGCCAATATTTTTTAGCAGATGCCATCGATCGGCCACCTGTCTGGCCTGAGGTGCACCTTCACGTGCTGCTGTCGCATAGACTCCACTGCGATCACGCGAGACAATCTGTATTTCCGGATATTTTCTGAACCAGGTCGCCAGCGTACGCTGATCACGGCCGGGAAGCAGGACGAGGGGACGGTGAGTATCAAGATTGACGATTAACGTACCGTAACGGTGGCCCCGATGCCACGCCCACTCATCAATACCGACATGAGGCGCGCCTGACTGTTTCGTCTCCGGGGTATTGATAACCCTGCGAAGGAGAGTATCAGCACTGCAACGGAGACCCACTGCCGTTGCTGCCCGTTTCCCGGCCTCACCTCCGGCGATTAATCCCAGTTGACGTTGTAAATTTTGTAACGCCTGTGAAGACTGTTGGTGTGAACCGGCGAAGGGAGCAAGCGACTCGGCAAAAATTTTACGTGAACAAGCCGGGTTACGGCAGTACCAGTGGCGGACGGAAAATACAAGCCATAGCGTATGTCCTGAGCAGGGTAGATGCTGTATCCGGCGCCGACGACAACTATGAACAGAGTCGCTACGCTTAAAGCATTCAGGACATTGTGCTGTTTTGCGTTTTCCGTGGAGATGGAGGGTTATACCGTCAGAGCTAATAATTTGTCGACTGCATCGCCATCCGCAAGGTAACTGTAGAAGTGTCTTAAGAGAGTGCATTGAGTTGCCCATGACTTAAAACAGCTTAGATCTTTGTTCACCAGAAAGTTTCATCCATTTTCTTCCACCCAAGTTGCGGAAGAACCACTATTGCACCGTTCGTGACAATTTAAGCTGGTGAGTACAAAATTCGTTAGTAAGCGTTGAAATTAAGATTCAGGATGACAATCACCCTGAATCTTAATGAATTACCAAAATTTAAGTTTTGATAATAGTTTTTTACCTGCTGCAACAACAGTTGCTGCTACTACTTCAACAACTACATCCTTGACGTTATCCCAGGCTTCACCTGTCCATTCTTTAATAGTGTCCCATACGCCCTTTTCTGCGCTTTCTGCCATTTTTTCTGTTTTTATTTCTTCTCCTGCTTCGCGATAGAGAGCATATTTTTTCTCCTTTGGGAGGATGTCTATTATTGTCTCCATTGCTTTAGAAATATTAAACTTTCTTTTGACTGATGTAGGTATAATGTATGAAGCAGGAACAGAAAAGGCAGTACTTACTTCTAGTATTTTCTCATTTACACTAGCTAACTGCTCTTTTGTCGGCACGTTTCTCTTTTTATCCCAAAGAAGTTCACCTTCATCATCTTCTGTTGGTTCTATTTTATCTATTTGGTTTATGAAAAAGACAACAGGGCATTTTTTTATATTAGGTAGCAATATATCGTTATATACCTTTTGAGAAATTGCGTAAGCTCTTTCATCAGACTTTATTACCCATACAACTAGGTCTAACTCTGCAACATTCTCTTTGTATAGATTATAATATTCTTTGTCTCTTTCCAGTGTTTCACCAACACCAGGAAAGTCTATTATCGTAAGTCCTCCCTCATTTCCATCTTCTGGCTTGATATGAATTTCTTGAATCTCTCTTGTGCAAGCAGCGACGTTACTAACTGGAGCTACATCACGACCAAATAATGCATTGCATAATGATGATTTACCTACGCCAGTTGATCCAAAAATACCGACTCGTGGCGTGTATCCTTTTATTTCTTTTATTTTATTTTCAATTGATTGTCTAATTTTTTCTTTATTATTTAAAGTTGATTTATCAATATTTTTCATTTTTAACCCTCTTTAACAAGAAATATTATTGGCTGATAACCCACCTATTTTGCAAGAGATATTTTATTTGATTCACTAAATGTTATCCAGAACTGTATTCAGATTGCTGTGAGACTAAAGCTCTAGAGGAAATGCTTAGGAAAAGGAATTTAAACCAAACCAAGAATGTTTTTTAGCCAAATGACTTTCAGGAATCACGAGAATGGCGGGACAACAGCGGTTTTGGTGTCCGAAATCGTACAATTCTGTACATCTACTCAAGGGTATGTACGGAAGTAAGCCAAACGGTTATCGGACGGTCGGTACATTTCGTACACGTATAGGAAATTGAAAAAGGGGTTTGAGGCCCAACCGTACGAGATCGTATGCTAAGTTCATTTTTTGAGCAGAAGAGGTGAGTAAAGAAAACGAGGGTTTTGTTTACTCTTCCCGTCAATGCCAGTAGCCATGCGGTTTCAGGGACTTTCAGTGTTAATAAACTCGGTAATCAAATCAACGTAAACCTGCCTAACAACGCCACGACTTTATTGACTTAAAATCATATAGTTAGCTTCTTAGCGTACGTTTCCGCTCCATTGGGCTTCAAACCCCATCAATTGAAGCTGCTGGCTACCAGCAGCCTGCAAAAAACACATAAGCTGGCCTGAAAGGAATACTTCACAATGAATATCATTGTGTTGGTAACCTGCTGTTATCGTGATGAAATTACCGCTCAATTTTTTCGGTTGACGCGGTCTGTTCCTGCATGGTTTTCATCTTTAGCTTTTGTTTTTCCCTTACTGCCAGCCAGCGTCTGGCATTCTGCGCATCGCATTCTGATACCTGACCTGCTGGTAGTCCATCCAGTCCATAACGAGGGATACCTGCGACAGCAGTACGAAGCAGATATACCTGTCGGGTGGTGATGCAGGATATTGCACAGGACCATTCATCCAGTGTCAGTTCTGTCTCAGGGTGTTCTGTCAGGAATGCGGCAAAATCATTGGTTATGCCAATTTTCAGTGGAAGAAATCCCCCGCTTTCTGCGCGAAGATGGGGAAACAGAGACTTAACTTTTTCCACGCAATTGTGAGTAAATTCATGAGTCCAATGAGGCTGGCGTGGAAAACGGCGTCTTTTCCTTTTTTTCTTACTGGCAGAAGCTTCAGGGGGATGAGTATCGACGGCAGGAGAACTGCTTCCCACAGATACTGGATCTTCCATCTTTACCGTCTCTGAACGTGCGATAACACCTGTTTTTTCAGATAAGGAAGGGGGTAAAAGAGTGCGACGTTTTTTCACCATAATGATGGGTGTTTTCTTTTCTTCCTGATATTTCCCCATAAAAACCTCTACGATGTGTTCTTATATAATAATATATATCATATTTTCACAATTAACATAATATCTTCGTTAAGAAAATAACAGAACAAAATTTGTTGTTTTTTTATGACAGGCATGAAATGAGCCAGCATAATTATATTAATCATTATCCCAAATGAGTTTTTGTATTTGCTCATTCGGGATGGTTGGATATTTTAAGTTATATCTACTGTATCATTCTCAGGTAATCGTTCCATTAAATCAGAAACTACGGGCTGTAACCAGTCAGTGACTTCACTTACATACTGATCCCATTCGGGATGCCTGGAGGCCAGATCCATCACTCGTGTTAACCCGGACGGACGATCAATGCCCAATTTAGTTAAAATGTTCGAGATATAATTATGAGCATCAAGTTCAACTCTGATATCCCTTGCTGCTTCTATTATTTCTAAATATTCTCCACCCAATCCGTCCAGTGGGACATTTGTAATAAGATAATGAATGTATTGTTCAGGCTTAACTCCATTTGGGAGATTAAATTGTTTTACTTTTCCTTCCGCTGCCGCTTTTAACTCATAAGTTCGTGATTCTGTGCCGGTGAAAACTTTATCAAGAGCAGCTTTCTTTTCATTTTCTGTGGAGTATTTATCGCCATCAAGAATATAAAGTTTATCAGATAGATTATCTCCACGAATAAGTGTACTGGCAAGTAGAGTGAATGCGTTTGAAGCTGCGCCAAATTTAAATATTTTCACATATCTGCTGGCCTTAAGTGAAGAACATATTTTATTTATTATTGCAACAGCAAGATCATCTTCCACATATATTTCAATGGGAGTTGTTGATTTACCTGTTAATCTGTTTATAGCATCAGGTTTTGTTTCTTCAAATGAATAACTACGGCCTTGAATGTTTACGACGTGTCTTATATTTATCTTGTCTGATAAAGTGGTTACCATTTCTCTATGGGTAGTAAAGATGATTTGTTTATTTTTATCTTCGGCATGAGTTGATATGACGTCTATTAACTTTTTCAATGCTTCGTCATGCAACAGCAAATCTAATTCATCGATTAATATTAAGGCGTTCTTGTCCGCTTTTAATATTGTTTCCAGAATTAAAAATATCTTTTGCTCTCCTGCGCTCATACTTAATGATGAGTAGGCCAGTCCCTCTGACTCAACTCCAATCAATATTTTTCCATTGGGTTGTTGATGTTGATTGAAACTTGTATATGGTTTATTAAGTATATAGGAGGCGTAATGAAGAATGTTTGTTATTAAATCATTACTGACACTGCTGGTTTCATACTGAATATTATTCTTTTTTTCTGATTCTATTATAGGAACACATTTATCAATGCCAAGATAGTAAACTTCTCTTAAAGGACGACGAGCATAAATCTGAATCCATCGTGAGCCTCGAACATCAGCTTTTCCATAATTTTTTAATTCATTTTCAATCATTACACCATCTTTACGATAAGTTAAATTTACAATGAAGTCACTGCCGTTCCATTCAGCATGTGGACTGCGTGGAAAAAAATGCATTAACCGATGGTCTTCACCGGGGAAACCTTTTTCAGGCATGTATATGCTTGCTATAGCATGGAGTATTGTTGATTTTCCGCTTCCATTTGGACCTAAAATTGCGGTTAACGCATGAGGTTTAAAAATAATCTCGTTTAATCCATTTATACATTTTAGTTTGTTAATTTTAATGGAGTTCAAGACTTGACCAGTAATGGTTTTTTTCTTTTTTTCTGCCATTTTCAAATCCTAGCATTATGTTGGGGGAATTCACCATGTAATTCAGAAACATATAACTGTGAACAGGGGATATATCAAATCCTTTTAATATTCTATTTGGCACAGTATTCTACATCAGGCCTCTTTTATGCTACAGACTTTTTGAGATGTCTGTAATTTTAGACTTAATGTTATGACTGATCATATCTCCTATCCACTGGTGGCGCAGGAAAGTTAACCGGCTGCCACCATGGGATGATGTGTAAACCGTGCACAGGCGTGTTCTTACGGAGCGGCACTTTCATTTATCTGTACGCGAACCTCCATTCCTGCATCGTGACAGGCCTGCAGCCACTGCGCCACTTCCAGCGGATCGCCCTCCCGGCGTACCACCCTGCCTTCTTTATTCCATAACTGCAGACAGGTGCTGCCGTCGAGACGCACCACAAAATCCCCACGGCAGGCCTGATACGTTATGCCGTTCAGCTGCACCGCCAGATCAGTGGCAGAAGTGCCGTCTGCGGGCAGACCTGCTGCCGGGACCAGCGGCAGTACGACGACTTCTGCCGCACGCTGTTCTGCCCGGAGGCGGTCCTGTTCTGCCAGCAGCAGAGGCTGTGCCACGGCCCGGCCGGCGTCCGTCAGCTCCACTGCCAGCTGCAGATTCGGGGCGCGCAGGGTACGCAGCCAGCCGGCATCCTCCAGACGACGGCAGGAGGCGCGCAGGTTTGGCCCGTAGACCGGGGCTTCCCCGCTTCGCTCCAGCACCCGTTCTATGTCCCGCGTCAGCACGGGGCCTGGCCGTTTTTCATCAAGGGCAGCCAGCACAATCAGCACTCTCCGCTGCAGTGGCGACGGTCGGCGGCTCTGGGTCATTACCTGTCATCCTCCGGCCAGATGAGCTTTCTGAGGCGCTGAAAGTCGGCGTCAATGAGCTCCTGTCTCTTTATGGCATTCATTGAGGCATAGCCATTTATGGCCAGTTCATGCCAGAAGATCAGCACGGCTCCGGCTTTGGCTGACTCGCAGAGATAAATCGCGCCCTGGCTGTTCAGATTGCATTCCCGGATGCGTCGTTCCGCAAACCGGGTCAGTTGTTCATAGCTGAGTGAAAACGTCATTTCCTGATCTATCCTGCACGCTCCATCTGATAATGTTCTGACAGGTAAAAATCATATCATGTATGATTTGTGTACTTTTGATTTCTGATAATATCAGATATTGTTTCATTTTTAATGATAAAAATCATATCCGATATGATTTTATATATATTTCTTAATTATCATATCATTTGCGTCTTTTCTGCCGCGCAGATCCGGTTTCCGGCTAAGTCGGATCAACCTAATCTTTGTTTCTGATATGAACACCTCGGAGAGGTGTAAGCAATGGTATAAACGAAATGTATTATGTATCTGCATCACAGCATGCGGGCACATTTTGCGGAAGGATATGAATCCCCCCGGAATAACTGGCAAAGGACAGATAAATGGACATTGAAATACGCCACTGCAATAACATCGTACGAGCACATATCACCCTCACTGCCGATAAACTGAACATTAAGTTTGCGCCAAATGGTACTGGAAAAAGTACGCTGTCACGGGCCATAAGCTGTGCGGCGCGGGACGACATTCAGGGACTACAGGCACTGATGCCCTTCCGGCTGCGCGGAGAAAACCCCGATAGCACCGGGCCCATTGTCATCGGTGCTGACGGGATTGGGGACGTGATGTGCTTCAACGAGGAGTACGTCAGTCAGTTTACGTTCCAACCGGACGAGCTCATCAGTGACAGCTTTAATATTCTTATCCGCAATCAAGCCCATGCGGAAAGAGAGCGTGAAATAGAAGAAATGACGCAAAAGATCCGGGCTGTTTTCACGGATCACACTGAGCTGAACTCTCTGATAGACCATCTACAGGAACTCAGTAATGCTTTCAGATCAACCAGTTCTGGGATTTCACGTTCTTCAACCGGCATGAGAGGTCTGTCAGGCGGAAATAAAATACACCACATTCCGGCTGGTCTTGAGAACTATCAACCCTACATTCGCAGTGAACGCCGCGTGGAATGGATTGACTGGCAGACAAAGGGACTCGAGTTTTCGCCCCTTTCGGATGGCTGCTGTCCGTTCTGTACCGGTGATATCACGGGAAAGGAAGCACAAATTCGCCAAGTCAGAGAGGAATACGATAAATCCACCATTAAAAACCTGACCGCTATCATCAGACTGGTGGAAAACCTCGGTAATTACCTGACGGAGAGCGCCAGAGAACGCCTTCTGGCCATTACTATGCTTCAGAACGGTCCGGAAGCCGAACATATCGAGTACCTAGTGGCGTTGAAACGCCAGACCGATACGCTGACAGAGAAACTCACTGCGCTGAGAGGCCTGAATGTTTTCAGCCTGCAGGAACAGCAGAACGTTCGGGAGGTGCTCACTGCCAGGTTGATTGACCTGCAGTTCTTCCCTGATCTGCAATCCGAACTCATGCAGGGGATCACCGACAGACTGAACGCGGCCCTTATGGACCTGATAAACCTTGCCGGACCGCTGCAGGGAAAAATTAACCGGCACCGGGACAGCATGATCCGGCTGATCGCACAGCACAAAACAAACATCAATAATTTCCTCACTTATGCAGGCTATAAATACAGGGTGGATATAGCCGGCGAGGGAGAGCAGAGAAAACTCAGGCTACGACACATAGATTTTGACGGGTACGTCAGCGGCGGTAGCCAGCATCTCAGCTATGGAGAACGGAACGCCTTTGCGATTGTGTTATTCATGTATGAATGCCTGTCAAAAAACCCGGGACTGATTATCCTTGATGATCCCATATCTTCTTTTGATAAAAACAAGAAGTTTGCCATTCTTGAAATGCTGTTCAGACGTGCAAGTGGTGAATGCCTGAAGAACCGGACTGTACTTATGCTGACGCATGACGTGGAGCCTGTGATTGACACGCTGAAGTCAGTCAGAAGGTTGTTCAGTAATCAGGTGACCGCCTCCTGCCTGCGCCTGTCTGCTGGAGTCATAGAAGAATTACCTGTTAACGACGGCGATATCATGACATTCATGCAGATCTGCAAATCCATCACCGCGTCAGCAGACTGTGAGGAGATCATTAAGCTCATCTATCTTCGTCGCTACTTTGAAATCGTTGACGAACGTGGTGATGCTTATCAGCTTCTATCCAATCTATTCCATCGACGCGTCGCCCCGCTGGATTATCGCGAGCCTGCCGCTGCGGGCTCGGGCTATCCCAAAATGGCTCCTGAGAAAATTCAGCAGGCCTTGCGGGATATCCGGGAGTATGTGGACAGTTTTGATTACCCGCGACTTCAGGCTCTCGTCAGCAGCCCAGATGAAATAAAAAACCTGTACCGTCGCTGTCGTAACGGCTATGAAAAACTGCAGGTATTCCGTTTACTGGAACTGGATCAGGACCATCCGGTAATACGAAAATTCGTTAACGAAACGTACCACATTGAAAATGAGTTCATCTGTCAACTAGATCCGTCCAGATTCGATCTCATCCCGGAGTACGTGATTATGGAATGTGACAAGCTCATCGCCCTGCCACCGGCAGCAAACCAGAGCTCGGTTGCCCGTATCGCTTGAGCCACTGTTTTTGCCGCCGGAAGATAGGCTTTAGCTCCCTGATAGTCTGATCTTCGAAGATACCCTACAGTTTAGGACCGCTTACTGTAGATATCTGTTAAAACAGCCCGTATACGGGCTGTTTCTTGGTGCCCTTATCTCCTGACTTTGAAAAGAGTGTCTTACTTCACCCAGTCTTCCAGCACCAGGTCAGGCACTCGCTCAAATTCTCTTGTATTATTCGTTACCAGTATCGCCCCGGCGGCGATGGCGTGCCCGGCAATCGCCGTGTCGTTCGGGCCGATCGGCGTCCCGGCCAGCCGCAGTGCCACTTTAATCTTCGTGGTGGCGTCTACTGCGGCGCGATCCCAGGGCAGGATGGCATCGAGGCGGGCGCAGAATTCATCGACCAGTTGGACGTGACGTGGTGAGGCCTTTGGGCCGGTAGCCCCGAAGCGCATTTCAGAGTAGGTGATGGCCGAGACCACTATACGGTGGCCGCGTAGCACCGCCTGCTCCAGACGCTTCAGGACGGCTTCTGGCTGTTCACGCATGATGAACGAGCAGATACAGGTATCAAGCATATAAGTCTTGTTCACAGGTTAAATCGCCCTTCGTCGCTGACAACATCCTCGCGCTCCGCCATAAAATCTGGATCGGCTTTTTCGTACTCTAGGAATGATCCCCAGGTTGGCCGGACGGGGCGCAGGATGATGCTGTCCCCTTCCCGGACGATCTCGAGCTCGCTCACCCCCTCAAAATCCAGATCACGAGGCAAACGGATGGCGCGGTTGTTGCCATTTTTAAATATCGATACGGTTCTCATGTTTTTTCTCTCCCGAGCATATGGATATGTGAAACATATCCGGAATATTCAAAGCACCGGGTGTGTGCATATGTTTAGTATAGGCAGATGTGTGGCATATGTATAGCGGTAGCATATGTAGATGCCAGGCATATGTTTAGCATATCTCTATTTCTTTCTTTTTTATCGGAGATCCGAAAAAAGGTTAAGTCTGATCTTAATGAAATTACATGGAATTTGAGTGATATCCCTTACCCCACATCTCCAACGTGCTATCTATAAAGGTTGATACATCTCACTTAGTCCGGAGGTTGTTATGAGCGTCAAAATCACAGGTTTAGACAAAATGCAGAAACAGCTAAAAGAGGTTGAGAGAGCAACAGAGGCATTAAACGGAAGTTATGATGTCCACTTCGATGCTAACGATCCTGTCAGCATTGAGAACGCGATTCAGGAAGCCTATTCCATGGTGTACGAACGCGCTTCTGGTTATGCCACTAATCCGATGGTCAGCCCATTAATCGAACACATGAAAGAAAATCTGCGCCAACAGATTCTGGACAGAGCAGAACAACAAAGACAGGAGAGCGGGCAGGATGGCAATTGATATCTTTCAGTCACTTAAAAATTGCGTATTCGACCTTCAGCGCGCTGACGTTCAGAACTATCAGCAACCTCTTAAGCAATTGGCCCGGCTCTTGAATTCAGAGAATCTGCAGTCAGTTAATGCACATCTGACCCGCAATGTTGAACTTGATACCTTTCTGGCCAGGAGTGAAGATACTGAATCCAGCATGGCTGGTTCCGCTGTTCTACAGTGGCCTGATGAGCCCGCTGATATTTTGGGCCTGAAGTTGCTGCTGATCGAGAAAATGGCAGACGATAACAATTTTTCCTTTAATTTCTGTCATACATTTTTCTATGATCGAAACATTATTGAATCCATTCGAAAATTCACGTCGTCATTAGTTGCCCCGTTCGTGCGCGATTACCAGTTGTATGTGGAAAACCAACACGATCCTGAGCCTGCAGTGTTTCGGCCGGTTTCCCGAAAAATTTTTATTGTTCATGGCCATGATAATGATGCCCTTCAGTCTGTTGCCCGTTTTATATCCCGGATAGGTCTTGAGGAAATCATTCTTTCAGAACGTCCTGACGGCTCCAGGACGATTATCGAGAAATTTGAAGCAGAGTCAGGGGATGTCAGTTTTGCCATCGTGCTGATGACGCCCGACGATAGCGGCAGTGCTCTGGCATCTGAAAGCACACGTCTCCGCGCACGCCAGAATGTCCTGTATGAGCTCGGATATTTCGCCGGGAAGCTTGGACGCGGGAAAGTACTTGTACTCAGGAAGGGAGATATCGAAATCCCTTCAGATCTTGCCGGGGTTCTCTATACCGAGCTTGATGAGCATGGTGGATGGAAACGCAAACTGCTGAGTGAGCTTGCGTATGCCGGTGTTCCTTTTGACAAGGATAAAGCATTAAGCGCCTGATCTCCTTCATTTAGTAAGAAAAAGGCCGCTAAGCGGCCTTAATTTTTGGTCAGTCGTCATTTTCCAGCGCTGTTTTGAGCGCTTCCTGCTCCGGAGTCAGCTCGTTGCCGGACAGCATAACCTTCAACTTCTCTTCGACTGCTGGCCAGTCATCAAAGAACGGACTGACCTGGTCACGCGCAATCCGGCGATATGCCCCTCGGTGGGAGCTGAAGACACTGGTCTGTAATCGTATCAACAGGTTAACAAGGCCTTCATCAGTGGTAGTAACTTCTCTGACCCATTGCTTCACGGTTTCACCTGAACTCATGTCTCTCCAGGCGTAGAGATACCCGAGAAGAGACTTGCGCAGGAGAAGCTGTTGCTGAAGTTCTGGTTGATTCATACGTTCCGCAAACCTGTCACGCAACCGTTCCGTAATATCGCGACTGAAAAGAGCGTCTGAAGGCGAAGGTACTGCATTCTGAGCAAGTCCATGTTCCCAGATAAGATCCCGCATAAAATCGGCTATCCAGAACGGCGAAGCACCCGTAACGATCAGTTTTTGCATAAGCGTGATCGTTCTGGTCTCATCAATATCCTGCATATGCTTCAGCAGATGCCGTACAACCTCATTAATGGCCATTTCACGCAGGGAAAACCATGGGTTACGGATACTGAAGCGAGTGCTCACCTCATCGGTGTGATCGAAGAAAAAATGAACCAGTCCTGCGCACTCTTCGAAATTACGTTCTCTTATCAGGCCTGGAGTCAGTCTGCTCAGTATATGTTCAAACCAGGTTCCGGACAGACTGCCCACACTGTTGATTTTTGAGAGCAGCAATTCAGAAAGCTGCTGCTGTTTTTCCGATACGCCAGCCTGCTCAAAAAGCTGTCTGAAGAATTCAGGTGGCAGAACATTCTGTGGTGAGGAGAAGGCAAAATAATATCGCCAGTGCGTCAGGCTGCTGAGTCGTTTACCGGTCGTCTGGATATGACGAAAATCCTCACTGACGGGCTCAAAAAGATTCAGATATTCATCATTATGTCCACTGATACCTGGGATCCAGTCTGCAAGTGTCAGAAACGAGTCTGCATTTGATGCCCTGAACGTCTTCATACATCTGATAAGCCCCTCCCGGAAGTCTGCTTTCTCTCCGTCAGAAAGCATACCCTGACCGGTTTCAATCACGGACCGTTCTGTCAGGTAATGCTCTGTCCAGTCATACAGAGCCGGGTTTGTCACCCGTATAAGCTGAAGCAGGCACAAATCAGGGAAATAAACAAAATCCCGCATCCCCGGATAAAGAAAAATCAGGGAATTAATGGCCTGATGGATTTCCCGTGGCGTCGAAAGTGCGGCACCATAGGTATCAGTCACCGCGATGAGATCCCTTACCATTCCAGAGTCTGGCGGTTGATTATTAATTTGCTGATATAGAGCCTCAGCCCGCTGGCGAAATTCATTACGTAAATCAAAGGCTTCAGGTCGGGGTAATTTAAAACTAAGCTGAATGATTTTCTGGAGATAACGGCTGCCATCTTCGATATTCAGCGCATGTTCAACGGCATGAGTGATAATCTGCCTGTCATAACAGAGAATATGGGTAAAGCGGGGCAGATCGGCTACTGCACGCACAAGCCTGAACACTTCCGCCACCTGGGATGGCTCCAGTCGGTCCAGATCATCCATGACAACAATGAACTTCAGATCCAGACTCACCAGTTGTCCTGCAATTTCAGCCCGAAGCTTTGTCGTGGTTTTCTGATCAACAGCCAGACGGCTGTCTGAAAATACCTTTATTCCGCCTGCTATCCAGTTAATAATGCTGGAAAACTGTCCGATATATTGAACCAGTGGAAGGACGCGCGATGAAGTATCCTGAGCATACTCAATCACTTTTTGAGCTTCCGGTGACAACAGATATTTACGCCAGAGCTTTTTGAAGCCCTTCGGGGGATAGCGTATTTCCATTTCCTGCTGGATAACCGTGGCAACCGGAAGAAAGAGCGCTTCAACCGGACTGCCGCCACTCAGCCAGGGAGAAATATGCAGCACATGCGTGTGAGCATCTTTTTTCAGGGCAAGGTTTCTCAGGATCAGATTAAGGAGGCTTGTTTTACCCGATCCCCATGCACCTTCTATTCCGACAACATTTGAAGCCTCCAGAGGAAGAGTAAGGATGGAACGGGATATATTTTCTGCGATATTACCGAAACCGTATCGATCCTCAGGTACATCTTCAACTGCCGCATCAAGCCCTTTCTGGTTCCACAGCTGCCTCAGTATCTTCATATTACAGATCTCCGTACAGGCAGCGCAGCCCGGTCAGGGCCTCCGCCAGCGGGCCTTCTTGACACCGCGTGGCGAGCTCCCGGACCAGCGTCTCAAAGGCCTCCGCCGGCATAAAAATCCGCAGGCCGTCTATCCCGAAGAAGCCCTCCGGCGTGACGTTTCCGGGCGGGGAGAACATCACTCGCTCCCCCTGGTGACCGTGCGTCAGGGCTTCCGGATGCCGGGCATACAGCGTGAACAGGCCCAGCAGTTCGGATAACGCTTCCCAGCCGTACGGCACCACGAAGTCCTGGCCGGTGATCAGCAGGTGCAGACGGGGTGTGGTGTACCAGGCCCCCGGGCGTTCTCCGGGGTGCTGGCCGTCAACGCGGATCTCCAGGCGCAGCGTGCCGGCCTCAATGGTTTCCGTGACGGCAGAAATAACCGGGCGCAGCTCCTGTGCCAGCGTTCTTGCCTGTTCTGTGTTCCAGTCCAGGCCGCGCAGCATCAACGGGAAAACAGCTTTCAGCCGCGGCAGGGTGAAGATTTCTGCCAGCACCGCGTCCGGCACCTCCGCCAGGCCAAAACAGTCGCTCTCGAGCGGACGCAGGAGGTGTTCGGCATACATCTGATCCACCACGGGGCGCAGCGCTGCCCGGAAGGCTTCAAACTCTTCCGTCCAGTTTTTCCCGGCCAGGCGGAAAATCCCCTTCAGGTAGTGACCGTCCACAGGGCGATCGTGCTCCACCTGCCAGGCCAGCAGGTTGCCAGTGATGTCCAGCAGCGTGTCCAGGGCCGGGAGTGTGGCCAGCCTATTATGCCCGCGCAGGAAGGCCTCCCTGACGTGAACCAGGACAAAGCGCAGTTCGTCGCGGGAGAGCGCTGACGTGCTGAAGGTCTGGCCCAGAATGATATGCCGGTACAGCTGCCGGACCGTGGCCTCCGGATCGGCAATGAGCTGAAAATACCCGTCACCGGGCGCGACCGTTTTCAGGCCGTCATCGAGGAAGCGTTCGGCTAGGGCGTTGACCGAAGTATTTTCCCGACCGGCACGCGTTTTCAGCGCCTCGATAAGTTTTTTGTGAAAACGCAGGTTAAGCTGGCTTAGCATCATCGATCCTTTAATGTTTGTTTTGTTCTTAATGCTAACCTAGCATTTTATTATTAGCTATTAATCAGTTTTTTAGTTTTTGAAAATTGTGATGCTTCTAAAATTACTAAAATTGAGGATTTTAATGCTACAACAATGCCTGCCTCTTCTTATTTCTCCGGAGATCCGAAAACCCCAGTTCCGGATCCGCAGATCCTTCGCTGCCGCCCGCCGGCCCGCTTTCACATGATGTGGTATCCAGCTCTGCTGACATGACACTGTATGTTGTGTTTCTTCCCGTGTTCCCGAGCCAGTCATCAGCGACAGAAAAGATCGCTTTGCTTATTCACTGATCGTGATTCATTTCCGGGAAATCTTGGATCCGATAAAAATCGGATCATGGAAAAACAGTCATCCTGTAATTTAGCATGGTTACTACATTTCCGGATATTATTGCCATGATCACTTTTTATGTTGGTTATTGATGTGAGTGTTAATAATAGCCTGATAACAATATTCTGTTGCCGGAGGCATGCTATAGCGTAATACTGGTGTATACTTAATTGTGTGCAGAGAGTATGTAAGATGAGGTGCATTATGAAGCAGCGCATTACAGTCACCGTCGACAGTGACAGCTATCAGTTGCTCAAGGCATATGATGTCAATATCTCCGGTCTGGTAAGCACCACCATGCAGAATGAAGCCCGTCGTCTGCGTGCCGAACGCTGGAAAGCAGAAAATCAGGAAGGGATGGCTGAGGTCGCCCGGTTTATTGAAATGAACGGCTCTTTTGCCGATGAGAACAGGGACTGGTGAAATGCAGTTTAAGGTTTACACCTATAAAAGAGAGAGTCGTTATCGTCTGTTTGTGGATGTCCAGAGTGACATTATTGACACGCCCGGGCGACGGATGGTGATCCCCCTGGCCAGCGCCCGCCTGCTGTCAGACAAAGTCTCCCGTGAGCTTTACCCGGTGGTGCATGTCGGGGATGAAAGCTGGCGCATGATGACCACCGATATGGCCAGTGTGCCGGTCTCCGTTATCGGGGAAGAAGTGGCCGATCTCAGCCACCGCGAAAATGACATCAAAAACGCCATTAACCTGATGTTCTGGGGAATATAAATGTCAGGCTCCGTTATACACAGCCAGTCTGCAGCCATGTGAAGTGGTCAACAAAAACTGGCCACCGCGTTAGAGTTTTTCCAGTATCGATTTTCCGATTCGTTTGGGGGTAACCCACCATTATATTCGTGCGGTCTTAGTGCGCTGTAATATCCAACGATATAGTCCGTTATGGCGTGAGCTGCCTCGCTGAAGCTTACGTAACCCACCACCGGCATCCATTCGTTCTTCAGACTCCTGAAGAAGCGTTCCATTGGGCTGTTATCCCAGCAGTTTCCGCGCCGGCTCATACTCTGCGTGATCTGGTATCGCCACAATAACTGCCGGAACTGCCTGCTCGTATAATGACTACCCTGATCGCTGTGGAACATCACCCCGCCGGGTTTACCACGGGTTTCCCATGCCATTTCCAGCGCTTTCATGGTGAGCCTGCTGTCCGGCGAGAACGACATGGCCCAGCCCACTGGTTTTCTTGCGAACAGGTCGAGAACAACGGCGAGGTACGCCCAGCGCTTACCCGTCCAGATATAGGTCACATCACCGCACCACACCTGATTTGGCTCGGTCACGGCGAACTGCCGTTCAAGGTAGTTAGGGATAGCAACATGTTCATGACCACCACGTTTATACCGGTGAGTCGGCTGCTGACAGCTGACCAGCCCCAGCTCTTTCATGAGCCTGCCAGCAAGCCAGCGTCCCATCTGGTAGCCTCTCCGGGTTGCCATTGTGGCAATGCTTCTTGCTCCGGCCGAACCGTGGCTGATGCCATGTAGCTCAAGTACCTGACTGCGTAATACTGAACCGCCCCGGGTTTCCTGGAGAGTGTTTTATCTGTGAACTCAGGCTGCCAGATCATTGTTTCCGATGGAAGCATAATAAGCTTTTTCTGCTTCTGCCGGAGGAGTATGGCCCAGCCTTCCCAGCAATCGTCGATTGTTATACCAGTCCACCCACGTTAGTGTGGCCAGTTCCACTTCTGCACGGTTTTTCCAGCTCTTACGGTGTATTACCTCCGCTTTGTAAAGACCATTGATGCTCTCAGCCATCGCGTTGTCATACGAGTCGCCTGTACTCCCTGTTGATGCCAGTAATCCGGCTTCTTTTAGTCGCTCCGTATAGGCCAGTGACACATACTGAGAGCCTTTATCGCTGTGATGGATGGTGCCAGACGGACGACGGGCCCACAACGCCTGCTCCAGCGCATCCAGCACGAATGTCGTTTCCATAGACGATGAGACCCGCCACCCCACGATGTATCCGGCAAACACATCAATGATAAACGCCACATAGACGAAGCCCTGCCATGTGCTGACGTAAGTAAAATCAGCCACCCACAGCTGGTCAGGACGTTCTGCCACGAACTGACGGTTTACGCGGTCACCTGTGGCAACGGTTTTCCGGCTGACGGTAGTGCGGGCCTTTTTACCCCGGAGAACACCGGCAAGTCCCATAACCGCTATGAGGCGCGCCACTGTACATCTGGCCACCCTGATTCCTTCCCGTAACAACTGACGCCAGACTTTACGCACACCGTACACCTGATGATTTTCATCGTATACGCGCTGTATCTCTCTCTTCAGCCAGTCATCGTGCTGCGCACGGGCACTGCGTTTATCCGGATGATGTCGCTGTTGCTGACAATGGTAATACGTTGACGGGGCAATATGCAGTTCGCTGCATAGCGGTCCGACCCCGTACTGCTCACGCAGCTTATCCAGCAGTGGCATCATTTTTTCCAGAGGCGGTCGAACTCCGCCTTCGCAAAATAAGCGGAAGCCTGGCGAAGGATATCGTTACTGCGGCGCAGTTCACGATTTTCACGTTCCAGCTCTTTCAGACGCTGACGTTCAGCGCTGGTGAGCCCACCATCACCGCCCCCGGTATCCCGCTCATGCTGGCGAACCCAGACACGCAGAGTCTCCGGCGTACAGCCAATCTTTGGGGCAATGGAACAAATTGCCGCCCACTGTGAGTCATATTCATCCTGACTTTCCAGAACCATACGAATCGCCCGCTGACGGACTTCGGGGGAAAAACGAGTATTTTTAGTCATCCTGTTTACCTCTTTCTCAGGGAGTTTAGTCTCCAGGATTTCCGGGGCGGTTCACAACGGTAGACGAGGCACAGCCTGTCAGAAACTCAATAAGTTTGGTACGGGTAAACTTTTTACGCAGCAATACCTTGCCTGACTTATCTTGGCAGTGAATGTGAAAGGAATGCTTGCCAAGATCTATACCAATAAGCGTAATGTTTTGCATGATGGTCTTCTCCATGAAAGAAAAACACTCTACTAGGGTACAGCTCACAAGGTGGTGGGGACCATCTCATTAACCATGGAAGTTGAGATCCTCAAAGAAGCGGTGGAGTATGGTCAGTCGCGAAAATGGATAGCGCATGCGCCCCTTGTTGCCAACGGACAAGGAATAACTCTGGTAAGCCGTATTCTAGGCGTGTCGCGTGCGCAACTGGCACAACGGATGAAAACATCTGGTAATAAGCCGAATAAACATCGTCGCAGATGTGATGAGGCTGCGGATGCGGAAGTGTTAACACGCATCCTTGATATCATCAGCGATATGCCGACATATGGCTATTGTCGTGTCTGGGCCATTCTCAGACGACAGTCCCGTAACGAAGGACTGCTGTTCGTGAATGCAAAGCGCGTTTATCGGATAATGAGCGTGTTGTTACATGACAAACCTTCACGACCATAGCGGGAACATAAAGGCCGAATATCGGTGAAGGAAAGCGACCAGCGTTGGTGTTCCGATGGCTTTGAGTTCGGTTGTAATGATGGCTCAAAACTGCGTGTCACGCTCGCACTGGGCTGTTGCGATCGTGAAGCTATAGACTGGGCAGCAAGCACGGGAGGTTATGACAAAGCTACAGTGCAGGATGTCATGTTAGGAGCGATAGAAAAACGCTTTGGCAATAAAGGACCGGAACGGCCAATCCGGTGGCTGACAGATAACGGTTCAGCGTACAGAGCGCATGAAACACGGCAGTTCACCAGAGAGTTGAATCTGGAGCCCTGCACGACGGCAGTCAGTAGCCCTCAGAGCAATGGAATGGCAGAAAAGTTCGTGAAAACGATGAAAGAAGGCTACATCAGCGTTCATGCCGAAACCGAATGTAAGAACGGCATTGCATAACCTTGCAGTGGCGATCGAGCATTACAATGAAAACCATCCGCATAGTGCGTTAGGTTATCTCTCACCAAGGGAATATCGACGTCAGCGGGTAACGTCAACTTAAGATACAACGACTGTCTGAATATCGTGGGTCAAGGACATATTTTGAACTATGTCTGTGTTCTGTTTTCACATTTTGAATGTGAAATTTCACATTTTACATTAATACACTCTTTTGCATTGGTATATTAGTATGGAGTGTTCAGTTTAGCTTGCTTGACTCAAGCGCGTTAAGAATTGCATTCTATTGGTGTATGTATTGTTTTTGTGAGAATTAAAAGGGGTTAATAAATTCAGCTCACAACAGGTAATATTGATTATTCAATTGTTGTTTTTGATGTTTTATCGCAAAAAAATGCAGATAAGTTTTATTTCGTTAGAAAATAAAACAACATCATGGGGTACGGGCAATTTATGTTTAGATGTTTGTAAAAAACATGACTGTGCGATTTTTTCACACAGAGGGAAGTTGAAGTTTTTTATTATCACTTTTTATGTGAGTGGTGATTGTTTTTTTAAGCAAGCCAGTGCGACTTAATGCGTAACATGCTTGCTTAAGTTGTTGTGTTGAGGGGGCGGCATATCTCTCCTTTGTAAAGAATCAAAGAGGGATAGATGTGACGCATCAACGATGTGTCGACTTTATTGCGAAGTTTCAGGAATAAACTGGAGAATATTAGTGATGAAAATAATGATTGCTTCTGCAATTGCTATGTCTCTGATGACAGGTTCAGCAATGGCTTCTCACGGGGATGTTCAGTTCTTTGGTAACGTATCAGCAACCACCTGTGATGTTGCGCCTGAAGTGGGCGGTAGTGTTACCGACCTGATTCAGCTGGGCACTGTAACTCCGAATGAGACCGGCCAGGAAGTTGATGTTGTGTTTAAAGCAACAAATCCGGCAGGTGGTGGTTGTACCGCTCTGAATGGTAAAACCGCTTCTTTTGCATGGGCGGGCAACCTGAACGCTGAAGGGATCGGTGCTCAGGGTGGTCTGGCGCAGGACGCTCATGTTATTCTGAAACCGGCAAATGGCACTACTGTTGATGCTATTACCTCTGCTAATAACGTTGCTACATTTGATGCAGAAAAAGCCACCACCGATGGCTTCAAGTTTAAAGCTCAGCTGAAGGGTGGCGTTACTCCTGGTGACTTCCAGACTGCAGCAGCTTACGCAGTTACTTATCAGTAGTCCTCAGTTTTTATATATCTCTTTTATCCGGGACTCCGCTCCCGGATAAATTGCCCCATTCCTGGAGCATATGCTCCCTGCTGAGCACGAGGATATATTCAGAGATGAAGCAGCGTCGTTTTTTTAAATTATCTCTGTTGGCACTGAGTATATATTCTCATTTTAGTGTTGCGACAGAATTAAACCTGGATTTTATCCAGGGAACCAGAGTAATCCCATCCATTCTGAAGACAGACACCGCTTTGCCAGCTGGTCAGTACTTTGTTGACGTACTTGTCAACAATGGGCGAGTTGGGCGTGCAAATCTTGTCATTACGGAAGCGGATGAAAAAAATAATCGTCTTTGCCTCTCATCCGAATGGCTGGATAACGCCGGAGTGATGATGAAAAAAGATGCTTATGATGATGCCTTTGACAAGGAAAAACAGTGCTATGTCTTGGCCCGTAATCCCCACACGAAAGTTGATTTTGATTATGGCACACAGACGTTAAAATTTAATATTCCTCAGGCGTATTTACTGAGTAAAACAGACCCTGCTCGCTGGGATTACGGTGTGAATGGGGGGCGTCTGAGATATTACGGTAACTTCAATAAAACCGTTCATGATGATGCGAGCGCCTTCGGGAATTTTGATGCGGCCATCAATTTTGGGCGCTGGGTGTTATCTAGCAACATAAACGTTTCATATTCTGATAATAAAACAGAGTTCACCTCCAGTGATCTGACCTTATCTACGGCCATCAGTCAGGTGCAGGGTGACCTGTTGTTGGGGAAGTCTCAGACCCGTACAGAACTGTTTTCTGACTTTAATTTCTACGGTGCTGCACTTCGCTCCAACAGTAATATGCGTCCGTGGGAATCCAGGGGATATGCGCCGGACATCTCTGGTATCGCCTCCACTCCTTCACGTATTACGGTAAAACAGAATGGATATACAGTTTATTCAAAAATGGTACCGGCAGGGCCTTATCGTCTTGATGACCTACGCCCGATGGGCAACGGTGACCTAGTGGTGACTGTTGAGGATGAAAGTGGTAACAAAACCGAGCAGGTCTATCCGGTTACTACGCTGCCGACGCTGCTGCGCCCTGGTGAGTTTCAGTACAACGTGGCGGTGGGGAAGAAGAATAACAGCAACGAGTTGGACAAGGCGTTCCATTCTGACACCGGTCTGTTCTGGTTGGGCAGCCTGGACTATGGCTTCTCCACAACCACGCTGAACTCTGCGTTCATTCTGAATGATGACTATCAGGCCGGCGGTCTGGGTGTCACACAGATGCTGGGTGGTTTGGGGGCATTATCGCTCAGTGCGAATGTGTCAAAAGCCAGTTATAACGATGGCGAAGTGAAAACCGGGGAAAGTTTCAGTGCCAAATATGCCAAAAGTTTCTCTGCCAGAACTGACCTGCAGTTATTGGCATACCGTTACCAGAGTAAAGGGTATGTGGAGTTTGCTGATTTTAATCCGAAGGATATCTGGCGCTGGCGTAGTGGTAACCAGAAATCCCGCTATGAGGCACGCCTGTCACATCGTTTTGACGGCACATATCTGAGTGGCTCTTACTGGCGGCAGGATTACTGGATGCGCGAAGGCACAGACACCGGCAGTACGCTCTCACTGAGTACGTCAGTTTTTGATTCAGTGTCCCTGTTCCTTAACGGGTCTTACTCAAAGTATGCCTGGTCGGATAAGGCGGATTACTCCGTTTCGCTGAGTGTGAGTGTGCCGTTTGACCTGAAAGGAACCCGTCATTACAGCAGTAGCAGTGTGGGTTATACCCGCACCGGTGGTACGACATTCAATACCAGTGTGTCTGCGACACCGACTGACCGGTTTAACTACAGCCTGAGTGCGAATGCCGGCTCGAAAGGTGACCGTGGTGCATCTGCATCGGCCAGTTATGCGTTTGATGCCATTCAGACCAACATGGGCGTGTCCCGTTCCTACAACAAGCACGGGAACAGCCAGACCAGTTTCTCCGGCAGTGTTTCCGGCTCTGTACTGGGTACGGCAGAAACCGGTCCGCTCTTTACCAAAGAGTCGTCTGACACCGTGGGTATTGTCAGCATTCCGGGTGTTGAGGGGGTTTCTGTTAACGGCTCCATGCCGACGAACAGTGACGGTAATACGGTGGTGTGGCTGTCTGAATACTCAGAGAACAACATCAGCGTCAACATGGATAACGTGCCGGACAACATGGAGTTTGAGACCACGTCATACAACGTGGTACCGACCGAAAAAGCGATGGTTTACCGCAAATTCGGCTTCGAGAATGTGCTGCGCTATATCCTGCGCGTGAAGGATGCGCAAGGTAACTACCTGACCGGTGGTGACGCGAAAACGGAACAGGGGCTAAATGCCGGGTTTATATCGAACAATGGTGTTCTGCTGATGAACATGCTGGCTGAACCGAAAATGGTCAGTGTGAATACGGGAACCGGTAAACAGTGTCGTTTCTCCATTACGGGGCTAAAGGCCAACACGAATAAAGTTCAGGAGGTTCGTTGTGAGTAATTTTGGCAAGGCTGCGTTGGTTGCTCTCCTTTCTATCTCTTTTAGCAGTCAGTCCATGGCCGCATTTGTGCTGAACGGAACCCGTTTCATTTATGAAGAGGGGAAGAAGAATATCTCCTTTGAAGTGACGAACAATGCAGAGAAAACCTACGGTGGCCAGGTTTGGATTGATAACACTAACCAGAATGATGGGGTTTATATGGTGCCACAACCACCGTTCTTTAAGGTGTCTCCCAAACAGAAACAGATTATCCGCATCATGAACACAGATTCTAATCTGTCGAAGGATCGCGAGTCCTTGTTCTGGCTGAACGTCCAAGAAGTGCCACCAAAACCGGAAGTGAAGGATGGTGAAGGCAGCGTGCTGGCCATTGCCATGAACACTCGTGTGAAGCTGATTTACCGCCCGGTATCCATTAAAGATGGTCGTAAGGATGCGGAAAAACAGCTGAAGCTGGAGCAGCGTGGCCGTGAGACTTGGTTGAGAAACCCGACGCCTTATTACATGGCCATTGTTAACGTGAAGCATGATGGCAAGGACGTAATTCTCAGTGCTAAGGTGATGAAAGAAATTGCACAGCTTGAGCCGTTCAGCGATGCGAGTCTGGGTAAAAAGATAAGCGGAAAGATCAGTGTGGATGTTGTAAATGACTGGGGTGGAGTTAAGAGTTATGAAATTCATTAAAGTTGCCTTGACAGCACTGATGATGGTGATGACTGGTAACGGACAAGCTACCACCACTACGGCAACGCTGGCGATTAATGTCACTTTCACTCAGCCAAGCTGCAATATTAAGGTCCCTTCCTCATATGACTTGGGCTCCCTGAACCCGGGTTCAAAAGAACACGGAGATTTGAAAATTACTTGGATCTGTGAAGGTAACAGGCCAGTAAAAACTGCATTAACGGCCGGTATCGTTATGGGTACAGCAGATGGTGACAATAAAGTCCGTCTGATGACTGGAGGAGGGCAGGCAACAGGGGCAGCACTCTCCCTGAAAGAAAAAAAAAGTGGCACCCTGATAAAACTGACTGGTCATGATGTAAAAGATTATTTTTGTAGCGACAGGAGTGCAACAATCGGTATGCATACCTGTACGCTGACACCGATAACAGAAGTTGACCACCAGGGGCCTTTTGGTCTGGCATCCGCCACACTGAATTTTGCTGTGGCATATCCGTAAGTTTCACTAAGGTAAAAACAGATGAAGCAGGTGCCTACAGAAAGGAAGCGGAACGTTGGAAAAAAGAAAAACAAATGGCTTCTAGTTTGAAACTCATTTGTTGCAGGGATATTCCTGAATCAGGAAACGTTATGCCAAGCGGGGGACAAATCTTTAACTTGGCAATAATCCAGAAAAAGGTAATATCGTTTGCGGATGTGGTCAGTGTGTTACTGAAACAGCCCTAGGGGGAAGTTGGGAGTTAAGTAAATGCAGGGAAACAGAAAATGACAGCGGTAATGCTCAAAGCAGTTCTTCTGGGATTATGTTTTTCGTTTGCTTCGTTCACTAAATCTGTTGAGAATTATTAAACAGTACTTCTTGTATATCGTCGAATATGGTTGTGCGCTTTTTACACCATATGGCGAAATATATCGTGGAAATGCGCTTGTTCCTCCCCTTGGGAGCATCGTTTCTGGGGGGCGTGGATTCGGCCTTTAGCCGACAGTTTATAATGTTCGCTATATGGACGACTTTCTTTTTCTGTCTGTACGGCGCGGTTCGTTATTGCATGCAGTCAGATGATTACATGATTACTTTGAGGGGCTTGGTATTGAGTGTCATCCAGACAAAATACAGGTTGATCGTACTGAATGGGGGGGAACTGAATGGGGGAGTAGTTTGATGCAACGGGGCCACCGTGATAGTCCCTTCGTGTAAAAGAGAACCGTCGTGCTTGTCAGTTGTGGCTTGATGAGCTGGTATGTCTTATCTGAAGAGACAATCTATCTGCGGAGGGCAACCGTATGATGGCCCGATGGATATTGTGGGCAGAACGCCAGTCGAAGGTGGCTTCGCCTGTACTTTTCTGTATTAACGAACGGTGTACCAATAACATGAGACTACTTGCTTCTGCGGCTCTGATTGCATATTCAATATTTGTAATTTCACAAACGAATGCCGCAACGTACAAACTTGAAAGTTCGCGCGGAGAATTAAACTCATATCAATTCGGTTCCGCGCAATACCATATCCCGTGGACGATCCAAGAAAAATATTGGACTTATGATGACTTAAAAAAACTTAACATAGGTAGCATAGATATTGAATGGCATGATGTAATGCAACCTATATCAGTTGAATTTTCAGCAGGACGATGCGTTATACCTGACGGCGAGGAGCTATATAAAACCTCAATGGGGATTTATTACAATGGCGGCTGGCATGACCTGACTACCAGGTTGGAACCCGATGGGCAAACTGTTGTCTCTGATGATAAACGATCATTCCCACAAGGGAGTACTACCGTTACTGCTCTAAGGATTAGGAGTTTTGCACCAAACCGGATCGTCTGCGACAGTGACGAGGATACAGTTACTGTGCACGTGAGGGCGCAACTCGGTGTACAGAGATGGCCATCAGGAGGGCCTTATCCTGACCAATACACCGACGCCGTGAACATAACTGGTATCTATCGGATAGAGTCTGGAGTAACAGCTAACTTCGTTACACCAATAATAGAACTGACATGTAGTCTGAACGAAGACTGCGTGGCTGCCACTGCGTTAGAAGTTCAGGCTACGAATGTAACAGACTATACAATAACGTGGCCGAAGATTGACGGCGTGTTGTACGACGAGGGAGGGACTTGGGTACCAGAAAAAACTAATCGGATTGAAATGGCGCCAAAAAATAATATGTACCATCAAAAAATACTGCTCCGTAGTGACGAGCCTGGCGCGAAACACTATTCTGTGCCAGTCGCCGTGTCTTACAACTAGCGCTATAAATCAGGAATCTCGGTGCGTTATGGTGCATGGGGGGATCGCAGTCATGCTACACACTGGTATTGCTATCCCTCAGTTAACTTATGATAAATTGGTTCTACAGCTTGATTTTATTGGTGTTCTGCATGAAATGCAGTGGAAATACCGCTGACAGTACCTATCGAGTAAAGGAGCAACCTTGATGTAATTATATAAATATTAATAGCAAGGAGAGTTATTCAGGGGGGGATAAAACTGATATTTATTAAAGAGTGTAAAATATATGTGAAAGGATAATTGGGTGATGCTGCCAACTTACTGATTTAGTGTATGATGGTGTTTTTGAGGTGCTCC
>ERZ1035014.187-NODE-187-length-33854-cov-13.677979_pt1 | contig 33854 bp, 15 predicted proteins | sample MGYA00520620_ERZ1035014 | MGnify/ENA primary metagenome ERZ1035014 (study PRJEB33766, sample SAMN09781744) | gut metagenome | biome: gut microbiome | host: Homo sapiens | place: Madagascar | study: EMG produced TPA metagenomics assembly of the PRJNA485056 data...
GTATCCCGGTCCTGCCGAGACGGCACTTTCTTCGCGCGGCTGCTCGCATTGTCTGTCGACGCCGCTCTCGACGTGGTGCGATTGGTGGTTTGGCTTTTCGGATGCTGAGGTTCAGGCTCTACTAGGCCATGCTGGACGCGGGGAATTCCTGGATGACGCGCGTGAATGGTTCGAGGGATACCGATTTGGCGGGTTTTATTGCACGTGTCCGGCGCGCGTGATTGATTTCTTGAACCGCGGTTGCACGCCGCCGGTGCGGGCTGATTTATACGGATACGCTGATAGCCTGAGCAGGACGGTTGGTGATTGGAATCTCGATCAGCTTGCGACTTTGTTCAATTTGCTCGAGGCTCATGGAAGCGTTGAAGTTTCGCTTCGAATGGGTGCCGTCGGGTCGGATGCCTCGACTGACGATGACCTGTGGACCGCGTTATACCTGTCCGGCTTCCTAACGACGGATATAGTTGAGGAGCCAGGAAACAGCGCTCGCTCCCGTGCTCTGCGTCTGCCCAATGGCGAGCTTCGCCAGGCGTTGCGTCTCGTGATTATTGAATGGTTTGAGTGCGCTGCCGAGGATGCGCGGGACGTCGATGCGTTTCGTGACGGGTTGTGTCGCGGGGACGAGGATACGGTGAGACAGGCGCTGCGTCGAATTCTAGGTGATGCAGGAGTCGGCGCGGTCGAGATGGATTCGCCGTTGCCATACCACCTGCTGTTGCAAGGGCTCTGCTTTGGTATGCCAGGGTATGCAAATCCGTCATCCAATCGAAAGCGCGGGGCGGATCGCTGGGATATCCAGGTGTTCTCTACGGGAACTATGTTTGACGTGGCCGATACGATCGGTATGCTTGACGAGCGCCCGCTGATAACGATCAACTTGATGTATGACCCCGACGTGGATGCCCTGGGTCTGGAGCTGTTGGCGGTTCAGGCGCTGCTCGACATCGAACGTGACGGTATCGACGAGATTCGCGTCCCGCGACCAGGTTTCGGCCGCGTGCGCTGGGGCTTTGGCTTTGACGGGCGGCACGTGTCCGTAGTATGCCAGCGGCTGTAGGGGGCGGGCGTATGAGCAGTTTTTTAGCGTCTAATACCGCTGTGCTACGATTAAACAGTTCTGATTTGCGTTCCCAAAGGGGTTTAAGTGCCGAGCAATTTGCATTTTGATGATCGTATAAAGGTCTCAGTTATTGTCCCGTGTTTTAATACGTCACAGTTTCTCGATCAGTGCCTGACGAGCATCGAGGCCGACGACTTCACATCGCTTGAGGTCATTGTTCTTAATGATGGCTCGACTGACAACTCATTGGAAATCATGAGGCGTCACGAGAAAAAAGATTCCCGAATTCGCGTTATTGATAAGCCGAACCAGGGGTATGGCGCTACGGTCAATCGTGGTATTGAGGAGTCTCGAGGTGCATACATTGCCATTGTCGAGCCCGATGATTACCTTAAGCCTGGTATGTATACAAGACTGATGGATCTTGCCCATGCATACGGAGAACCCGATGTTGTGAAGTCGGCATATTGGCGTGTGTGTATGCCCGGTACTCCACAGGAGAACGTGTGTCACTGCGCCTATTACAAGCGAATTAATACAAAGAAGCAGCCGTTTACGTTGCGGGATAATCCTCGTCTGATCCAGCATCACCCTTCCATTTGGAGTGCAATTTACAAACGTTCGTTTTTGGACGAGTTTGGCATTCGCTTTAAAGAGGTGCCCGGTGCCGGATGGGTGGACAATCCCTTCTTGATTCAAACGCTTGCTCAGGCTCGCTCGATTGTGTATACCGATGATTCGTTTTATTGCTACCGCGAAGACCTCCCTACGTCGTCTTCGGCTAAAAAAGCAAGCGATCTCCCTATCGTTCGCTGGAATGATATGGCCGATATCGTTGATGAACTTAATATTTCCGACAAGGGGATTCTCGAGTCTTTCTATACCATCGGTTTTAGGTATGTTGGCGGACTTGTTGAGCAGGGGGCCTTTGAGGATCCGGCACTTAAGGCTCGCTGTGCGGCATTGTTTAAACGCATGAATCCTGAAATCGTTTCGGGCATGTCACACATCAGCGGTGCATTTAAACAGACATACTCCCAGCTCACCGGTGTAGTTGTTTCGGCCAATAAAGTGGCATATGTTGCCTATCTTGTCTCGGAGTTCGTCTATTCGTTGCGCACTAATGGTTTTGGGTTCGCTTTCTCGCGTATCGGTTTGTTTGGCAATCGTCGAGCCGCCGAAAAAGGGGAGCGCCGCGATAAAACAAGTGCCTAACAAAGCCGTAAGAGTGGATTAGTGATATGACAGACAAGAAGCGAATTGCCATTTATACGCAAGATGCCAAGCTTGGCAATGAGGTCAAGGGCGCAACGCGCTATGTCTATCTTGCAACGTTGCTGCATGAACATGGCTATGATGTCGATTTTATTACTTCGGGATTTCAACATTGGGAAAAGCGCCAACGTGACGTTGAGCATTTTGATGCCGGGACCGACGCCTATACAATTCGGTTTATTGAGGAGCCGTTTTACCCCAAGAATATGTGCCCCCAGCGTATTTGGGCGCATCATGTCGCTGCCAAGCGAGTGTCGGAGTATTTCAATGAGCATCATGACTATGATTTGATCTACTGTCAGATTCCGCCCAATGATGTTGCCAGGGAAATTGGTAAAGCTGCTCAAAAGTTTAATATCCCGTTTGTGGTCGATGTTAATGATCTTTGGCCTGAGGCCTTCCGTGTGGCGTTCGACGTTCCCGTTCTTTCCGATATCTTGTTCGCGCCGTTTTATCGACAGGCCAAAGCGGTATATCAGATGGCCGATGCCGTTGTCGGCACTTCGGATGAGTATCGCGAGCGTGGTCTGCGTGATGCCCGAGCTGGCATTCCGAGCGAAACCGTTTATGTTGGTAATCAGCTGTGCGAGTTTGACGCTGGCGTTACTGCGCATGCTTTACAGATTGATAAGCCTGCTGGGGACATTTGGGTTTCCTATGCAGGTACGCTAAGCGCGTGCTATGACCTGGAGACGCTGGTCAAGGCGATGGCGCTGGTGCAGAAAACTCACCCTGAGGCTAAACTGCAAATCTTGGGCGATGGTTCAGAGCGCGACAATCTTAAGGCCGCAGCGCATTCTAGCGGTGCCGAGGTCGTGTTCCATGGCTATTTGCCTTATAGCCAAATGGCCGCATGGCTTTCCAAGAGCGACATTACAATCAACTCGCTGGTGGAAAAAGCCGCCCAGAGCATCGTGACCAAGATCGGTGACTATCTTGCCGCCGGAAAACCCATGGTCAATACGTCATGCAGCAAGGAGTTTAGGGCAAAGGTTGAGGCAGATGGGTTTGGCGTGAACGTGAAGCCCGGAGATGCTGAGGGAATGGCAGAGGTGCTTGTCGATCTTATTGAGGATCCGCAACGTCGTTCGCGGATGGGGGAGAGGGCACGTGCCATCGCAGAAGAGCAGTTTGATCGTCCGCATTCGTATCTCAAGACGGTGCGGTTGATTGAGGAGTTAATTGGCTAGGACTTCCGGGGGCATTATGTTTGAGCCGCGAAAAATCTTGGTAACCGGCGGCTGCGGGTTTTGCGGCTCTGCATTTGTCCGCTATGTGGTTAGCAATACCACGGATCTTTACATAACAGTGTTAGATAAACTGACCTATGCCGCGAATCCGGATGCCATTGCTGGCTTGCCGGATGGTAGGGTGGAGCTTGTTGTTGGCGACATTTGCGATTCGGATCTCCTTAATCAGGTTGTTCCTGGACACGACGCAATCGTGCATTACGCTGCCGAGTCTCACAACGACAATTCGATTGCTGACCCTGAGCCTTTTGTAAAAACGAATGTCGAGGGAACGTGCCGGCTCCTCGAAGCTGCTCGCACGTTCAATGTTAGGTTTCATCACATATCGACCGATGAAGTATTTGGGGATTTGGCGCTTGATGACCCGCGTAAGTTCATCGAGGAGTCCCCTTATCGACCTAGTAGTCCCTATTCAAGCTCCAAGGCGGCATCTGACATGCTTGTGAGGGCTTGGATTCGCACCTATGGTCTGCAGGCAACAATTTCTAATTGCTGTAATAACTATGGTCCATATCAGCACCCCGAGAAGTTCATTCCGCATTCGATTGCATGCGTTCAGCGCGGCGAGCGTCCTAAGTTGTACGGTGATGGCCTAAATGTCCGTGACTGGATTCACGTGGATGATCATGCCCGCGCTGTTTGGTCTATTTTGACTAAGGGGACGGTGGGGGAGACGTATCTTATCGGTGCTAATTGCGAGCATAGCAACCTTGAGGTTCTTAGGGCCATTCTTAAGGCAATGGGTCAGAGTGAGGACTATATTGACTGGGTGAAGGATCGTCCGGGACATGATCGACGTTACGCAATAGATGCGAGTAAGCTTCGGCGCGAGCTTGGCTGGACTCCGATTCACAATGACTTTGCAGCAGAGGTTTCACGGCTATGTTGCGAAACGCCTCTTTAATTTGGTTGACCTTTCGGGGCCTATCCCTTGCTGTTCACGAATCTTTTGACGACGAAGAAGGCTTCTTGCCATAAAGTGTAATAAACTTCGCGAGAGGGGACGGCTATGGGCAATTGGAAAGCCTTATTTGTTTCGGTATTTAGCGCGCTACTGCTGGGGTGCTGCCTTGTTCCTGCGTTTGCAGAAGATGCTGCAATTACTAATCAAAATGGAAGCTCTGCTATAGCTATGGAGCAGTCGAACGTTCCTGACGATGCTTCTGGTGTTCATTCGGCCTTGGATGACGTATCTGATTCCGAGGCATCGGATACGGCTGATGCTGTGGCGCCGGAGAAGCTCGGGTCCGTCTATGATCTTGCTTCCGAGCACGTCGATGACCTTGCGGATGGGTTGTACACTTTTGGCTCTTCGGTTAACAGCAATTTTGTACTGGATGTTCCTGGTGGCACGGCGTCTGCTGGCAAAAAGCTGCAACTGTACAGTGGGAACAAGACGAATGCTCAGGTCTGGCGTGTGTCTCACGATCAGAATGGCTTTGTTGCCATTGCTTCTGTCAAGGGTTGCACGCTTGATGTCCCCGGCGGCAGCGCGAGCAATAGAAATCCCGCTCAGCTTTGGTCCGATAACGGCACCCTTGCGCAGCGTTGGATTGCAATTAAAGAGGCCGATGGCAGCTACACCTTTATTTCGGCGCTCAACCAGTCGTTTGCCATTGACGTGGCAGGTGGAGCTGACGCAAATGGCTCTGCCGTGCAGTTGTATGAGGCAAACGGCACGGCCGCTCAGCGATGGGTGCTGACGCCTGCCAAAACTGAGCAGCAGCAACTCGATGATCGTGCGGCGGCGCATCTCGCCGACCTTCCTGATGGAACATATGCCATGTTGGCCTCGAATGATTCGTTTGCGCTGATCGCAGGCGGTGGATCACTGTCCTTTGACAAGTTCGGATATTCAGGTGTCCAAACGTTCGATGTCTCAACTACGTTGGACGGGTATCGCAACATTGCGATTCATGGTGCTGGGGCGGTTCTGGATGCGGCGGGCGGCAATGACGCCAACGGCACGAAGCTGCAGACCTATGCCGCCAATGGAACCAAGGCCCAAAAGTGGATCATCGAGAAAGATGGCGAGCGCTATCGGATCGTGTCAGCTCTAAATGGGCAAAAGGTCGCAGACATCCCCGGTGGCTCTATTGCATCTGGTGCCGGACTTCAACTGTATAGTGCAAATGGAACGGCTGCCCAATCCTTCTACTTTGTTGATCCGATGGCTGTACGTTCTGAGCTCGATAAGCTCGCTTCCGTTAACCGAGAGGTCGTCAAAGATGGGGACTATGTAATTGCTACCGGTCCAAATTTGTCTCGAATGGTCCTCGATGTTGTCGGTGGCTCAACTTCGAGCGGTGCAAACGTGCAGATCTATCAGTCGAATACAACTGCCGCTCAGCGTTGGCGTGTTTCGCATGACGATGACGGCTACCTCACGATAACGAATGCAAAGTCTGGCAAGGCGCTCGATGCTTCCGCGGGTTCAACTTCTTTGGGAACGAACGTCCAACAATACGCGGCTTGTGGCGATGCGAACTATGCGCAAAAGTGGATTGCGGTGCCGAACGGCGACGGAAGCGTTCGACTTCTTTCTGCTGTTTGGCAACAACGCACGCTTGACGTTGCCGGTGGTTCTCTGAACTCTCAGACAAACGTGCAGCTATATGCTTCGAATGGAACTGCCGCGCAGCGCTTTACCTTTATTTCTGCAAACCCTGCGTCAGTTGACCCATGCGATGACATTTTGAAAGACAAGGGTTGGTGCGTTTTTTCGCCCTCCTCAAATGGTTCTGTTGCCTTTGACGTTGCCGGTGGATCATTGAAGAACGGGGGCAACGTTCAGACATATTCCTGCAACGGCACGCTGTCCCAGCTATTTAGGGCTGAGTATCGAGACGGTTACTATGTTCTGCGTAATGCTGGTTCCGGTAAGGTGCTCGATGTTGCAGCGGGCGACGTTGTCCCCGGGACGAATGTTCAGCAGTGGGATGAAAGCCCCAACGACAACCAGCTTTTCAGCGTCACTGCCAATGAAGACGGAAGCTATTCGTTTATCAATAAGGGTACAGGGCTCATGCTCGCGGTATCCGGTTCAAATCTGGTTGCTGCTACGGCGGGAGATTCCGTCCAGACGTCGTTTGTTTTTGCTGAGCAAGAAGACCTGCTGAGCGAAGGCCTTTACGAGGTCTATCCGTCTGCAAATTCCTCCTATGTGCTTGATGTCGCGAGCGCATCTGTTGACTCCGGTGCTAACGTTCAGCTCTATGCCAACAATGGTTCCTTCGCCCAAAAATGGCTGCTTAAAAAGGTGGATGGAGCGAAGAATACCTATACGTTTGAATCCGTTTGCTCAACTAACAGACTTGCTGTTTCCGGTACCAATGTTTGCACGATGGCACCGGCAGATGTGAAGGCGCAGCAATGGGTGGCGCGAATCGATAGCAATGGTATTGAGTTTGTGTCTGCGGATGACCAAGACCTTTCGCTTGATGTGAAGGGTGGTAATTTTGCATCGACTTCCAATATTCAAGTCCACTCTTCCAATGGCTCCGCTGCGCAGAGATTCCGCCTGCGCGCTACTTCGGCAACCATCGACAATGGTACGTATTTCATCCGAATGGCTTCTCGCGCGGGTTCGGTCTTAGATGTTTCTGGCGGATCGCGCTCGGACGGTGCGAACGTTCAGATTTGGCAGAACAACGATTCGGGTGCTCAAAAATGGAACTTCTCTCGTAACGGTGATGACTCTTACAACATCGTAAATGCCGCTAGTGGCAAGGCTCTTGACGTAAAAGATGCGGCTACATCTTCTGGAACCAATATCCAGCAATGGTCTAGGAACGGAAGTGCTGCTCAGCGTTGGTATATCGATTATGTACCCGGTGGATTTAAGCTGTCTTCCGCTCTGAATGGAGCGTTCGTTATCGATGTTTCTGGAGGCAGCAGCGTGAATGGAACGAACGTTGCTCTGTACGCAAGCAACGATTCAAGGGCGCAGCGGTTTACCTTCAGTGCTACTACGTACGTGCAGCCGCTCCCTGCCGATCAGCAGGCAATGTATAACCGTGCACAATGGTATAACAGCAACACGGAATGGCTAATTTTGACTGATACCGTTGGATGCCGTACAGGTATTTTTAGGGGTTCTCGCGGCAACTGGAAGTTATGGTCTTTCTGGCAGTGCGCTCCTGGCAAGAATGAGTCGCCGACCGTGCTGGGTGAGTATTCCGTTTACGGAAAGGGCCTTTCGTTTGGGCATGGATATACCTGCTGGTACTACACACAGTTCTACGGTGACTATCTGTTTCACACGCAACCCTGCTATACGGGAACGTTTAATGTGATGGATCCCACTATGGGGCAACGCGCATCTGCGGGATGCATTAGGCTTACAACGGACCATGCAAAATGGATTTACGACAATATTCCCTACGGAACGAAGGTCGTTAATTACTAAGACAGAAGGCGGAACGCGTACTGCGTTCCGCTTTTTTGCGCAAAGATTTGCATGATACGCATAACCGCGATTAAATGAATCTTGGGCACGGCAGTTTTGCTTTGTGCACCTCGCATGATTTGATGGTCGAGTCATGCGAGTTGTTTGTGGCAACAGATGTTGTGTTAATGGAATTGGCGAGGCTGTCTGGGGGATGTCGTGGGTCGTAAAAAGTGCGTTTGCATTTCATTGCGAATGGGGTTTTTGCTTGGGTTGCTATTTGCATTAACCCTCGTTCAAAAATCGGGTTCTACCGCGTTTGCTGAACCCTCTCCGGCCTATTCTTACGTTGAAGAAGTTACGAAGGCTGAAGGCGATGCAGATCCTTCTCAGGATTCGTCTTTGGACGAGACTGCTGAAGATGTCAGCGTGAGCGATGGGGACTCGGATATCGAGTCTGAATCTTCCGCCGAGTCAGGTGATTTGTCTAAATATTCGACCCTCGATGCTGGTACGTATTTTCTTACCTCGACTTTGCCGGGGCATCGAGTGCTCGATGTTCCGGGCGGTTCGGTGAGTGCCGGCGCTGCGATACAGTTATATGGGAGAAATGAGACGGCTGCACAGCAGTTTCTCCTTGTTGATCTTGGCAGCCGTCAATACGCTTTTAAGAACATTAAGTCGGGGCTGTACCTTTGCTACCCAAACGATGCCTCTCGTTTCTCGGACCATCCGCGTCTTACACAGAATACTGGCGATGATGGCGTTTGGGGTTTTGCGTGGCATGCTCGACAGGTTGGCGGCGGATATGTCTTTTCGCCTGTCGTCGATGATGATTTTTCCATCGACATCGCTGGCGCCAGCGATTCCAACGGAACAGAAATCCGCCTCTATCAATCCAATGAATCCGCTGCTCAGACGTTTACGCTCGAGAAGCCCAAGGCTACCATCCTCGCCGAGCTTGCCGCCGCCCACGCCTCCGACCTCGCTGACGGCACCTACTATATTCGCTCGGCAAAAAGTTCCTGGCAGACGCTTGATGTTGCGGGCGGATCTAGGTCATCGGGTGCGAATGTCCAAATATATGCTCTCAACGCCACAAGTGCACAAACGTGGACCGTTTCTCATGACCAAAATGGCTTTGTCACATTAACCAGCAGTGGTTCCGGTCTTGTTCTTGATGTTTCTGGTGGAAGCGCTCAATCTGGAACGAATGTTCAGCAATACGCGTCAAATGGTTCTGCGGCGCAAAAATGGATTGCCGTTAAGGATGGGGTCGCCATCAAGCTGGTGTCCGCACTTGATCCGTCGATCTGCCTTGATATCGCCGGTGGCAATACAAGTAGCGGCACGAACGTGCGAACTTGGTCGGATAATGGCACGATTGCTCAACGTTGGACATTTTTCAATTTAGATGTTCAGCGCGAACAACTGGATGCACTTGCCCAGCAAAATGCTGGCAATATTGCTGATGGGCGCTATGTCTTTGCGCTCGGCGTCGGAGGAGCTAAGGTTCTGGACGTGAACGGTGGTTCTAAAGACAACGGCGGCAATGTTCAGTCGTATGTGTCGAATATGACGGCGGCTCAACAGTGGGACGTTTCGCATGATGAACTCGGCTATTTGATTATTAAAAATGTTTCCTCTGGCAAGGTGCTTGATATTGCGGGCGGCTCTTGTACGTTGGGAACCAATATTCAACAGTATTCATCCAATGGATCGCGTGCCCAGCGCTGGATCGCCGTTCCCTCGGTGCCGGGTGGCTCGTTCCGGTTGCAGTCCGCGGTCCTGTCCGATCTTGTTCTAGATGTTGCAGGCGGATCTTCCTCGAATGGTGCCAATATTCAAACATATGCGAGCAACGGTACCGCCGCCCAAAACGTTCGTTTTGTATCAGTCGTTCCCGATGTAGCCCCGTCCGACGATCTTGGTTTGGACGGCTGGTTCACTATTTCGCTGGCATCGGATTCATCTCGTGTGTTTGATATCTCCGGAGGGTCCTCTTCTAATAATGGGGCAAACGTCCAGACTTATGCTGCTAATGGCACGTTTGCTCAGGTCTTTAAATTTGTATATGAGAATGGCTACTATCGAATCGTGAACGCCCAGTCTGGCAAGGCTCTCGATGTCGATGGTGGCAATGTGTGCCCTGGAACAAATGTCCACCAATGGGGCGGTGACGGCAATAACGCAAATCAGCTGTTTTCCATTGTTCGTAACGATGACGGTTCCTATACGGCAACGAACAAGGCAACCGGATTGGTTCTAAGTGTCGCCAACTCTAATGTGTACGGAGACATCTCGTCTGATTCCGCGTCGCAGCGTCTTGCCTTTACAAAGCTGACCTCGCTTTTGCCCGAGGGCTTCTTTACCATTTCGAACTCTGCTTCCTCCTCTGCTGTTTTGGACGTTGCGGGCGGCTCGGCCAGTGATGGCGCTAACGTTCAGCTCTATGGAAGCAACAAGTCGATTGCTCAGAAATGGAAAGTTGCCAAGGTTGCTGACCGAGATAATACGTATACCGTTGAAAGCCTGGTGTCGGGCAAGGTCTTAACGGCAGATGAAGATGGCAACGTTTGCGTCCGATCTTTTGATAATGGTGATGCTCAGCTTTGGACCGCACAGATTGACAAGGGCGGTATCAACTTCGTTAACGTTGCAACCGGTAAGGTCCTCGATGCCGCAGGTGGCTCAACCCGCAACGGAACTGATATTAGGCTGTATGATTCTAACGGCACCTTGGCACAGTCTTTCAAGTTGTCTGCCTGCTTGTTAGTTGATTCGGGTACCTATGTTATTGCCGCTGCTTCTAACCGTTCTAAGGTGCTAGACGTGGCGAGTGGCTCTCGCTCCAACGGTGCTAACGTGCAGCTTTGGTCTTCCAATGATTCTGGCGCTCAAAAATGGAACGTCAGCGTTAACTCGGATGGAAGCATTTCGATTCAAAACTGCCGAAGCAAAAAATATCTCGATGTCCTGAATGCTCAGGGCGCTTCGGGCGCTAACGTTCAGCAGTGGCAGGGAAACGGAAGCTCCGCTCAGCGTTGGCGTGTTGACTACGTAGGCGGCGGCTCCTTTGTCATTCGTTCTGCGCTTAACGACTCACTCGTTTTGGACGTGAACGGGGGAGCGCTTAATGATGGAGCCAATATCCAGATTTACGCTGCTAATGGCTCCGACGCGCAGGGATTTTACTTTGCCCAGACGAGCTATACGCCCGAGGCGGTAAATCTGGCTGTCCCAGTTTACAATCAGTACTCCGTTGGTCTACCCAACGGCTGTGAATCGGCGGCCCTGACCAACGTCCTTAACTATTACGGTTTTGGTGTTGGTCCGTGCGAGATGGCCGATCGATGGATCCCCCGTAGCTCTTGGGACTTTGTCTGGTGCTTCTGGGGAGACCCTCACAGCTATAACAATGGTAACGAGATCTGCGCTCCTGGACTCAATAGGGCTGCCAATAATTTCCTGGCAAGTAGGGGGAGCAGCCTGCGTTCGTACGACGTGTCGGGAACCTCTCTGTATGACCTCTGCAATTACCTTGATGATGGACATCCGGTCATTATTTGGACTACCGTTCATCAGGGCAATGTTGGAAATATCTATGCCCGACAGGGTGGATATTTTGCTTGCGTTAACTCGCATACCGTTGTTCTGAAGGGTTATAACCCTCAAACAAATAAGGTCATGATCTCCGACACCATCGATGGCTATACCACCTACGATCGAGATTGGATTGCTTGGGTCTACCAGCAACGAGGTGCGCAAGCGGTCGTTATTAAGTAACCAATTGCAACTATTTTGCGGCTCGTATCAACTATTATAGATTCAGTGTTAATTTGAATCGGGGGTCTGATATGAGTTCCAGCCGATATGCCCGTGGCCTTGCTGCTATTTCGGTAGTGGCTTTGGCTGCGGGTCTTTTTGTTTCCTCCGTTGGAGTGTCTCCGTTATTTGCCGAAGAAGTGTCCACGAACGAATCCGACGCTAATCGAGTAATCGAATTGGGTACTGCCGATAGCGGTGATGGCAGCTTCGCTCCGAATAGCTCGACTGCGCTATCTAGCGAGGGACGATCTGAAGACCCGTCGACATCTGCCGTCGAATCGGTCGATGCTACGACGTCTCTAGATGCCGAGAACATTGAGGACTTAGCCGTTAAAAACAAAGGGACACTCTCTGACGGTGCGACCTATGTTTTTGCTTGCAGCAATGCCTCGCGCAAGGTGTGGGACGTTGCGGGAGGATCTTCCTCAAATGGCGCTAATGTTCAGATGCACAACTCGAATATGACTCAAGCTCAGCGCTGGTTGGTACATGAGGACGAGAACGGGTTTTTAACTTTCGAAAACACCGGTTCTGGTTTGGTGCTCGATGTCTCTGGCGGTATAGCCGAGTCTGGTCGTAACGTTCAGCAATATGTGGCTAACGGCACGCGCGCGCAAAAGTGGATTGCCGTTAAGGACGCCGATGGAGGCTTGACGATACATTCCGCCCTTAACTTTGATTACGTGCTCGATATCACGGGTGGTAGCTCTGCTGATGGAGCTAATGTCCAGCTATATAAGGCCAATCAGACCGCCGCGCAGCTGTTTTTTGCAATCGACTCCAATCCGGTCGTTGACTCTTTAGGACAGAACGTCGCCGACGGTGTTTATTGTTTTGAATCTGCCGGGTTGGTGCTCGATGTGAAAGGCGCTTCTGCTGAGTCCGGTGCGACTCTTCAGTCGTATGCAAAGAACGATACCGTTGCGCAGGCGTTCCGTCTTACGTATGACAGTGCATCCGGTTATTACACGATCGCTTCGCTTGTTTCGGGCAAGTTGATTGACGCCGATTACGGTAGCGTCGTACCCCGCGGTGCCGCCCATCTCTACGGATCTCTTGACGACGCTGGTTCATATACAAAGAATCGTTTTTGGATCCTCGAGCCTTCTGGAGAGGGTTTTGCCATTAAAAACGTCGCGAATGGGTTATATCTTTCATTTGAAAGTGGCGTTGCCGCTACCTCTACTGATGCTGCTACCTGGACTTTGACGCAGGCGAAGGGCTTTACCTGGACGCAGGCTGATGTCGATGCCTTCGCTGCCGCACAGGGCTTGCAGATCCCCGATGGAACTTACGCCCTCGGCATGGGCTCATCTCCGCGGAGTGTTGTCGATGTTTCTGGTGGCTCTGCTTCGAATGGTGCCAACATCCAAATCTATGCCTCTAACAACACCGCAGCTCAACGCTGGGTTATCAAGAATACGCTCGACTCAAATGGTCAGCCTACCGGCTATGTGACGATTGCTCATGCAGGAACCTCTTCGGCCCTCGATGTCACGGGTGGAGGAAAAAGGTCCGGCACCAACGTTCAGCAATATGCCGTGAATGGCACCGCCGCGCAGCGATGGATTCCTGTTAAGCAGGCAAATGGGTCATTCGTGTTTTATTCCGGCCTTGGACGAAATCTTGTCTTAGACGTAAGCGGCGGAAGCGTCTCTAATGGCGCAAATGTTCAAATATGGACCGCAAATGGTTCTGCAGCGCAACGCTTTATTGCCATTAACGTAAATCCTCATGTTGAGGAGGGCACCCAAACGGTTGCCGATGGCATGTACCAGATTAATTCCGTGTCGGATTCTTCAAAATGCCTTGACGTGGCAGGGGGCTCCACCTCTAACGGTGCTCGCGTTCAAACGTATTTTGCAAATGGTACGCTAGCACAGTGCTTCAAACTTTCATATGACCCTGCTACAGGGTTTTACTCGATTCGCGCTGCGAGGACTGGTAAGGGACTCGATCTTGATGGCGGCGATATTATTCCTGGCGCAAAAGTTCAACAGTGGGATTTCCCCGGAATTGGGTCAAACCAGCAGTGGCGTATCGAGTCTGACGGGGATACCTATTTAATCCGATCCGTTGCGAGTAATTTGGTACTGGAGCGAAAGCCCGACGGCTCCGTAACGACTGCTGTTGAAAACGGTAGCGCTTCGCAGCAATGGACCTTTGAATCATTTACCGTGACGCTCAACGAGGGCTGCTACTCAATTTATTCGGACTCGGCAGGTAAAAACGTTGATGTCTCTGGCGGCTCTTATGCAGAGGGCGCCCCGCTACAGGTTTATGCGGGGAACGGGACTTTGGCTCAGAAGTTCTGGGCTCGTGCCGACGGTCAGGGATACTACTCGTTTCAGTGTGTCAATTCTGCCAAGTATCTCTCGGCGCGTGAATCTGACGGCGCTGTTATTCAGATTTCGGACAAGGATTCTGATGGGGCTAAATGGTCGCTTGGTGTCTGCTTTGGTAAAGGTATCGAGTTAAAGAACAAAAAGACTGGCAAGGTCTTGACTGCTCCGGGATCTGGCAACTCCATTGTTTGCACTGACGAGAATAGCTCTGCGGCACAAGGGTGGGCAATCGCATCCGTCTCCCTGATTTCTGATGGATTCTATGAGTTTGCTCCCATGCATGCGACTGGGCAACGACTTGATGTGGCTGGTGGGTCTCGCTCGAATGGCGCAAACGTTCATATATATGCTTCTAACGGTACATTAAGCCAGCGTGTGTGGGTCCGTAGCGTTGGCGGCGGCTGGTACTCGCTTACGGCTTGCTGCTCTGCTTACCCTCTTGATGTTCTCAACTGTTCCAATGCGGATGGCACTAATGTTCAGCAGTGGCAGTGGAATGGGTCGAATGCGCAAAAGTGGCGCTTCGAAATGGGGGAGAGTGGAATCAAGATTATCTCTGCCTGCGGCAATAAAGTTCTTGATGTAAGCGGTGCGGCTACTGCGAATGGGTCCAATATCCAACTGTGGTCTTATAACGGGTCCAGCGCTCAGGGCTGGCGCGCTATTTCTGCAGAGCGTCCTGCGAAAATTGGTTATCAGAATCCTGCGAGCTATCCGCAGGTTAGTAGTCTAACGGTTAGGCTTCCGAGCTATTGCACAGGTGAATTTACCTATGTGACGCCGTCTCGCATTGCAATTGACGCCACGCGAGATGATTGCGTTAATGCCTTTATCCAGCGTGCCTATGAGTATGTTGGTACGCGCTATATCGAGCCGTATTCTACAGCCCCTGGCGGTGCCGTCGATTGTTCGGGCTTTGTATTGCAATGCCTCTATGCTACGGGTATGGACATGGGAATCTATAACCCCTACAACCATCGTTGGCTTGCGTGGCAAACCTACAATTCTATGAATTGGTATAACAACGGTACGTTTATGCCGGTGAGCGTTTGCGGCATGCAGCGCGGCGACGTCATCTACTACCGCGGTCATATTGCCATCTATTTGGGCGGTGGGCGCATGATTGACTCTTGGCCTAATCAGGGCGTCGGTATTCATGGCGTCTACGAGCGCGGGAATCCCATAGGTGCCGCTCGTCCATTTGTTTAATCCTATTCCGTTAATCGAGGCTCATTTGAGATGAAAAAATCAGTCCTGTTCGTGCCTTTTATTCCCGCATGCTTCGCGGTTGCTGCCTTGTGCTCTCCCATTCAGGCCTACTCAATTGAGTTTGTCACCCCGAATGATGAGGCCCTAATTTCTTCGGTAGTGTCTACTAAAGATGATTTGATTGAAGCCGATGGTGCTTTTGAAAAGGATTCCTTGGGTTCCACAGGAGATGCTGGTGATATCACTCCTGACGATGCCCAGACCCCTGCCGTGGGTGATGATGAGGCTAGCGTTTCTAATCCAGTTTCAGATATTCCTGCCGAGCCTTCTGCTCTGCCTTCGAATCCGCAGATTTCCGACCTCCCTGCAGCGGATATCGATGAGGGCGTCTATGAGATCTCTAACGCCGGCTCTAATAGGGTCCTGGATGTCTCGGGCGGCTCATGCCGCAACGGCGCCAACGTCCAGCAGTATGGTCAAAACGGCACGCCCGCCCAGCGCTGGAGAATCGAAAAGTTTAATGGGCATTATTTGCTCGTAAATGTCGCGAGTGGCAAGGCGCTCGACGTGTCCGGCGGTAACGGCGCAAACGGTACGAATGTCCAGCAATATCCCCTCAATCACACGAATGCGCAGCTTTGGGACTTTGTTGCCCGCCAAGATGGCGGCTATTTTATTAAGTCCTGCCTTGGCGACTATGTGCTCGATATTTCTGGCGGCAGCGTTGCCAATGGGGGAAACGCACAAGTTTATAGCTGGAACGCTACGAATGCACAGGTTTGGAATCTCGTTAAGATCGCTCAGACTATCGATGACGGCTTATATCGACTTGGCTCCATGCTCAACGGCGGTCAAGTTGTCGATGTCGCTGGAGGCTCTTTGAGCAATTCGGCGCAAACTCAGCTTTATGGTTCCAATGGTACGCTTGCCCAGTATTGGACGTTTACGTATAACAAATCGACGGGATATTATACGGTTCGCTCTGCGGTATCGGGTAAGGTTCTTGATTGCCGCGGCGGTGGCGTTTCGAATGGAACCGCGGTGCAGCAGTATGCCGAAAACGGTACAACTGCCCAATGGTGGCGCGTCGTTATGAATGCCGACGGCAGCGTGTCTCTTGTTTCCGCCAAAAGCGGTTTGGCCCTTGATGTGTCAGGGGCTAATTCTGCCAACGGAAGTAAGCTGCAGCTCTATTCACAAAATGGAACGCTCGCGCAAAAATGGACGCTTTCGGTTCCGACGGTATTTGTGCGTGACGGGCTGTACGAGATCTACTCTCGCGTGGACGGTAACCGTCTGATTGATGTCTCTGGTGGATCGAAGGCGGACGACGCTAAATTACAGGTATGGAATCGTAACGGCACGTTGGCACAGAAATGGTCGGTTAGTGTTTGCGACGATGGGTCGGTTCTTATCAAAGGCGCAAATTCGGGCAAGTACCTTTCGCAAATTGACGACAAGCTGATGAGTGTTAAGGAGGCGGCGGAAGGTTCCCACTGGATTCCGCGCGTGTCTCCAATGGGCGGTCTTGTTCTTGTGAATGCAGTTTCGGGCGCTGTGATTGACTTGACCGGCGCCAATGCCGCTGCAGGCACCGCGATTCAGATGTACGCCAATAATTTTACGGCAGCTCAGGCATGGTGTTTCGTTGCGGCTTCGCTTATTGACGATGGCTATTACGTTGTGGTGAACCAATCGAGCGGTAATCGTGTTCTGGATGTTGCCGGCGGATCCAGCAGTGTCGGAGCTCGAGTGCAGCTGTATACCGCTAATGGAACGAACGCGCAAAAGTGGTATGTCCGTTCCTTGGGAAACGGTGCCTACAGTCTGACTGCCTTTGTATCTGGGAAGGCGCTCGACGTGCCGAGCGCTAACGCATCTAATGGCGCTTCTGTTCAGCAATGGGACTGGAATGGTTCTGATGCACAAAAGTGGCTGCTTCGCCTTGCCGATGGCGGTGGCATCGCAATTTATTCGATGCTTGCTGACGGTTCTTTTGCTTTGATGGACAGCGATAACGGTCTTGTTCTTGGTAATGGTGGTAGCGACTCATGGCGCTTTGATACTACGATTGTTTCTGAGCAACCTTACGCTGACGCTAACGGTGCGCAACGGAGACTCGTCGACATTGCTTACTCCACTCCTTCTCCTGGATTTAACCTCTGTTCTGAGTGGATATCGCGCGTGTTTAACGCGGCGGGTTACGGTTATGCAAATGGCGATGCCTGCGACATGTTTTGGTCTTATTGCCATGACAGCAACCGCGCTAATTTGAAAGTTGGTATGATTATTGCTGTCCCGTCTCACTCCAATACGTGGGCAGGGTCCATCTGGGGCCATATTGCAATTTATATTGGAGATGGCAAAGTAATTGAGAACATTGGTCGTGTTAACGTCCGTGGGCTTGATGACTGGGTCAATTATTATGGGACAACGTATACGCCGCTTTGGGGTTGGTACCGTAATATCGCCCTTTGTTAGATTAGGTTTTGGCTGATGGTTATGCGCAAGAATACTCGTCTTGTATCGTCTCTGTTAGTTGCCCTCGGTCTGCTTTGCGGACTGGGGGCAACTCCTGTTTTTGCTGATGATGCCCCGCTTCCTGTCGACGCTTCCTTGGAGGAGCGTTTAGCTTATGGCGAGGCGCATCCCGATGATGACCTTGGTACCTATACTGCCGGTAGCTCGATGGAGGGGGAGTCGCTTGCCGCGGCACTCGATGCTCGTGCGGGTAATGGCTCCCCGTATTGGGGCGGCTCCAACGCTTCTAAAACGTTCTATAACGGTTACGACGAGGTGTTCGCATCGCCCGCCCTTAAGGTCATCGATGTTTCGGAATGGCAGGGGACGATTGATTGGAATAAGGTCAAGAACTCAGGTGTGGATGCTGTCATTTTACGTTTTGCGCATTCGACGAGTCATTTTGACAAGCAATTTGAGCGCAACCTGAGCGAGATCCGTCGTCTGGGAATTCCGTTTGGCCTGTACATCTTTAGTACCGCCCAGAATTCGAATGACGCCACAAGTGAAGCGTACTTTACCCAGCAAATCGTGAGCAAATATGGCCTATACGATCTGTCGCTGCCGATTTTCTATGACCTTGAGGCGTTCTACGACAGCAACGGTAATCCGATGTCTCCAAATAGCGCTTCGGCATACGAGGGCATTGTGAATGCGTATTTTAATACGCTTTCTGGTTTTGGGATTAACAACGTTTCTATTTATTCCGGCCGATGGTTTACGGATACCTATTTAAAGGCCGCAAGCGTGCGTCCCCGTGTGTCTTGGATTGCAGAATACGGCCCTAAACTCAAAACTTCATTTAGTTGCGCCGGTCAGTATGGATGGCAGTACACGTCTTCTGAGCGCCTTGACGGTATTACCGCCAACACGGTCGATATGAGCGCTTTTTCCTCAGCAGATTTTGTCAATGTGCTCAACTTGCCTGATTTTGCTCTTGCTGATGGAACTTACTACATCGATTCGATTGCAAAAGATTCCTCGAGCGTTACCGTCGCCGAAGATGAAAGTCTTTCTTTATATGGTGCCCAGGGAATGGCTAATCAGCGTTTCATCCTTGAGTTAGCTGGCTCGGGGGCATATCGAATCAAGAATGAAGCAACTGGACGGTATCTCTCTGTGGTGGATAGTAACGCTCAAAGTGGTTCGACGGTTGTTCAGGCGGCATATGCCCAGGACGAACATCAGCTGTGGCACGTTCGTACTGCCGATAATGGGTTTTATATCCAGTCCGCTTTGGGCAATTGGGTGCTCGATGTGAGTGGTGGTAGCACGGCAGATGGCACTTCGGTCCGCATCTGGGCTCCAAATAAGTCTGCCGCGCAGCGTTTTACGTTCGCTTCCGCTTCAACCATAAAAACTGATACTGCTTTTGCCATAAAGAGCGTTCTCGATCCGCAGCTTGTCATGGATATCTACGGTGGGTCATCTGATAATCGAGCACGGCTTCAGATCTATAACGCCAATAATAGTCAGGCTCAGATGTTCACGTTTAAGCAAGTTGGGAACGGCCTGTACGAAATCGTAAACGTTAACTCTGGTAAGCCCTTTGAGGCACAGGGCGGTTCCGTCTCCAATGGGGGAGCGATTTCCCAATACGCATCCAACGGCACGTGCGCGCAGCATTGGTCTGTCATTGATCACGGTAATGGCGAGTACTCGTTCATTAATTCAAAGTCCGGTAAAGCTGTTGACGTTCCCGGCGGCAATGGCGTGAGTGGGTCCGCGCTTCAGATTTATACGTATAACACATCTGATGCGCAGAAATGGACGCTTGCGCCGGCGCGTACCGTTCGCCAGGAGCTTAACGATCTTGCTGCTTCGGGCAAGGGACTTGTGAAGGAGGGCGTTGAGTATGCCATTGGCTCTGCTTCCGAGCGTCAGGTCTTCGATATTACCGGTGGGTCTACGAATTCCGGTACGAATCTTCAGCTTTACGCATCTAACGCAACTAACGCCCAGCGTTGGAAGTTTTCGTATGACAAGTATGGTTATGTGACCATAACGAATGTCGGTTCGGGAAAAGTTCTAGATGTCTCAGGCGGCAGCAAGAAAGCTGGCACAAACGTTCAACAGTATGCTCCCAACGGTTCTTGGGCCCAGAAGTGGATCCTCGTTGATTGCGGGGACGGCTCCGTCAAGATCTGCTCTGCGATTAGGGCGGCCTTTGTCTTGGATCTCACCGGCGGATCAACTGCAAATGGCGCAAATGTGCAAGTTTACGACGATAACGGCACCGCTGCGCAGCGATTCCATTTGTATACTGTCGGAGATGTCTTTAAGGCTCAGACAATTGATTCTCAATCTGCCGTTGTTACGGCTTCTGACGGTCGCGTATTTGATGTGACCGGCGGTAGTATGGACAGCGGGGCTGCCATTCAGCTTTATGGCGCTAACGGGACGATTGCTCAGGCGTTTGGTTTTGAATATGATGCCGACAAGGGTCTATATGCGATTAAGTCTGCAAAATCCTACCGTTATCTATATGCTCAGGGTGGCGATATTGTTCCTGGTGCCTCGGTTAAGCAAGGAGACGCTTCGCCTTCATCGCTAACTTATAACTGGACTATTGAAGATGCTGGTAATGGTTCATACCATATCGTGAATGCCGCTTCTGGTTGCGTTTTGGGTGTAAGCGGTTCCGGTAAATTAGTCACGGTAACCAGAGGCGATGCTCGCGAACTTACGGTCACATTCGTGCCGTCAGCCTTTAAGTGCTTGCGTTCTGAGCAGAACGCTGATGCTGCGGCACACGTGTCTGATTTGGCTGACGGTGAGTATCTCGTGAGCTCGAGCAAGAACTATTCGTTCGTGTTGGATGTTTCTGGTGGTTCAAAAGACAATAGTGCCAATATCCAGCTATATAAGTCCAACATGAGCAATGCGCAGAGATGGATCGTTTCCCACGATGATAAGGGCTACGTTACGTTTGCCAATGCAGGATCCAATAAGGTGATTGATGTTGCGGGAGGAAACGCCTCCGCAGGAACCAACATTGCCCAATATGTCTCCAATGGAACATTTGCTCAAAAATGGATTGTTTCCAAGCAATCCGACGGTTCCTACCTTATCGAGAGTGCTCTTAGGCCCGGGTTCTATCTTGGTTCTAGGGGAGGTAATGCGTCCAATGGGGCCAATGTTGAGTTGAGCGCCAGCGATGACAACTCGCGTTTTGCATTGCTGAGCACGTCTCCGTCAGTTGCCAAATGCGACGATATCCTTCCAAAAGGATATTTCACGCTGAGCCCTGCCTGTAGTTCTACTGGAAAGGTCATTGACATTGCCAGTGGCTCAAGCTCCAATGGGGCCAATGTTCAGCTTTATAACGGTAACAGCACGCTTGCCCAGCTGTTTAGTTTTGAATATTACGACGGATATTATGTAATTCGTAACGTTAAGTCTCAGAAGGTGCTTGATGTTGCCGGCGGTGAGCTAATTCCGGGCGCTAATGTCCAACAATGGGATGGCGATTCGGTTAATAACAATCAGTTGTTTACAGTGATTGATAACAGTGACGGGACCTTCTCTTTCGTAAATAAGGCAACTGGCTTGGTCCTCAACATTGCAAACGGTTCCGATTCTGCTCGAGCGAATGTAAACGTATCTTTAGCTAATGGTGCCGCCGCACAAAAGTTTACACTTCATCAGGTTACCGAGTTTTTGAGTGAGGGTGCGTCTACTTTTGAGTCGACGACGGCTTCGAAAGTCTTGGATGTTGCTGGTGGATCCATGGAGGACGGCGCTGCGGTCCAGCTATATACGTCGAACGATTCACTTGCGCAAAAATGGTATGTAAGCAAAGTGGCCGGGTTGGACAACACGTATGAGATTGAGTGCATCGGCTCTGCGAAGGTGCTCTCTCTTGCTGATGACGGGAGGCTTATCCAGCAGACATCAAGCGGTGTTGATTCCCAGCGGTGGCGCAGTGCGTTGTCTGGTGGCAAAATCGCGTTGCAAAATGCAGCTACCGGCCAGTATCTTTGTGTTTCTGGATCTTCCTCTTCTCTAGGAATGGTTGATTCGCTTGAACTGCCTGGCGTTCGTTTTAATGTAAAGAGTGTTGGTGTTCTGTCTGAAGGGTCATATACCATTCAGCTTATGTCGAATCGCTCTCAGGTGTTCGATGTTTCCGGCGGCTCATCGAGTGCCGGAGCGTCAGTTGGCTTTTACGGTTCGAACGGAACGGCGGCTCAGATTTGGGATGTTCGCAAGAATTCCGATGGAACATATGAGATATCTAGCGCTAAATCCTGCAAGCCGCTCGATATCAAGGGCGGCAATCAGACGGCTGGTAATGGTGTCCAAATTTGGACCCGCAACGAGGGTAACGCTCAAAAATGGAATTTGGTTTACAACAGGGGAGAGGGCTATACGATTCGGTCGACCAGCGGGCTCGTTCTTGCTTCCATAGATGGTTCGCTTGCACTTAGCGAGGATAGTGGCTCCTCTGATCAACGCTTTGCGTTTGAGAAGGCAACTTATATACCATCAGCGCTAACTGGTGTTCAGTGGAAGGGGAGCGCTCATTATTCGTCGACTCGTTATGGCGAAGACTGGAGCGTGATCGTGATTCATATTTCGGAGTGCACATCGCTTTCCCAAATTGATAATACTTTTTGGGGTACACGCGAAGCCTCGGCTCATTATGGCGTGGCACCGGGACAGATTCACCAGTACGTTGGCCTTAACGATACGGCATGGGCGGTAGGTAACTGGGAGTGGAATAAGCGTTCGGTGTCTATTGAGCATGTGGGGACTACGGCAAATCCGCCTTCGTATGCTACCCTTGATACTAGTGCGCAGCTTATGGCCGCGCTTGCAAGGTCTAAGGGTTGGAGACATCTGACGATGGGCGATAACGTTGGAATTCACAAGTGGTATTCATCGACGAGCTGCCCTGCTGGAACAGATGTCAACTGGCTGGTCGCGAAAGCTAACCAATATTTAGGGAATTAACATAATTATTTGAGGTTGAATAACTTGAGCAAACGAATTCTATACTTCGATGTCCTCAATGTGGCTGCATGCCTGGCTGTAATTATTATGCATTTCAATGGTCTTGTGCATGCGTTTTCCCCATCTTCTGATTGGCTGCAAGCCCTTTTTGCGGAGTGTGTTTGCTATTGGGCTGTTCCGATTTTCTTTATGCTTTCGGGCGCCAATCTTCTTACCTATAGGGAACGCTATTCAACAAAAGAATTCCTTTACAAACGTTTTGTAAAAACGGTAATTCCCTTTCTTGCTTGGTCTGCCTTGGCGCTCATTTGGAAGGTGCAGACTGGACAGATGCAGGCTCCGGCTGGCCCAAGATCATTTATTGATATGGTGATTAACACTCAGATAATTGATGTCTACTGGTTTTTCATCCCCTTGTTCTCAATGTACCTTTCGTTTCCTGTTCTGTCATTTTTATGCGACGGAAAGCATGATGATGTGCTTTGGTACTCCGTTGCCACTGGTTGTATTTTAATTTCCGTGTTGCCCTCCGTATCGGCATTTCTAGGTATTTCTTTCAACTCTTCGCTTACACTGCCGATATTGAGCGGGAATCTTCTATTTGCCGTACTCGGTTATTTGATTAAAAACCATGAATTTTCTGCGTATCAAAGGTATGTGATCTATTTTTTAGGTGTGATGGGTTTTGCCGTTCGTTATTTTTCGACGGCCTACTTCTCCTTCGCTCAGGGCGGGCTCTATACGGTCTTTTGGGGCGTAACGAACTTCCCGTGCATGCTTCTTTCTGTCGCCGTCTTTGTTTTTTGCAAATATGCACATTGGGACCGATTGTTCACAACGCCAAGACGCGTAAAAGCGCTCAAGTCTCTTTCTGGTTGTAGTTTTGGAATTTATCTCATTCATATGATTGTGTTTTACTATCTCTTGATTATTACTGGCCTTGATGGAGGCCGTCTGGTCTGGAGAACTGTTTTCCCGTTCATCTGCTATTTTGTTTGTGCTGCGCTCGTTTTCTTTCTCAAAAAGATACCTCTAGCGAAATGGATTGTTCCGTAGGGGGGCATTGAGTATGAGAAACCGTTTATTTCATGGCTTTTCGCTATGATCTCTTCCTCTGTTTGAACCTCTTATATTTTATTAGCGCTTGTTTCGCTCCATCTACTGGATGAAGCGATCTTGTAGACACGGGAATAACCTGCGTCTTCTTTTTAGTCCATGATATCGAAGGCCGTGAAATGCAGATCAGAAAGCAACATTTAAGGTTATTTATACCCATTTTACTGGGCCTTTTCTTTTCTCTAGGCGATTATGTTGCGACTCATGATGGCGTTCTTGATTTGTGCAGTAAAATGATTTGGTTCCAAGCTCTGGAATTCAGCATGTATTTTGTCGTTTTATTTGTTGTATTTGAATTGCTAATTGGTCATATAAACAATGAACAGGGCGGTATCAAGATTGCCTTGGGCTCATGCTTTCACCGACGGGAGCCAAGTATTGCAAAATCTAGATGTCGACTATCACATCTCATTATCTATTTTATCTTTATCGCTACCGCCTGGTCTTTTTGGTTGTATCTATTGAGGTCTGGTATTTTTTGGTCGGATACATCACAGCAAATTTTGCAGTACTACGGTGTCGAGACTTTGTCCGATCATCATCCCGTGCTAGTTACCTTCATTTATGGGTTGTTTTGCGAGTTTGGTACGGCTGTATTCGGCAGCGCAACTAAAGGCTTAGTAATTCTTGGAGCAATTCAGCTATATTCCGCTGCTTTGCTAATTTCGTTGATTTGTTCAGATTTTTATCACTTCGGCGCCAATTCAATTTTATGTTTAATCGTTGTCGTCTTTTTTGCTATATTTCCCGTCTTCCCTGTAATGATTTGCTCGATTGCGAAGGATTCGCTTTCGATTGTTTTCTTTTTAGGGTATATATGGCTATTTTTCAGATTTCTTCTGTCAAAGAATCTATCTGTTCTTGAGATATTAGGAATAGTCTTATTTTCCATCATCGCTTCGCTTACAAAAAAGACCATGGGTTATATTATTTTTGGAGTCGATGTACTTCTCTGTTTATATACCTTCAACTTATCCAAAAAATGCTGCGTTAAAATCTTGCTTTCCTCGGTTTTCTTTTCTTTAACCGTGTTTGTCCTTGTTCCGCAGCTATATGCTGCCGCTAACGTGTTGCCTGGCGGCAAACAGGAAATGATTGCGCCTATCATTCAGCAAGTTGCACACGATGTTAAATACTCTAAAGATGAAATGACCAACGAGGATTTAAACGTAATAGACAAGTTCCTTCTCACTAACGTCTGCGATATCCCTTTCAAGTATAATTGGGGTTGCGTTGACTCAATTAAGGACATAATAAGATATCCGTTAACGCCTATTCGGGGCGTAAACGACGAATCCTATTTTAATAAGTTCATTAAGCTGTGGGCCGTCAACTCAATGAAGGATCCCATAGGCCATCTCGAGGCATGGATTGGCCTTATTGATGGATGGATAACGTTTCGTACCGATCAAGACGGGTCCGGAAATTACCTTGTCCTGCCAATGTACTCGGGCTGGTATTATGAACCTGTTGATAAGGTTATCGATTGGAACCCTACTTGCTCTGCTGGCGCTTCTGTTGCTCAGCAAATTTATCTTTCTATCCAAAGTCTTCCTATTATAAATGCTCTATTTTTCCGTTCCACCTGGGCCTCTATTATCCCTTTGTTCCTCCTGTTTTATGTACTCGGCGATAAGTATTCGGGTTCAAAAAAGGGGGCCCTATTGATCCTGTCCCCTGTTCTGATCACATGTTTGACTCTTTTAATAGTGCCGATTTCTATAGTAGGCGGCGAGCCAACGCGTTATGTCTTTAGTAATATTTGTCTAATTCCCATTTTGGTTTTGGCGTTATCTTTAGATAGTCTGTTCTGCAATCATGGTTGATTGTTTTGGAGTTCATATGCAATTTCGTAATGTTGCGGTTATCATTCCCTGCTACAACGAGGCTTTAACCATCGGTAAAGTGATAGATGACTACCATGCGGCCTTGCCTGGTGCAATGGTATATGTATACGATAACAATTCTTCTGACGACACTTCGCAGATTGCCAAGCAGCATGGTGCAATCGTTCGCTTCGAGCCTCGCCAGGGGAAAGGTAACGTTTGTCGCCAGATGTTTCGTGATATCGATGCTGATTGCTATTTGATGGTCGATGGTGACGACACGTATGATGAGGCTAAAGCCGTTGATATGGTGCTGCCGATCCTTAATGGTGACGCCGATATGACCGTTGGTGACCGTCTTTCCAACGGAACATATGCCGAAGAAAACAAAAGAGCCTTTCATGGATTCGGTAATAATCTCGTTCGATTCATGATTAAGTGGATTTATGGCTATGCTTTTGATGACGTTATGACTGGCTATCGTGCTATGAGCCGTCCGTTTGTTAAGACGTTCCCGGTCATGTCTGAAGGCTTTCAGATTGAGACCGAGCTTTCTATTCATGCTGTTGATAGGCGTTGGCGGATCAAGGATATTCCAATTGTTTATCGTGACCGTCCCGAGGGTTCAGTCTCCAAACTTGATACGTTTGGTGATGGCTTTAAGGTGATTGCGATGATCGGGGCGCTTTTTAAGGATTATCGACCCCTTAAGTTCTTTAGTTTGATTGCTGCAGTGCTTTTGATTGTTGGTTTGTTTTTCGGCATTCCGGTTATATTTGATTTTGTTCATACCGGTCTTGTTGAACGGCTTCCAACTGCTATTCTTGCGGTTGCGTTTGTGTTTCTTAGCGGCCTTTGTTTGACTACAGGTTTGATTCTAGACTCTGTTGCTAAGATCGAGCGCAAAGAGTGGGAGCTAAAGGTTTACGACGAGTTTCAGAAGTAGATAATTTTGGGGCGTCTCTTGGTGGCGTCCCTTTTGCTTTAAAAGTCAATTATCCTATTAGAGTTAACCCTGTTCCTTCTATTAGGGAGCGTCTAGTTTGCCCCGTTTCTCCATTTGCGTTTCTTCCTATAACGATGCTGAGTTCCTCCCCGCTTGCATTGACAGCGTCCTCAATCAGTCGTTCTCTGATTTTGAGCTCATTATTGTTGACGATGGAAGTCCTGATGACACGGCGTCTATCATTAGTTCCTATGCTCAGCGAGATCCCCGCATCGTTCCAATTATTAAAGAGGTTAATGAAGGCGTTCATCTCGGTCGTAAATCAGCCGTAGCCAAATGTTCCGGCGATCTGGTTATTCTTTTGGATTCCGATGATGAACTCGGCGACCCTCTCTTTCTGGAAAAGCTAAACGAGTATTCTCTCGCTCATACGGCTGATATCTATCACTTTGGCATAGACGTCATTAATTCTGGTGTTTCCGACCAAGAGCGTAACGACTTTGAGGCTTACGTCAATCGGGATATTGAGCCTCTTTATGGAAGCGACATTGTAAATGCTGCTTTTTCTGCTGAAGCCGGATATCGCCAAGACTGGCGTATTACTCAGAGGGCATACGAGTCTTCTTATTTTAAACGTGCTTACGAGAAAATGACTTCCGATCGCATGGGTCGCGCTCAGGATGGCTACGAGTGTTTTGTCGCTCTTGCCGAGGCGAATTCCCAGCTTACATGTAACAATTTAGTTGGTCTTAAGTATTATCTTGGCCGAGGTGTAAACTCTGGAACTCAGATTTCTGCTGAGTCTTTTGTAAAAAGCGCCAAAGGATTCTGGAGTTCTGTTTCGCATATGTGCGAATACTGCAAAGTGTTCGATCGCTTCGACCTGTCTTCATCTTTAAATGGAGGCAAATTAAAGCTAATGGATCTGTTGTTTAACGACTGGATCGTACGTGTTAGCGATTCCGATAAGCTCGCCGCCGCACGCGGAGCTGCTGAAGTTTGCGGTAGGGTAGAGGTCGCAACTCAGCTTATGCGTCTTGCGCGCGATAAGGCCTACTCTCATTGGGTTGATGGTATTGAACTTGATGATTGCGCGAGCGCTTGGTATCACGAGGCTAAGCTTCTTGCGGGTGGAGATTACTTTACGTCTCAAGAGCTAATTGATTTTGGATACGCTGCCAAGCTTCACATCGACGAGGTTTCTGAGCGTTCTTTTAGGCGCCGTTCCGAGGAGCAGGACGTTCGTATCTTTGTTTCTACGCATAAAAATGTCGACCTATTTGATAGTGCGGTTTTCCAGCCTGTTCAGGTTGGGTGCGCTTCTCACAATAATCTCTATCGCTGGGCCTTTCACGATCATGAGGGTAACAACATATCGACGCTTAACCCCATGTATTGTGAGCTGACTACTCAATACTGGGCTTGGAAAAATACCGACAGCCAATACGTGGGTTTTTGTCACTATCGTCGTTATTTCGACTTCGCCCCCGAACGTCATAGCGAAAACATTTACGGCGAGATCATGGACACCTATATTGACTCAAAGTCTCAGGCTAAATATCATCTCGACGATAAATCTGTTGCTAATTATGTTAAGCAATACGATGTAATTACAACCGAGCGCAAGGATATTCGTCCATATTGTGGGCAGTCTGCAACGCTGCGTAAGCAGTATGACCTTGCAGATAAGCTTTATGTTGAGGATCTTGACAAGGTCGTCGAAATCCTCGGCAAGCAACATCCTGAATTTCTTGAAGATGCTCAGGCCTTCCTTAAGGGCCATGTTGGTCGCTTCTGTAACATGTTTATTATGAAGAGAGATATCTTCAATGATTACTGTGCGTGGCTTTTCCCCATTCTGGAAGAGTTTGTTGCTACGACTGATATGTCTCACTACAGTAAAGAAGGTGTTCGCACTCCAGGTCACTTGGCTGAGAGACTTCTAAATATCTATTTGCTCCATCACGAGCGCGTTGGATCTAATTGGAAGATGGCCGAGCTTCAGTGCGTGCATTTTGCTAACCCTGATTATCATGACGAGCTCGGTCTTCCCTCGCTCGGTTACGATAAGCGTCCTATCATTCCCGTTGTTTTTGCGTCAGACAATAATTATGTGCCGATGCTTACCACTACGGTTTATTCGGCGCTTAAGAATGCTTCCCGGGATTATCGCTATGATGTGATTGTTCTTCATCGCGATATCAATGGTGTCAACCAGGCTTCCATGAGAGACTTCTTCTCTCAGTTTGACAACGCAGCGATTAGGTTCTGTGATGTTTCGCCTATTGTTGATCAATATGAGCTGAGCACCAATAATCCTCATATTAGTGTTGAGACGTACTACCGTTTCTTAATTCAGAAGCTATTGCCTTATTACAACAAGGTTTTGTACTTGGATTCAGATCTTATTGTCGAGGGCGATATAGCCGAACTCTACTCGAGTGATCTTGGCGATAACCTTCTTGCTGCTGTGAGGGATATCGATTTTCTCGGTAATGTCAACATGAAGAACGGGGACCGTCTTAAGTATGCAAGGAAGGTCCTGGGTATGAAGAACCCCTATGATTACTTCCAAGCTGGCGTTCTTTTGCTGAATACTGAGGAAATGCGCAGGCTCCACAGTATTGAGGAGTGGTTGGAATTTGCTTCTGACGATCGCTTTATCTACAACGATCAAGATGTTCTGAACGCGTATTGCGAGGGGCGCGTTACCTGGCTCGATTATGACTGGAATGTCATGATCGATTGTGGCGGACGCATCGCGAACGTGTTCAGCTTTGCTCCTCATGAGGTTTTTGATGCATTTAATGATTCGCGTCGCCATGAGCGGATTGTGCATTATGCTGGGTTTGAAAAACCGTGGAAGTTTGCCTATTGCGATCGAAGCCAACTGTACTGGAAGTATGCTCGTGATACACCGTTTTACGAGAAGCTTCTTGCATCGCTTATGGGGTCTGGTGCCCCGGTTGATACACCGCTGGTGATGCACGAAAAGGCGGTTTCTGAAACTAGCCCGCTTCGTAAGATTGTCGATCCGTTGTGCCCCATTGGTTCTGCGCGCCGTGAAGTTCTGAAATCCATTGGCAGGGCTGTTCAGGGAAAGAAATAACTGAGTCTGTCAAATGGGCATGGAGTGTAAGCTCCATGCCCATGTTTAAGTAAAGTATGGGTTAATACCCCTCTTTTGACGGTCCATTCGTTCTGTGAGACTCGGAAGGATATACTTCTCTCTCGATAAGTTCTTGTAATTAAGGAGTCGTTTGTGACGAATAGCGTCGATAGCCGTGTTGATACGAATAGCATTCAATCACACGCGGCAAATGACATTCAAAAGGATTTTTACATCCTAAAACAGCTAGTTACTAAAGATTTTAAGCTCAAATATCGACGTAGCGTTCTTGGCGTTGCATGGTCGGTGCTTAACCCCCTGCTTATGATGATTGTAATGGCGGTCGTTTTTTCGACGATTTTTGCCCAGGGTCGCAATGGTTCCATTACCCCGGAGATGTATCCGCTTTACTTAATTGTTGGTAATGTAACTTTTGCCGTTATGTCTGATTCCACATCGCAGGCCATGACATCGATTCTTGCTGCAGCGTCGTTGTTAAAGAAGGTCAAAGTCCATCGTTGGGTATTTCCCGTTCAAAAGGCTTTATTCGCCTTGGTCAATTTTGCTTTTTCGCTTGTCGCGGTTGCCCTGGTTATGCTTTGGTTCCGTGTAGTGCCCACATGGCATCTTATTTGGCTTCCAGTATGCTTAATCCTTCTAATGCTATTTTGCATGGGTATTGGTCTGGCGCTGTCCGCCCTTGCAGTTTTCTTTAGAGATGTGATTCATCTTTGGAGCGTTGTAATTACCGCCTGGACGTACTTTACGCCGATCTTTTGGACTACGGATTTTATTGCCGGAATGCCTCATGTCCTCAGGGTTCTTATGTATGCGAACCCCATGTACAACTATCTAACTTTCATGCGTGATATTTTCCTGTTTCAGTGCAATCCTTCCGCGCTGGTATTGGGTTTTTGCGTTCTATGGGCGGCCCTTTCACTGCTTATTGGGTATGCAGTATTTCACAAGAGCGAGCATAAGTTCATTCTTTATATCTAGGGGGATAGTGTGTCTGGAGTTATTCAAACGGGTGCTATGCCCTCGATTGATTATAGGAAGAAGCCCCTTTCGGTCGAAGTCAAAGATGTCTCTATGATCTTTAACATGGCTTCTGAATCGCTAGGCAGCTTTAAAGAGTATTTTATTAAGCTTGCGAAGCATGAACTCTTTTTTGAGGAGTTTAAGGCACTTAAACACATCTCCTTCGATGTCCACCAGGGCGAAGTCGTTGGCCTAGTTGGAACGAACGGATCTGGCAAATCTACCATGCTTAAGATCATTGCTGGCGTTCTTGAGCCGAGTGAGGGCGAAGTTAGGGTTCATGGCAACATTGCTCCGCTAATCGAGCTTGGCGCGGGTTTTGACCCTGAGTTGACAGCTCGTGAGAATATTTACCTTAACGGATCGCTTTTGGGGTATACAAAGGAATTTATCGACGCAAACTTTGATGGAATCATCGAATTTGCTGAGCTTCAGGACTTTGTCGATATGCCGCTTAAGAATTTCTCTTCGGGCATGGTAGCGCGTATCGCTTTTGCTATCGCAACTATTACTGAGCCCGATATCCTCATTGTTGATGAGACACTTTCCGTTGGCGACGTGTTCTTTCAGGAAAAGTGCGAAAGGCGAATTCAGCATTTTATTGAATCCGGTGACGTTACTGTCTTATTCGTTTCGCACTCAATGGATCAGGTTGAGCGTATTTGCCAGCGCGCTGTGTGGATCGAGAAGGGCGATCTTCGCATGGACGGTCCCGTTGATGAGGTTTGCAAAGCATACCGCGATCAATTCAATTAGGGTATAATCACTTTTTATCCGCTCCATTAGCTCAGTTGGATAGAGCAGGGGACTTCTAATCCCAAGGTCGACGGTTCGAATCCGCCATGGAGCACCAATTGAAAAGTTAGGCCGTCAGCCGTAATGGTTGACGGCCTTTTGTTTGGTCGCGTTCGCCGATTATTTACATCTATTGTTCCTTTGCAGCGCCGCGCCGGGTTTATCATCATCGTTATGTTGGTTGGCTGATGGTATTTGAAGGGAATGCTTATGCTTAAACAAAACAGGCGCAGCGTGGTGGCTCGGGCTATTGTGATACTGGCGCTTGTGGTGGCGCCTCTATTCTCATGCGTGTTTCCGGCGCGACAAGTTTTTGCCAATGAAATTAAGAAGCCCGATGGCCTCGAAGTACTCGTTAATGGGCAGCCGTATAGTGGCTTTAATATCGCTGAAGGCTACTATAATCCCGATCAGGAACAGTATGGAGCCTATTACCAAGACGCGACTTTGGATGGCGCCAAGGTATCCATCGGAAACCTTCCTGATGGTTGGTACATTACAAGTTTTAAAGTGTCAGACGATGGATCTTGTGCAAGACTGATGATTGCCGATTATCCTCTTTGGGGTGGATACACCGTTCAATACTCTTGGGTTTTTTACGGTGCATCGATTGAGCGTACGCTCAATGAAATATCGAATGCCAAGATCTATTTGGATTACTCACAGAATAGTATTTGGGACGACGATCCCGCGAACTGGCTTGAGCCCGAAGGATTTAATCCCTATAAGAACTATAGCTCTCCTGAGTATGCATATCCCAAGGGATGGGGTGTTTGGGGCGTTGTGGATTACGGCTGGATAGTTGATCACGAGCACGTTGATAATCCTGGCCTTCAATCGGGTGCAAGTATCTTTACCGCCCATCCTAGGGATGCCGATTCTCCCAAGGTAACTTGGCGACTCAACTGGAAAGAAAGTGCTGGCAAGCCTGGTGACCCCTCAACGTCCAAGGTGCTTACGCGCATCAACGGTGCCACTCGCTATCAGACCATGAATGGTTTGGTGGATTTAATGCACCCTGGGAAAAACGGTGTCGTTATTGTCGCTTCTGCTACCAACTATCCCGATGCCCTCGCTGCGTCATCGCTGGCCGGTTGTTATGACCCAGCTCCTATTCTGCTGACTGATCCAAATAATTTGGCCGAAGAGGTTAAGGATCAGGTGCAAAAACTCAATCCCAGCTTTATTTATATTGTCGGAGGCGAAAGTGCTGTGTCCTCTACCGTAGAGGACCAGCTGAGGTCCATGTCTCAAGCCTATATCCAGCGCTTGAGCGGTCAGACGAGGTACGAGACTTCGTTGCGTATAGCTAGAACGGCCTATAACGTTGCCAGTACCGGGGGCGAGGCGCCTTGGCAGGTCATAATTGCTACGGGCACGAACTTCGCCGATGCGCTGTCTGTAAGTCCTTATGCATATGCGGGTAAAATGCCCATTCTTTTGTGCGATCCTGCAACAGGTTTGTCGGATGACGCCTTAGCTTTTCTTAAAGCTAAGGGCATAAGAGATGCCATGATTGTTGGAGGCAATCAGGCTGTCCCGTCATCCGTTGAGGCTCAGCTCGAGTCTGTTGGCGTGTCGTATGACCGCTATTTTGGTAGTACGCGCTATGAAACAAGCGTGAAAATCGCCGAACGCGCTTCCTCGTTATTCAATAATTCAAGCGTTCTTGGGCTAAACGGTTCGATATTTGCTACAGGAAAGAATTTCCCCGATGCTTTGGCGGCTGGTCCGGTCGCCGGTCATTCGCGGTCTTTTGTTCTTTTGGTTGATGACGATAATGATGCGGCGGTTCAGTATGCGCGCAAGTGGACTGAGGACTACGGGAGTCGTCCTGACATGCAGGACATGGTTCCGACAGCTGCCTATATTGCCGGTGGAGTAAATGCGGTTGGTGAATCTACTGCCAATAGCCTTTCAGAGGCTATGAATATGCAGATTAAGTAGTCCACCTTGTTTTAATGCGTACAGCGAAGGGGTCTTTAGGCCTCTTCGCTTTTTTCGGATTTGCAGCGCCACGGAATAAAAGCAATTGTAGATGGCAAGGTCACAGCAATCTTAATGTCGGGGGTAACGACGTAATCCTTGATAGCCTTCTTGGCGATCTTGAGGGCAGCGGTGTGCTGTCCGAGCCTTTTGAGTATTTGCTCGCTTGAGCACTGTTGAATATCGCGAAACAGCACCGCCGATA
>ERZ1035014.188-NODE-188-length-33821-cov-10.214920_pt1 | contig 33821 bp, 30 predicted proteins | sample MGYA00520620_ERZ1035014 | MGnify/ENA primary metagenome ERZ1035014 (study PRJEB33766, sample SAMN09781744) | gut metagenome | biome: gut microbiome | host: Homo sapiens | place: Madagascar | study: EMG produced TPA metagenomics assembly of the PRJNA485056 data...
TCCGTACATGTACGGATGAATGTGGGGAGTGTTCGGATGAAGTTGATAATCAAGGGGAAAACCCGTAAGAAAAAGTTTCAACAAAAACCTCTTGCATCAAGCAAAACATTCCCCTATAGTATCTCCTCGTCACGGGGGCGTAGCTCAGCTGGGAGAGTGCTTGACTGGCAGTCAAGAGGTCAGGGGTTCGATCCCCCTCGTCTCCACCATCGTGAATCCAAAAGGCCACCGGCTATCCGGTGGCCTTTTTCATACCCATCAACCCCACAAACCAAAGTGACGCGTACACCCGCGCCTACCCCGCAAAAAGTTGCGCAATTACCTTCCCGGTTTTGTACAAAGTTTGTTAGCCAAACTTAATAGTTTGAGCAATTCACGCCCTCAGCAATACAACTCAGGTGTTGCTCACCAACGCACACACCCCCATAAACCTGCGGCAATGTGTGCAAGACGTCACAATAACCCCCTTATCCACGGCAAATGAACAATATGTTGCTCAACACACCCCAAAACGTACGGGCCACCTGCTGTGCTAGGATACCTAACGTTACATGGGTTCAACTGTGCTCACGGCTCCAGCAAGCCGCAAAGCACAGGGTCGATCAGCATCCGGCCGTAACGGCGGTGCCAGAAAAACCACGAGCTCCAATAGCGTCGTCATGCGTATCGCTTTGAATGACTTTGTTCTTGCCTATTCGCAAGCTGTTCTTTCAAATCGATATTTATGACAATTCGCAGCAGTCCTACAGCTGTTTGCGTGCGGCCCAGTTTTGTTCCCGCTTGACTGGATCGCACGCAGCCAGCTGGGGTCGCGTTCTTTTTGCGATACACGTCCGCGACTCTAGCAACTGCACTTATACATACCGTTCACGGTGGGGCAGAGCCACGTGCTTGTCTAACTGGGCTCAGGGTTTGAATATGGAGCGCCTTCGCGCACAAGCGCCCTGGCGAAGCCATATCCAAATCTCGTGAGCCGCACGTAAGACAGCAAGGGGGTGGTGCTCGTGTGGTATGTGATCCAGGTCATTAACGGTCGCGAAGACGTAATGCGCGAGCGCATTGAGCACGTGGTGCCGGGTGGCGCCATGCAGGAGCTCTTTTATCCCCAATTTCAAACCGAGATAAAGGTACGCGGCGAATGGGTCAATACAACCAAGCCGCTTTTTCCCGGATATCTAATCTGCGATACGGCAGATCCCCGAACCGTGCAACAGTATTTGCTGCGTATGGACGACTTTGCCCGGGTGCTTTCCCAGGACGGTCAGTTTGTGCCGCTGGCAAAAGAAGAGGTCCAGCTTATTGGCAGCTTTACGCATAGGGGAGACCGCGTAGTGCCCATGAGCGAGGCCCTCAAAGACGGCGACCAGGTCGTTGTTACGGCGGGTCCGCTGCTGGGCCACGAGGCCCTTATCAAAACCATTAACAGACGCAAGAGCACTGCTTATTTGGAGCTCGACCTGTGCGGCCGACGCGTAACTACGCGCGTTGGCCTTGCCGTGCTTTCGGCCGAGCAGCGCGTAATGCGAAACCTTAAAAAGGCGATCGCCTAGCTGCAGGCGACTGTTTAACGGGACAGGGAGGATCCCCGAGGTCGGGGACGTAGGCAACGGGATTACTAGGGAAGAGAAGAAGAGATTTTGAACACTGAATCCAAGAGCGCAAAGCAAAGGGGAAAGCTGAGCGCCTTCGAGCCGTACGCGTTGATGGCGTATGACATCGCGGCAACCTTTATTGCGGTGTTTGTTGCGTCGTGGGGAACGCAGCATTGGGCGACATTTAGCGGTGCGGCCGGCGCTTGCCCGGCTATTTTTGTGCTGGCGCTCGTCAACGTTGTCGTCTTCTGGTTCTTCCACATGTATAGCAGTCTGTGGCGCTATGCCAGCATTTCCGAGGCCGGTCGCATTGTTGCGGCAGTAACCGTAGGATCGATTATTGGTGACGTTATCTTTGGCGCAATCTTTAGTAAGGGCATGTCACTCCGTGAGGACGTTATGGCATGGGCTATCATGCTTATCATCTGCGGTGGCGGTCGTTTTGCTATTCGCGCCATGTATGGCAGCCAGCTCTGGCGTTTCAAAAGCAAGTCTGACGCGCATCTGCCCCGTACGCTAATCGTCGGAGCGGGCGAGACGGGTTCTCTCACCATTAAGCGCATGCTCAACGGGGACCCTGACATGATCGGCGATCCTGTTGCTGTGGTGGATGACGACCCCAATAAGCAAAATCAGCGTATTCACGACATTAAGGTGTGCGGCACCTGCGAAGACATTCCCGTTATCGCGCACGATTGCGAGGCCGAGCAGATTGTCGTCGCCATACCGAGTTCCACACGTGAAGAGCGTCAGCGTATCTACGACCTCTGCATGAAAACGGGCCTTAGGGTTCTCACGCTGCCCAACGTTCGCGATATCCCCCAGGACGGAGTGGGCAGGGTTGCCCTTCGTGAAGTTGAGATCAGCGACTTGCTTTCTCGTGAGGAGAAATCGCTCGATTTGAATCAAATGGGCTATGTCTCCGGCAAGCGCATTCTCGTTACGGGCGGCGGCGGGTCAATTGGCTCCGAGTTGGTGCGCCAGCTGCTTCCAGCTAAGCCTGCACAGATCGTGCTGTTCGACATTTACGAGAATACGACTTACGAGCTGTATCACGACATTATTCGGACAGCACGTGATCAGGGTACTGATATCCAGGTCTACATCGGCTCCATTACGCATCTTCCAGCGATTACCAAGGTATTTGACAAGTATCGTCCAGAGGTCGTTTTCCACGCTGCAGCCCACAAGCACGTCCCTCTTATGGAGGGCAACGCGCGCGAAGCTATTGAGAACAATGTGTTTGGCACGCTCAACGTTGTGCGTCTTGCCGACAAGTATCAGTGCAGCCACTACGTGCAGATTTCTACGGATAAAGCCGTTAACCCCACCAACGTTATGGGTGCAACTAAACGTATGGACGAGATGATCGTTCAGTATTATGCGGCCAACAGCAAGACCATCTTTACTGCCGTCCGCTTTGGCAACGTTCTTGGTAGCCACGGTTCGGTCATCCCGTTGTTTAGGCGTCAGCTTCGCGAGGGCGGTCCCATCACCATTACTCACAAGGACATCACGCGTTACTTTATGACCATCCCCGAAGCAAGCAAGCTGGTCATTACTGCAGGTGCACTAGCTCATGGCGGTGAGATCTTTGTTCTGGACATGGGCGAACCGGTCAAGATCTACGACCTCGCCGTAAACCTCATCACGCTCAGCGGTCTTAAGCCTGGCAAAGACATCGAGATTAAAGAAGTCGGACTGCGTCCTGGCGAAAAGATGTATGAGGAGCTCCTTATGGACAACGAGCAACTCCTGCCCACCGAGCATTCCGAGATTCGTATCTCCACGGCCGAGGCCGACAAGATGGAAGAGATCAAAGATAAACTTCAGAGGCTTAGTGACTGCCTCGATAAAGACAACGACACGGTTAAGTCCGTCCTCGCCGATGTTGTACCTACGTACCATCCGCAGTTTAACGATTAGGCGCTTATGACTGAAATTAAGACAATAGAACAGGCCATGAACGCCAATCTCTCACCTTCTGATGCACCTCAAGTGTATGCGCTCACCTCTGTTTCTGAGCCGATTTCGAGTGAGCTTAAGCTTGATAGCAAATTTGGTTATCGATTCATAAAGCGCGCATTTGACATTGTTTCAAGCGGGCTGGGCCTTGTCGTACTGAGTCCTGTTATTGCTGGCACCGCCCTGGCTGTAAAGCTCACGAGTCCTGGTCCTGTCATCTTTAAACAGAAACGTGTTGGTAAAGGCAAAAAGCTATTCGATATTTATAAATTTCGCACCATGCGGATTGATACACCTGATTTGCCAACTCACATGATTAACGCCTGTGACTGGATGACTCCTGTTGGCCCGACGCTGCGAAAACTGAGCTTGGACGAACTGCCGCAACTCTTGAACATCTTTAAAGGCGATATGTCTGTAATTGGACCTCGTCCTGCATTGTGGAGCCAGTTCGACCTTGTGGCTGAGCGTGACGCTTACGGAGCAAACGACGTACGCCCCGGACTTACCGGTTGGGCTCAAATTAATGGACGCGATGAGCTAAGCATTGATGAAAAGTCCGCTCTTGACGGTGAGTATATTCGCCGCCGTTCTGTCGCATTCGATCTCAAGTGTTTCTTCAGCACGTTCTCTAAGCTGTCTGGCTCTGAGGTGGTTGAGGGCAATCAATCAGAGCCCCCCGATTCCGCTGTATCTATCGAAAGTAATAATGCCAATGAATAACACCGCCACAAAATACAGTGTGCTGATGTCTGTCTATCGCAACGATAAGCCCGCTTATCTTGATGATGCCATAGAGTCCATGGCCAATCAGACCCTGCCTTTCAATGACTTGGTACTCGTCTGCGACGGCCCACTTAATGATGAATTGAACTCTAAAATCTCAATATGGCAAAACAGGCTCGGAACGAGACTCAATGTGGTTCGTCTCAGTGACAACCATGGCCTTGGTTACGCCTTAAACGCGGGCTTACCGGCCTGCGCGTGCGGCATAGTCGCACGTATGGACTCGGACGACGTCTCACGACCCGATCGTTGCGAGAGGCTAATTTCTTGTCTTATTGAAGACAAGCTGGATCTTGTTGGCGGGATGATTGAAGAGTTCGACAATACTCCCGGCGACATGGGGTCTATCAGAAATGTTCCTCTTACAAGAGATAAGATCGTTAAGTGGGCCAGGAATAGGAATCCTTTTAACCATGTAACCGTTATGTTTAGACGTGAGGCGGTCGAGGCCGCTGGAGGCTATCAGCCTTTCCCCTGGATGGAGGACTATTGGCTCTGGGTGCGTATGCTGTCGAACGGCTGCGCATGCGCGAATATTCCTGATGTTCTCGTTGACGTACGTACCGGCGATGGCATGTATGCCCGACGTTCCAACATGGCTTACCTTAAGAGCAATGCAGCCTTCTTCAAGGAGCTTCGCAAGCTAGGTTTGACGTCGCGTGCAGGGGAGTTTTACTCCGTTATCCAGCGCATTTTTGTTACCTTCTTACCGACGGGGTTGGTGAAGGTCGCCTACAACAAGCTGCTTCGTTCCAAGTCCGGTGATCGCGTTGGTCGGTAACGGTATGCCACTCGTGAGCGTGATTATGCCGACGTATCGCAGGGATGACACCCTGAGGCGTGCTATCGGCAGCGTCTTGGGCCAAACCTACAGGAATCTCGAGCTCATTGTCGTCAACGACAACGGTGACGATAACTTGTTCACTCCGCGCGTGCGCGAGATTGTGTCCTCGTTTGCTTTGATCGATTCGAGAGTTCGAATTCTTGAACCTCCCGTCCATAAGAACGGTGCCTTTGCTCGTAATAGGGGCGTCGAGTCTTCGGCCGGCTCATACCTCGCCTTCCTCGATGACGACGATTGGTGGGAGCGTGAGAAGATCGAGCATCAGGTCGATGCCTTTTCTTCACTAACAGATGATTGGGGGGTCGTTTCCTGTCGCGTTAAGCGCTTCAGGGGCGATGTCCCGATTAGCGTACTTCCTAAGCATCCCGATGGACACGTCTACAAGGACATCATGCTTATCGTCTCTGATTTCGCCACCGGTACCCTCATGGTCCGCAGAGAACTCTTCGAGGAAATCGGGGGATTCGATGAGGAACTGGTACGCCATCAAGACCTTCAGCTGCTCATCGAGCTCACTTATCGCAAGAAGTTGCTCCAGTTAGACGAACCGCTCCACTGCTGCGATGTGAGCGATGGGCAGAACAGGCTCGGACCGGATGACCTCATTAAGGCCAAGATGGCCCTATTCGCCTCTGTTGCCAACGTCTACGATAGCCTGACGCCATCCGAGAAGCATGCTGTTGCGGCTGCCCAGCGCGCGGAAGTCGGCCGCATGAGGATTAAGAACGGCCAGATGCTGAAGGGAATCGGCGACATATTCGGATTGGTCACCGCCCCCGAGGCGCTCTTAAAGACCGCGGAAAAGACTGCGCTCAGGATACGAGGCAATTTTGAGGCTTGTAAGGCGGCCGATGCCTCATGTTAGCGGGTAAGACCATGCACAATGCGATTGATCGTCCCGAAGAAGTAGCCGGGGCCCTCGAGCGTAGGGTCATAGACTGCTTTCCCGCCATAGCCCTTTTTCTTTTCGCAGCCTATCACTGTCTTCGCGATGGCATCGCCTCGGTCATCGGAATGTATGGAGTCGTTGTCTATGGACTGACCGGAATCGCCTACCTCCTGCTGGTTGTTTACTGGTTTCGTAATGGGCTGAAATTGAGCATGAGGGTAATCCTGCCTCCCGTCACCGTATTCGCAATCTTTTCTTTTTACATAGCGACCCGCGACGTCGGTAGCTTCATTTTTGAGGATTACGCCCTTCCACAGGCAATCAATCCGATGGGCGGCATGATTGCTTTCTTTTTCCTCGCCGCGCAGAATGATGCCAAGCGCGCGGATGCGGCGCTCAAGTTCGCCTGCATCATCATGACCGTGTACCTTCAGACCTCTCTAAGCTCGGTCATGCATGCTACTACACAGTACGGGTATGACATGGGGCTTGGTTACGATGCCATGTTCTTTGCGCTGCTCGCACTCCATTTTATCGTTGACAACACAGATGGGCCCAATCTCCCCGCTGCGGTTCTTTGGCTCGCATGCGTCGCCTCTAACGTTGCTCTGATCCTTTCATACGGTTCCCGCGGGCCCCTTCTCGGCATCATCGCCTTCGCCGCCCTCAGATTCCTAGTCTTCGTATTCGGGTCAAAGGTCTCCATCATCAAGAAATTCCTGATTTCCGCTGCGATTCTTTGTGCGGCGGTGATTCTGTTCCTGTCGCTCACTGACCTTGCTTTGGCTCTCAACCACCAGCTCAATGCCATGGGTATCACTTCGCGCACCCTGGAGAAGTTCCTTTACGCTGATGTTACGAGCGACAGCGGCCGCTCCGCTATCTGGAACGCCTTCATCCCACGCATCACCCTAATCGGCAACGGCCCGTTCTCAGACCAGGCCTATCTGGGGCCCGGCAACTACTGCCACAACTTTTTCCTCGAAGTCTTTTATGACTTCGGTATACCGCTCGGAATTGTTATCCTGGCCGTTCTCGTATGGTTCCTTCTCCTCTCTTTTAGGAGCTGCAACGTGTCCCCCTGGTTCCCCCTTTTCCTCACCCTTCTCGCATTCTGCATCGGCCGCCTCGGTCTCTCCGGCACCTTTTGGACGGAGACCTATTTTTGGGGTCTTCTCGCCGTTATGGGCCTTTGCGTCACCGACCTCAAAAAGAGCGCTGCCGCCACTTCGAAGGAGGCTGCTTGCTGATGGCATCCAGACGGTACAACGCTGCCCGCAACATCGTTTGGGCGGTCATTAATAAGATTTTCGTAATCATCATGCCGTTCGCGGCGCGCACGGCCATGATTTACTACCTGGGAGTAGAGTACACCGGCTTAGGAAGCCTATTTACCTCAGTCCTCACCGTCCTATCGCTCGCTGAACTCGGCTTCAGCAGCGCGATGGTCTTCAGTATGTACGAGCCCATCAACAAGGGGGACAAGCCGAAGCTTTGCGCGCTTCTTTCGTTCTACCGCCTCGTATACCGCGTTATCGGCATCGCTGTGCTAGTCGTTGGCGTTGTCCTTATGCCATTTCTGCCGTCGCTCATTAAAGGCAGCGCACCCGGCGGTATCAATATCTACGTTTTATATGCGATCTACCTTTCGAACACCGTCATTGGTTACTTCCTGTATGCGTATAAGGTCTCCCTGCTCACCGCTTACCAACGCGGCGATGTGGTGAGTAAGGTGGGCCTTGTTACGAGCGTTGGAATGTACGCCCTCCAGATCACTGCCCTCGTTCTCACTCAGAACTTCTACGTCTATGCGGCGCTGTTGCCTCTCTCAACTATTGTCAACAATATCGTCTGCAACGTCCTCTCGAATCGGCTTTACCCGGATATTGTCTGTGAAGGCAGGCTTGATCGTGAAACCGTCGGCGACATTGCAAAGCGCGTCTCAGGCGTGTTCCTCTATAAACTCAGCTCAACGACCAGAACCTCATTCGACAGTGTCGTTATTTCTGCGTTCCTAGGTCTTTCGGTGCTAACGCAGTACCAGAACTACTTCATGATTGTCAGCTCGGTGTCAGGCATGCTCGCCGTTGTCATCAACGCAATTACGGCAAGCGTCGGCGATGGCATCGTTTCGAAATCCCGTGACGAAAACTACGGAGACTTTAAAGTCTTCGTGTTTCTCTACATGGTAATTGCTGCCGTCTGTTCATCTTGCCTGCTTTGCCTTATTCAGCCCTTCATGCGAATTTGGGTTGGTAACGATCTGGCCATCGCGGACGGTCTCGCTGCGCTATTCGTCCTTTACTTCTATGTCCAGACGATGGGTGACATCGTTTATCTCTACAGGACCGCAGCTGGACTTTGGTGGCAGGACCGCATACGGCCAATCATTGAATCTGTCGCCAATGTCATCCTGAATCTGCTGTTCGTCCAACTCTGGGGCTTTGCTGGCATCCTGCTCGCCACGATCACGACCCTCGTGTTTATCAACTTCGGCTGGGGTGCGCACATCCTATTTAAGCACTACTTCAAGCGCGGTATTGGTGATTACCTCACGCTTCAGGCGCGGCAGTTCGTTGCCATGATTGCCGGCTGCGCCGTCTCTTATTTCATTTGCGGCTTCATTGGTGTCGCTGGCGTCCCTGGGCTCTGCCTGAAGCTCGCCTGCTCACTCGTGTTGTCATTGGCGGTCCTGTGGGCCTTCAGTTTTAAGTCCGACCTGTTCAGCCAGAGCATGGACTTCATGAAGGGGACCCTGCGGCTCCTGTCTAGAAAAACAGCCTAAAGGAGGAAAAAATGGAGTTTATCAATCTCAAGAAGCAGTATGAGCTGCTCCGACCGAACCTTTCCGTAAAGATTGACGAAATCATGGCCGGCGCTCATTTTATCGGAGGTCCAGAAGTGGGCGAGCTCGAGGAGAGGCTTGCTAACTATGTCGGACGTTCTCACTGCCTCGGATGTGGCAATGGCACTGAGGCGCTTCAGCTCGCTTACATGGCTTATGGGATCGGCGCTGGCGACGCAGTCTTCTGTCCCGCAATGACCTTCATAGCATCCGTGGAGCCCGCCGCGATGCTTGGTGCCACTCCGGTCTTTTGCGATATTGATCCTGACACCTTCAATCTTTCGCCAAGCTCTCTCGTCGAACAGATAGAGATCGTAGAGCGCGAGGGTAAGCTTAGGCCCCGCGCGGTCGTCGCCGTTGACTTCCTTGGCAATCCCGCCCGTTTCGATGAGATCTCTAGGATCTGCGCCGACCACGGTCTTTTGCTGATTGAAGACGCCGCTCAGGGTACTGGAGCCTCTTATAAGGGCTCCCGATGCGGTTCGTTCGGCGACATCGCCTGCACGAGCTTCTTCCCCTCGAAGCCGCTCGGCTGCTACGGCGACGGCGGAGCCGTCTACACCGACGATGACGAGGTCGCCGGCCTCCTTGCCTCCCTGAAGGTTCACGGCAAGGGCTCCAGCAAGTACGACAACGTCCGCATCGGCATGAACTCGCGCCTCGACACGATCCAGGCGGCGGTCCTCCTCGCGAAGATGGACCTGCTCGAAGGCGAGATGGCCAAGCGTCAGGAAGTCGCCGCCCGCTACTGGAAGGCCTTCGAGGGCAAGGTCCAGACCCCGAAGATCACCGAGGACTCCATGAGCTCCTTCGCGCAGTTCGTGCTCATCGCGGAGTCCGAGGAGCAGCGCGACCACGTCGTCGCCTCGATGAAGGAGGCCGGCGTCCCCTCCCTCATCTACTACCCGAAGCCCCTCCACCAGATGAAGGCCTTCGGAGGCTGCGGCGCGCAGTCGTTCCCCAACGCCGAGCACTATGCTCAGTGCAACTTCGGCATCCCTTTCTCGCCCTATATCACCGAGGAGGAGCAGGACGAGGTCGTCTCCGCCGTCCTCGCGGCCCTCTAGATCCGCGCGCATAAGGAAGGAAGGAACATGAAATACGCTCTCATCGGCTGCGGCAGGATCGCGGTCAACCATATCAAGGCCGTTGCCAACAACGACCTGGACCTCGTCGCCGTCTGCGACGTCGACCCCTCCAAGTTCGACGTCATGTTCGAGAAGGCCGGCTGTGGGGACTTCCCCGGGGCCGAGCGCTGCGGCGTCTACACCGCGATGCTCGACGCTCACCCTGAGATCGAGCTCGTGGGCATCGCGACCGAGAGCGGTGAGCACGCCAAGATCGCCCTCGACTGCATCGAGCGCGGCGTCAACGTGATCATCGAGAAGCCGATGGCCATGTCCATGCGAGACGCCGACCTGATCGTCGAGCGCGCCCGCGAGAAGGGCGTCAAGGTCTCCGTCTGCCACCAGAACCGCTTCAACCTCGCCATCCAGAAGCTGAGGGGGGCGCTCGACGAGGGTCGCTTCGGAACTATCTCCCACGGCTCCATCAACGTGCGCTGGAACCGCGACAAGTCCTATTACGAGCAGGCCCCCTGGCGCGGGACCTGGGAGCAGGACGGCGGCACTCTCATGAACCAGTGCATCCACGGCATCGACCTGCTCAGGTGGATGCTTGGAGACGAGGTCGAGGAGGTCTACGGCGCGACGCGCCAACGATTTCACGACTATCTCGAGGCTGAGGACGTGGGCGTGGCCGTCCTGAAGTTCAAGAGCGGCGCCGTGGGCACCATCGAGGGCACCGCGAACGTCTACCCGAAGAACCTCGAAGAGACGCTCTACGTCTTCGGGGAGACGGGCACCGTCAAGGTCGGCGGCACCTCCACGAACAATATAGACGTATGGGAGTTCGCCGACGAGACCGGCGAGGACGCCGAGGCGAAGGGCCTGCGCGAGGTCACGAGCAACGTCTACGGCAACGGGCACACCTCCCTGTACGCGGACGTCATCGACGCCATCGAGAACGACCGCGACCCCTATGTCGACGCTATCGCCGGCAGGAACGCCCTAGAGATCGTGCTCGCGATCTACAAGAGCCAGAAGACCGGCGGGCCCGTCAGGCTCCCCCTGCGCGATTTCGCGTCCACCGACATGGCCGGCGAGTTCGGCAAGTAAGGATCGTCTTGTCTATCTCTAAGCATATCCGGACGATGCGCCGCGTTGGCGTGGGGCCCTCCGCCAAATGGGCGAGGGACCGAGCGCTCGCGCCCCTCGTGCCCGCCGTCCATCGGCTCAGGTGGTCCCGCATCAGCGCGGGGCACGCGTACTCCGGGCTCGTGGAAGAGCCCCGCGAGACCCCCCTCGTCATCTCGCTGACGACCTTCCCCGCGCGCACCGCGACCGTACACCTCGTGGTCGAGTCGCTCCTCATGCAGGCGTGCAAGCCCGACGCGCTCGTGCTGTGGCTCGCACGGGAGCAGTATCCGGGCGGGGAGGGGGACCTCCCCGAGAGCCTTCTCGCGCTTAAGGGCTACGGCCTGACCATACGCTGGTGCTCCGACATCCGCTCCTACAAGAAGCTCGTTCCCACGCTGAAGGAGTACCCGGGCGCTGCGGTCATCACGGCCGACGACGACATCTACTACGGGCCGCATTGGGCGGAGAAGCTCTACCGAGCCTACCTTGCGGACCCCGGCTCCGTGCACTGTCACAGGGCGACGAAGTTCTACAGGAACGGAGGTCAGTGGCGCACTTCTCCCGGCGGTTATGACGTGTACCTGTTCCCCACCTACCTCCATAAGCTGACGGGGGGCAGTGGCGCACTTTACCCGCCCGCGCCACTGCCCCCCGAGATGACGGACGAGTCGCTGTTCATGGAGATCGCCCCGACGAACGACGACATCTGGTTCTGGCTTATGGCAGTGCGCGCGGGGCTCCGCTGCAACGTGGTCCGGGGCAGCGAGCCCGCCCTCTTCTACGTCGAGGGCTCGCAGGAGCAGGCGCTCACGAAGGTGAACGACCAGGGCGAGAAGCTTTTCTGGAAGCAGCTCGGCGCCGTGCTGGAGAGGTTCCCCGACGCGGAGAAGCTGCTCGAAGATGAATGGGACAGGGTCCAGGCCACGGACGGCGCTGGCCCTTCTGAGGAGGAATAGACCTTGACAATCAGCACTAATCTCAAGCGCCTGGCGGCGAGCGTCGGCACGTACGGGCCCGCCTATATCACCGAGCGCGCGGGGGCGCCGCATGACCAGATCGGGAAGCTCCCCTGCATGAGGAGGAGGCAGGAGCTCTACGCGGGTATGTCGGTGGCGGATCGCGCTGCCGAGCTCGAGAGGCTCTTCAAGTGCGGAACGGGAAGGAAGCTCGACCTCTCCAACCCCAGGACCTTCGACGAGAAGATGCAGTGGCTCAAGCTCTACGGGGGATCCGATCTCAGGACTCGCCTCATCGACAAGGTGAGCGCCCGCGAGTGGGTCGCCGAGAAGGTCGGCGAGGAGTACGTCGTTCCAATGATCGGCGTATGGGACTCCTTCGACGAGATCGACTTCGATGCGCTGCCCGGCCGGTTCGCCCTCAAGTGCAACCACGGCGCGGGATACAACATCATCGTCCACGATAAGTCGAAGCTGGACCTCGCCGACGCGAAGGCCAAGGTCGACGCCTGGATGGGCGAGAACTACGCCTACGGCCAGATGATGGAGCTGCAGTACGAGCACATCGTGCCCAAGGTCTTCGCCGAGGAGTACATGGAGAATGCCGGCGGCGACATCTACGACTACAAGATCTATTGCTACGACGGCGAGCCGCTCTATACCCAATTCCTCTGCGACAGGGCGACGGGGCTTCGCATGGCGTATTTCGACAACGACTGGAACAAACAGGCGTTCCGAAATTCTCAGCACGCTCTCATTGCTGAGAATATCGAGCGTCCTGAGAATTTCGGGGAGATGCTCGACGTTGCCCGGACCCTTTCCAAAGGATGGCCCTTCGTGCGCGTCGACCTCTATCGTCTCGACGACGGCACGATCAAGTTCGGCGAGATGACGTTCATCCCGGCGGGCGGCATGATCGACTGGGTCCCCGCGAGCACCGACCTGCTTCTGGGCAAGCCGATCGTCCTCCCCCTCGAGAAGGCTGGGAGGTAGCCCGTGCGCGTACTCGTTATAGCCCCTTATTTCGCCCCCAACCCCGAGGTCGCCGCGGTCAGGATGGTGAGCCTCTCCTCGCAGCTCGTCGCCGATGGGCATTCCGTGACCGTGCTCTGCCTCTCCCGGGAGGGGCTCCTGCGCGAGAACACACCCGAGGAGCTGACCGCCAAGGTGCCCGAGGGGGTCGACACCATCCGCTTCAACATCGACTATTCGACCATGCCCCTGGTAGCGGACTACGTGAACGGCAAGCGGTTCGCGCGCGCCCTTCCCGGGCTCGTCGATCCAGCCGACTACGACGTCGTGCTCAACACCTGCGGCCCCTACTACCCCCTCGAGGCCGCCGGGATCATCTCCCGCTGGGGGCTTCCCTACGTCCTCGATTTTCGCGACCTCGGCGCCATCAATTACCGGCCGACCATCGTCTCCGGCACCTCCAAGGCCGCCGGGAGCGCGAAGGCGGCCCTCAAGCGTCTCTACGGGATCCTCCTCAAGCGTCGCGAGCGCAGGGCCGTCGGCCTCGCCGACCGCGTGATCTGCATCAGCGACATCGACCTGCGCGCCATGAGGGACGTCTACGGTCTCCCCGAGGATAAGTCGCGTGTCGCCACCAACGGCTTCGACGACGCGAGGCTCGGGTCCATCGTCCCCAGCGGCGAGAAGCCCTACGCGCTGACCGCCGCCGTCTTCGGCAAGTTCATGTACTACGACAAGGACAGGGCTGCGGCCATCCTCGAGGCTCTCTGCGAGGTCCGCGGCCACGGCATCGACGCCGGGCTCGCCCATATCGGCAAGCGCTACGACTGGATCCCCGGGGTCATCGCCGACAAGGGGATCGACCCCGCCTGCTACACAAACCTCGGATTGATGGAGTACCCGGTCGGTATGTCGCACCTCGGGTCCGCCGACTTCTTCGTCGTCGAGGACACCTCACCCGACGACGTGGGAACCAAAATCTACGACTACATCTACTGGAACAAGCCCGTCGTCGCCGTCGTGCCGCCCGAAGGGCCCCTCGCGGCGCTCGTCTCGGGCTTCGAGAACGGCTTCGTCTGCACTACGAGCGATGAGGTCCGGGCGGCGGTCGAGCGGATTGCCGACGAGGGGCTCGATTGCCTCGACCCCGCACTGGACCGTGACCGGTTCTCGCGCAGGCACCAAAACAGGCTCATCGAAGAGGTGCTCTTGAGCGCCGCGAGGGAGACCCGATAGCCATGATTCGCACGAGGGACGACCTCAAACGCTATATGGAGGCCGACAAGGAGATGCTCGAGCAGGGGGGGGCGTCCCAGCCCCGTGGACTACGTCTGGAGGTTCGAGCGACTGCTTCGCCGATCAGAGTACTGGCACAACCGCCCAAGGACGCTCCTTTCCGCCCTATGGGGGAAGGTCCTCTCCCTGCGGCTCGCCCGCATGGAGGCCAAGCTCGGCTTCTCCATCCCGCTCAATGTCTTCGGCAGCGGGCTCAGCATCGCCCACGTCGGGCCCATCGTCGTCAGCCCGCATGCGCGCATCGGCATGAACTGCAGGATCCACGTGGGCGTGAACATCGGAACCCGAACGGGCGCTCCCGATGAGGCCCCGACGATCGGGGACAACGTCTATATCGGGCCGGGGCCAAGCTCTTCGGCACCATTGAGGTCGCGGATCGCATCGCCGTCGGGGCGAAAGCCGTGATGAACAAGAGCTTCGAGACCCCCGGCATCTAGATCGGTGGCGTGCTGGCGAGAAAGATCAGCGACAAGGGAAACCCAGACTATAAGGAAGGTGTCCACGTATGATCAAAGGACTAGTGAAAAAAGCCCTTTACCCCCATTCGTATTCCTCGGAGGCATACGAGAGCTATTTGAGGGGCAAAGGCGTCGAGATCGGCAAGGGATGCTACTTCTTCGACGCTAGAACCATCAACATCGATCTACAACGGCCTCATATGTTGAGGTTCGGCGATTACGTGAAGGTCACCGGCTACGTGCATATCCTCTGCCACGACTACAGCCGTTCGGTCGTATTGCAATCAGGGGGGGGGCACTTCGGAGAGGCGAGAGAGACGGTCATCGGCGACAACGTGTTCATCGGGACGCATTCCGTCGTTCTGATGGGTTCGCATATCGGCGCCAACTGCATCATCGGAGCCGGGGCTGTCGTCTCAGGGACGTGGCCCATTGGCTCGGTTATAGCGGGCAATCCGGCTCGGCTGGTGTGCACGCTTGGTGAGTTCGCCGAGAAACGTGAGAGGCGCGAACTCGCGGGTGCCGTGGAATACGCGACAACCTTCAGGGAACGCAGCGGCATATGGCCGAGCTTGGTGCAGATGACAAACGCTTTCGCGTGGCTATATTTGCCGCACACCGAAGAGACGTTGCGCGAGCACGGGGAGCTCTTTGCCCTCAGTGGAGTTGACCCTGAGGTTTTGAGGAGAACGTTCTTAGCTTCGAAACCGAGGTTTAACAGTTACCAGGAATTTATAGAGTATTGCGCCCAAGGCGGGCGCGAAAGCTAGGAGAAGTTTGAATGAAGATTGCAGTCGCCGGTACCGGCTATGTGGGCCTTTCGCTCGCTGTTCTTTTGTCTCAGCACAACGAGGTGCACGCACTGGACATTGTTCCTGAGAAGGTGGAGAAGATCAACGCCTTCAAGTCGCCCATTCGGGACGATGAGATCGAGCGCTTCCTGGCGGAGGCCAAGGCGGGGGAGCGCGAGCTTAGCCTCCATGCTACTGTCGATGTGGCTGAGGCATACACCGGCGCGGACTACGCCGTCATTGCAACCCCTACGAATTACGATTCCGATAAGAATTTCTTTGACACGTCTTCCGTTGAGGCTGCCATCTCAGCCGTGCGTTCGGTGAACTCTGACGCCTGGATAGTCATCAAGTCGACTATACCCGTGGGTTATACCTTGGGTCTGAGAGAGAGACTCGGCGACGACAAGATTATCTTCAGCCCCGAGTTCCTTCGAGAGAGCAAGGCGCTCTACGACAACCTGCACCCCAGCCGCATCGTGGTGGGCGCGCCGAAGGACGATGCTGATGCCGTCGCGGCAGCCGAGCGTTTTGCGCGTCTGCTCGCACAGGGCGCCGACCCCGCCGAGCTGGAGCGCGTCAACGCCGATGGCACCATTGGTATTCCGGAGCTCGTGCTGGGAACTACCGAGGCCGAGGCAGTAAAGCTGTTCGCCAATACCTACCTGGCCCTTCGCGTAGCTTATTTCAATGAGCTCGACACCTACTGCGAGGTGCGAGGCCTAAACACCCGGGACGTCATTGATGGAGTGTGTCTTGAGCCTCGCATCGGGTCGCATTACAACAATCCGAGCTTCGGCTACGGCGGCTATTGCCTGCCCAAGGACACCAAGCAGCTGCTCGCTAATTATAAGGACGTGCCTCAGAACCTGATCGAGGCCATCGTGGAGGCAAACCGCACCCGCAAGGACTTCGTTGCCGACGAGGTACTGCAGATGGTTTGGAATAAGGTATACGAAGGTAAAGAAAAGCCGGTTGTTGGTGTTTACCGCCTGACCATGAAGTCAAACAGTGACAACTTCCGTGCAAGTTCTATCCAAGGCGTCATGAAGCGCGTGAAGGCTAAGGGAGTGCCCGTCGTGGTCTACGAGCCCACGCTCGACGCGCCGGAATTCTTTGGTTCAGAAGTTACTCACGACTTAGATGCTTTTAAGCAGGAGTGCGATGTAATCGTCGCAAACCGATGGGGCGATGAGCTCGCAGACGTTGTGGATAAGGTTTACACGAGGGATTTGTTTAAGAGGGACTAGTCGCGGTCTTTGCTTCTTTGCGTGTCTGCTATAGGTCTCTTTACCTCATGCCTTTCATTGCTGTTACTGCTTTGATTTAGTTCGCACGGCGATACGAAGGATGTGCGCCTTATATGAATGAGGCGTATCTAAAGCTATTTGCTGTCGTAAACATCACGACTAAATAACGTTCTATTAAGGAGGAAAGAGATGTTTGGAAAAGTCAGGAAAACGAGAAGCAATTGCACCGTTGGCACTTACGAGAGGAAGCATGACCTTCCAACGGGAACGCTTAGGAACTCTGATGGGCGTAAAGCCAGGAAGGATAAAACCCTGAAAACCCTTCAAAAAGAAACTGGAAGCGACTATCGATAAATTCTGAAACTATTAGATTGGGGTACTGCAATGGGAACTGATGTCTTGGTTCTTGGTGACGATCAAGGTTATGCAGCAAGCATGGCCAATGACTACTCTTTAAAACCATCGTCCGAGAAGAGCAGTCGTGCGAGTTCACGAACGCACATTCAAGACGTTGCGGCAGAAGTCCTCTCTAAGGAAAACGGGACTGGCAAGGTCTTTTCGATCTACGGGACCGGCGGGCTTGGGAAGACGTTCCTCATGGAGGAGTTGTACTCCGACTTTACTCATAGGTTTACCCACAATACCGTTGTTACCAGGCATAGCTTTGAAGGAGAAGAGATAACCTCTGAAGAGAAGATTCTTAAAGAGATCTCGGACCTTCTTGCTTACAGTGGAGTGCCAACTCCGAGCTTTAGGATGAACTACTATGCATGGAGGGCAAAAGCTTCGAACTTTGCCGCGTCAAAGGCTGAATTCTGCGCCGATTTAGAGCAAGCAGACAAGAACGGGATTGAGATTGCGACAATGGTATCGGGTCTTGCTGCTCCATTTATTGATCAATTTACACATGGCCTTAAGGGCTCTATTCTTGCTGCAATTATTGAGGTTGGTGGACGCGCCCTCAATACCTATAACAAAAATAAAGCATGTAACGAATGGATGAGCCTTACCGAAGAGAAAAGCGTCGGGGATTTGAAAAGGTCTTTGGCCGCTAGTCTTAAGTCTGATATTGAAGCGTGGACGAGCTGCAAAGGGCAAAAGCTAATCTTCTTTCTCGACACATTTGAGAAGCTCGGTTGGGTTGCAGGCGAGTGGCGAATAGGCCGATACGATTGGGCTAAGACCATTACAGAGGCAAAGGGTTCCCTCTGGATTGTCGCTGGGCGCTGTAGGCTTGCTTGGAGAAACGTTGTCCGTTTTCCTGTTCAGCTTGAACCCATGAGCCCGTCTGAAGCAGATGCGCTCTTAGTAAAATGCGGAGTTAGCGATCCCGAATTACGCAGCCTTGCTGCGGATAAAGCAAAGGGAATCCCCGTTTATTTAACGATGCTTGCCGACATTATCAATAGGTCATCGAAAACAGATGCGAAACGTGACCTGCTTTACATTGTCGACTATGAGAATCTAGTCGAAGTGTATTTGCGCGGTCTCGACGCCTCCCTTAAACCTGCCATCTATACTGCAGCTTTTATCGAATATTGGGACTACGATTTTATGATGGCAGTAGGGGGGTCTTTCATTGATCCAAATGCAGTCGCTCAATTAGAAAATCTTTCCTTTGTCTGGAAACGGCAAGATGGCTTTGAAATGCATGAGGTCGTTGCCGATCTTATTCGAAGGACCGCCAAGGGTCCTGTCGTAATGAGGCTTTTCAAGTCCTGCGGCGATCTGCTTGAGCGATTGGTCAAGGACGACACAATGGCTGCTTACGCAAAAGATACCTATAGGCTGCACGTTCTCAAGACAAGGCAACTTCTTGCTGTCGATGGCGCGAAAGCACTTGGACCCGAAGCGGCTTTCGATGCTCGCATGCAGTATGCCGAGGCGGCATGGCATAACGGTCAAGTTGAGCAGGCGTATGATCTTTATAAAGCAATCCAACGCTCTTACGCTCCGTCTGGCTCTGAGGAGCAGCCTAGTCTATATTTCTTGAGAGCAAAACTGAAAACCGCAGCTCTTAAAACTCAGCTTTGGTTAACCAGAGGCGAAAGAAAATGGCATGAAAAGGCCATTTCGGATACCGTTGAGGTCCTAGATGACGTTAGGAAGTATTATCCGGGTGAACGGCTCATTTATCTTTCAGCGCTTAATGATCTGGGTATTTCCTGGAAGCGATTCAAGGACTTTGACCAGGCGTTTTTCTACCAGAACCAAGTTGTGAACGCGCTTAAGGATAAAAAGGCCAGAGACTTAGATGCTGATGAGGCTCGCTTTATTAACAACTATGGTGCAACGTGCCAACAATACGGCGCCAAGCTTAAGCAAGAGGGCAAGGCTTCCGAAGGGCAAGAATACCTTAAAAGAGCTCTGAAGTATTATGACAAGGCCTACAAGGCGCGTAAGGCCCTGTTTGGAACGAACAGCCTCCAGGCCTTAATTGTTCTTACCAACAAAGGCGTTGCTAACATGATGATGGGTAAATATCCCGAGGCTGAGAACATGCTTGAAAAGGCCTATAAAGGCTTTAAAACTGGTGGGTTCCCCACGGGAGATTCCTCATATTTGAGAGCTAGATTTCAACTGGCCAATGTTAGTTCTAACAAAGCAAGAGCGCTCAAAGAAGCAGGCTTAATCGACGAGGCTCGTATCGAGGGAGATAAAGCGCTTAAGTTGCACCAGAAGGTTTATAACGACAAGAAGGAATGCCTGACCGAATGGGCTGTCGATACGGGAAAGTCGAGGGCTGCGGTAGAGGCCGCCGAACAGTTTTTGGCAGAGCTGTAGTGGGATATCGTTAACTTCGAACGCTGAAGAATGCGTATCCGTAGAAAGCGTTCTTGCCGCGTTAGCGCTAGAGGATCTTGCCACTAATGGTCTAACAATTTTGACCAATCCCAGTCATCGAATAATGGCCACCATGACTCCCCGCCGCCACTATGCTGACGTGAAGGCTAAGGGCTTGCCCGTGGTGGTCTACGAGCCCACGCTGGACGAGCCGGAGTTCTTCGGGTCTGAGGTCACGCACGACCTGGGGCCCTTAAGGCCGGCTGCGACGTGATCATCGCCAACCGCTGGAGCGACGAGCTTGCGGACGTGGCAGACAAGGTGTACACGTGGGATCTGTTTAAGAGGGACTAGGGGAGAGGGCAGAATCAGGCTGAGCGGCTTCAATCATTCGCTAGTTTAACCGCGTCGAGGGCGGGGGGGGGGTATCGGCTAATGCCGATACACCCCCCCGCCCTTCGTTGTTCTTCGCAATTAAAGTTCGCCTAATTCGAGCGAGCATAAGCCATCATTTATTGGAATGCGGGTGTTGATAACGCATTGGGACCGATTGCCCCGTATTCTGCGCGGAAACATATACTGCTAATGGCAGGAATTAATCATCCCTATATGGAAACCATTTGATTAAACTAATAGTGTGAAATGAAGCTAATTATTTAAGGTCAGTAATGGTGCTCCAATCCTATGACAAGCTTTTTGCTCCTTCCAAGGCCTACTGGGCTTATTGGCAAGAGCTTACGGAGGATGCTGTCTACAACGGACTACTTATTGAAGGATGGTTTGCCGACAAACTACCTCCTATTTTTACGGCTGATAAATTTCTTTCGTATTGCAATAATCGCAAAATGGCGAGTAACTATTCGGCCTCAGATTGGATTAGATTTAATTACATACGTTGCAATGGTCAATATCGAGAGTTTGGCATTCCGACCCCCTTTACATACGAGTGCTTGGCTCGCGGTATAGCCAATAGCTGGAACGAAATAGTTTGTCACGTTAAAAAACACACTTTATTGCAGTCTTATTCGGTTAGCAGAATTCATCCTCGCTTGATTCCTGATTCACAGGCTATTTTTCAAATGAATTATTCAAACTGGATGAACGACCCTAGTCCAGAACCTGCCATTCTTATTGGGAAGCAATATGTTGTCAAATGCGACATATCCACCTGTTTTCCAAGTATTTATACGCATTCTTTGCCGTGGGCGATTATGGGTAGGGATAGGGCGAAACAAGACAGGGAAGAGCGTCCAGATAACTGGGCGAATAAAATTGACAAATTGCTTCAAAAAGTGTCCGACGGTGAGACCCACGGGCTATTGATTGGACCACATTCTTCGAATGTAGTCTCAGAACTAATTCTTACAGTCATCGATGCCAATTTATACAATAAAGGCTATCGATTTATCCGTAACATTGATGATTACAGCTGTTACGTCGCATCACAACAAGAGGGCGAGGGTTTTATCCTCTCGTTACAAGAAGAGCTGTCCAAGTTTCGTCTGACACTGAATCAAAAGAAAACTGAGGTACTGGAATTACCCATGGCGCTTTCGCAAAGCTGGGTGAATTCATTAAGGCGTAATGAGCCAATTAAGTCGGATCCGCTTGGATACAAGGACGTGTCATCCTTTTTGGAATACGCGATCAGCCTACTTCCCTCTTATCAAAATAATGCCTCAATATTGTTGTATGCATTTAAAATGCTCGCATCGCATTCGTTGAAGCCTTCGGCAAAAGCCTATTTTCGAGATTTCGCTATACACCTCGCAATCGTATATCCATACCTTCTGCCGACATTTGAGGAAACGGTAATTGTGCCGTTGAACATGGGTAGGGAATATATCGAGTGCCTATCAAACAGCATCATCTATGAGTGCCTTAATCGTGGCGACTATCTCTCGGTTTGCTACGGACTTTACTACGCAATTAAGTATGACTTTGAAATTGATGTACCCGAATTTGAGGATATCGAAAAATCCAATGACTGCCTGCTGTATTTATTCGTCTATTTATACGCCAAGCACTTTAAAAACAAAGCTTTGCTTGATCGGCTAAACGATCTTGCAGAGGAATTTCCTAAAGAAGGTCGAGAATTTGAAGAGATGTGGCTTTTTCTCTACCATATTCGATCAAAAGAGTGCTTGCCGTCCGATGAGTGGAGGGCCATTAAAAAGAGGGGGATCAAGTTCATTAAACCCGAGTTTTTAAAATAATGACTGGAAGTCATTATTTCCGTCTGCTGAGGTGCAACTATGACTGGGCGTATTCCTTGGACTCGATATTCAGGTGAGGATGTCGAGTCGGTTCTTGCGACGTTTATTTCTCTTGAAGAGCGTGACGCCATTAAAATTCGACCTTCTAGGGGCGATGGAGGAATTGACCTTATCGTTTACCTTGATGCTGAAACGGTCGACGTATATCAAATTAAGAAATTTGCTGAAAACCTAAAAAACAGCCAGAAAGCTCAGATTGAGAATTCGTGGCAGGAATTATCGGCAACTACAGCCGATTTGCATGTAAAAATTAATAGCTGGCATCTTGTGATGCCATTAGATCCCACAAATGAGAATCTAAGATGGGCTAAGGAACTGGTTGAACCTTCTGGTACAAAATTCATCTGGGATGGCCTTTCAAGAGTTGATGGTTGGGCGTCCAAACACCCAGAAGTAGTTGATTATTACTTTTCAAATGGAAAAGAAGAGGTCTCTGAGTATGCTGCGAAACTGCTCTCCATGGCCAATCTTCCAGACTGCAGCGATCCAGTCATTCTCGAGAATAGGCTGCGCGATCTTTGTTCCAATCTAGATAAACTGGATCCATACTATGCATATTCAGTTCACGTGCTCTCAGAATACGACAAACGTGATGATCTTTGCCCACGTGTCCCAGGTGTTGTTATGTCCCAAATTCTAGTAACCCCTGGAAAAGGCCGAATCGCAGTCGATGTGATCGAAAAGACGCCAATTGCTTCAATGCTGCACCCCTTAACCTTTTCAGTGAAAATCATTGCAGCGACCGACGATGAAAAAGAGCAAGCCCAGAATTTTATCGAATATGGCATGCCCTTCACTTCGTTGCCGGCGGAAGTAATTGATCAAAATTGCCAATTGCCCGTTGGACGTTCCTGTGATGTATTTCGAAGGGGAATCATTAAGAGCTTTGACCTGAACACATCAAATTGCATAAAGTCGGCATCGTTGTTCTGGGAGGGATGTGGTGAGCTACGGTTGATGGTTGACAAAGTCACCCATGGAACTAAAGGCGCATTCTTTTCTGTCCATGATGCGACGCAAGCCTTCAGATTGAACTTGAAATGGAATGCAAGTCAGCCCGGCGGCACCATTAACTACGAGTTTTCATTTAGCAATTTAGCCAATAAGCGTTCTCGAGACGTTGCAAGAACCTTTCGATTCTTAAGCGAAGCCACTGATAAAAAAGTTGAACTCCGAATCAATGGCATGAGCGCTCTCTATTTTGATCTCGGCATTAGGGATGACCTGGTTGTTTCAATTAATGATATATACAGTCTGGCGGTTGCGTTAGAAACCGTTAACGGGGCTGCGGACAGCGAATTGCCATTTCCAGACCTTTGTGAAGCTACTAGAGGAGAAATTGCAAATCTAAGAGTTGCAGCAAGGCTGCTCGATGGCGAAGCAGTTGTATATAGCTGGGAATCACATGGGTTTAATCTAGAAGGGGATGAAGTCCAAAACTTTGAATACCCCTCTTTAGCGCGCTGGATTAAGCCTTTAGCTGTTAAGCTTGGAAGCAAAGAGGCATTCTGCGGTTTTGCGCAGACTACTCTAGTAATTGGTTCTTCAGAATGCTCAATAGACCAAATAAATGATTCTGAACGTAAGCTAGTCTTAAGCCCAGATGATCAGTACGGAAACAAAGCTATATGTGTAATGGTTCCACCAAATGAGGATGTGCTGAAGGGCCGAGATACTTTATGGACCGTTCGTCCTCCAAAAGTAGACGATTGGTTAACAATGGTTGAGGCTGCGGAATCATCAGCTCAGGATTTAAAGCAATTGTCAAAGTAGGCTATTCTTACGATTTCCACCTGCAAGGGTCCTTTGTCACAGACATAGGATTATATGAACGCCAATCGACTCGAGGCGATCCTTCCTTTCACCGACTGGCAAAACGATTTACACCTAATTTTGGGATTCGTTTACAGGCAATTCGTTCGCTACTCGCCCGATCTCGCTACACTAATAACTGCTGCTACCAGGTAGTTTTCTGGCGCAGTTTCCAATGGCTCTTGCGAAGATCGGAGCGGTTATGTTAGCCACCGCGTTCCACACTAGCCGTCGCTACATCCTGTTTATTGCCATGGCCTGCCTATGCGTTTTGCTGGGCGGGCCTTCTTATGCCGCGGGCGCGGAGAGCCTGTTCATTGCGGGCGCCACGTACTGCGAGCCGGGCGTGTCGGGCCCTGGGTGGGCCTGGACCGATGCCGACCATCTGGAGCTTAACGGCTACACGGGCGAGGCTATCGGCGCGGACGACGACCTGGTGGTCACGCTGATCGGTCAGAACGCTGTTGTCGAGACGAGCGCGCCCGACGTGGACATCTCGCGTTGCGGCATGGAAGTGTGGGGCGATCTGACGCTTCGCGGCACCGGGTCGCTGGTGGCCACGGGCTCGCAGTGCGGGATCTACGCGTCGGGGACGCTCGCGGTGGACGGCTGCAAGGTTGACGCGCGGGCCGACGGCGCCGGCATCGCGGATGCGCGGGTGGCCGGCGTGATCGCGGACGGTCTTGCCGTTTGCTGCGGTGGTCGTGTTGCCGCCGCGGGCACGGGCTCCGGGGCGGGCGTGCGCGCCTATGGCGTGTGTCTGCTGGGCGGGGCTGCTAGCGGTGGCGCAGCTGGGCAGCTTACCGTCGATGCGTCCTGGCTGGATGCGTCGGGCGCCGACGGCGGCGTCGCCTGCCTGGGTGGGTCGCTTGCATCCGCGCACTTTGTGGCGCCTGCGGGCGGGGCCTTTGGCGCAGGCGGCGTGGTGGATGCCGACGGGTCCGTGGCAGCGCATGTGACGATCGAGTCCGAGGGCGCTGCTGGCCCGGCGGGGGAGAGCGATGCGCGCGATGTGCCGGGCGATGGACCGTCCGCGCCTAGCACCGTCCCCGCTACCGGCGAGCCAGCTACGGATCCGTCGACGAATCCCACGCTGAGGCCCGCGGCCGCGACTAAGACGGTGACCACGACCACAGTGACCAACACCACGGCCGCCAAGGCCTCTAGGCCCAAGACCGCCACCGCGACGACCGACTCGCTCCCCAAGGCCGGTGATAACTGCTGGATCGCCACCTCCGTGGCGCTTTTTCTGCTTGGGACAGTGCTCCTAGTTGTCGCGCATCGCTGCTGAAAGGCAAAGCATATTCGACTACATTACGAAGCGAGAACTTGTTGGAAAAGACAATGGAATTAAATGTAACCTTCGCACTGCTGAAAACGGCCACAACACGCCTCACCTACATGCTCAATACTGGCAAAAGGAAGTTGTCCTTGATATGCCCTCAGGCAAAGTAATGACCGGAAATATCGATTCCAAAAGTTTCTAATATAGATAGGGCCTCTTGAATAGATTTCAATTTAAAGCAGATATTTGTTCAAAGCTAACAAATAATGGTTTTAAAACTATATAATTGTCCTTGTTATTAAAGGATGTCTGTGGTAAATCAACTTTTGCGAAAAGGATTCTAAAGATGATCCTCAACTTTTCTTTTAAGAACTTCCTCAGTTTTCGGGATACGCAGCAGTTCTCTTTCGAACCGATTTCAAGCAAAAAGGAACTTGGTCCTGTGCGAGTGGCTGCGATTTACGGTGCAAACGCTTCGGGCAAATCAAATTTCTTAAACGCTCTTAACTTTGTCTCTTACTTTGTTCGTACCGGTTACGCGGCAGGCGATGCGAAGTCTCAAATACCCATCGTCCCCTTTTTACTTGACTCGGAATCGCGATCAAATGACACAGAATTCTCGATAGATTTTATCGCCAGCAACTTAAAGTATGAATTTTCATTTGGTGTAAACAAAAATGAGGTTACATATGAGAATCTCACCGTGTATCGATCAAAACAGCCGTCCCTTCTCTATGACCGCTCATCGATAAACGGGGAACAGTCAATTAAATTTGGTAGCACCTTTACAGGCGCCAAAAAACAACTTTGGGATATCACGCGCAATAATTCTTTGTTCTTATCTGCCGCCGCGGCGGCTGGAAGTGATGTAATTCAACCCGCATTCGCAGCTCTTGCCAATGGCATCAATCTCTATGATGCAACGCATTATCTAGCAGAGCTTGCCACCATAAAAAAGCTGTTTATCAACGATGACGCACGAGCTCAGATGCTATCTCAGCTCATTAAATATGCTGATATCGGAATTGACGGAATGGATGTCCGTCAAGCGGAGGGCGTCATGAGTTTAAAAGACTCGCTCGTTGGACTCGATGAGATTCCGGAAGAGGCACGTAATAAAATTGCAGAAGACTTTAAATGGTCGTTCGCTTATGACCTGTTCTTCCACCATAAAGGCTCGGGAGATGGCTTTTGGCTGGACTCCGCCCATGAATCGGAGGGCACAAAAGCTGCGCTGGCGTTTTTCTCGGTAGCCATACGCTCTTTAAGCAGCGGGGCCACAACAGTAATTGACGAGCTTGATTCGAGTCTTCATCCTACGCTCCTGCGCGACTTCGTCTCACTGTTCGCCGATCCCGACACAAATCCAAAGGGCGCGCAGCTAATCTTCTCGACCCATGATGTCACCTTGATGACACGAACCAGCCCTATGGAAGAGGTGCTTGAACGTGACCAAGTCTGGTTTGTGGAAAAGGACTCTGAAGGTGCTTCGCAATTAATTGCCGCGATGGAGTATTCGCCTCGTGCAAATGAGAATCTGGGGCGCAATTATTTAAACGGTGTCTATGTGCCGCTGCCCAACCCAAGTTTTCATCAACTTGTGGCCCGACTCATGAAGGAAGGCGCTGACATAAATGGCTAAGGCAGAAAGGAGAGGGCTTGCTCTTGGCCGCAAAAAGCAAACAAGAGCCAAAAGAAAGCGCCACTTAATTGTGTCCAATGGCAAGGTGACCGAAACCGAATACTTCAACCACTTAATTAGTGAGATGGATGTTCGCGGAAGTGTGCGGTATCGGCATATAGACGGAGACCCCTTGAAGGTGGCCAAGCAACTGTCGCGAGAGCTCGAGAATGATAAAAAGGCAGTTAAAACAGGTGAAATCGAAGCATTGAGTTCCGCATGGATTGTTGTCGATTCGGATGAGTTCAGGAATTTGGCCAAGGCAGAACGAGAAGCTAAGACAAAAGGAGTTAAGCTCGCGATCTCCAATCCATGCTTTGAAGTATGGCTTATCGATCATGTTTCACCATGCCCGGAAACTTTTGCATCGACTCCCCAATGTGAGAAAAGGGCGCGCAACCTTGGTGTATTAAAGACCACCGACCCCAACAGGTCGTCTGCGTCTAAGTTCAAGTCTGTAAATCTAGAAATGATTGATGGCAAAAAGGACCAGGCTTTGGCCAATGCCGCAAAGCACAATACCGATGATAAGCGCCGCGCAAGAGAAGCAAATCCGGACAACGTTGTCGCTTATCAGGTATGGACAGATTTGCCTGATCTTGTAGATGATGTATTTGGGTCGGGCCAATAGTGCGATTTATCCCGTGCTACGGCCAGTCACACTATTTCCCAAGAACCTGTAAAGGACGCAGTCATGCTTTGGAGCTACGTTCAGCTTGATGATGGCACTCAGCTTGCCTACTCAGAGATACGAGAAGATGGGGCCGTTCGCGTAGCTGTCGAGCGTCCCGTCGACTTTGGTTTTGACCATGCAGAGTGCTTTCTGCCTGCGGTCAAATGGTTTAATGTCGAAGGCTTCTCTGCGGACGATCTGGATTTCTTAACCAAGTTTGTCAGGTCAAATTCCCCATACATTTTCGAGCTTGCCGAACGCCATAAAGTTGGACCGGAGGTTTCGGCGCTGGTCCCCTGATGTTTTACTGTTGAGCGGCAATTATCCATGTTCTCGTTAACCGACATATCCACTGCGGTCTCCCGCGTGCTGGCTCGCCACGACGTCCGCGAGGCATATTTATTTGGCTCGTTTGCGCGAGGCGAGCAAACGCCCGATAGCGAGATTGACTTGCGCCTAGTCTGCGGCAACACCATGACGTTCGGCACGCTTTACGAACTCTCCCATGAGCTCGAAAAAGAACTTGGGCGAAAGTTTGATATAGTCACCAACCCACCAGATCACATGCGCCCGGCCTTCCGCAAAAATCTCGAACAGGATGAGGTGCGTCTCTATGAAGCGAAGTAAACGTGACAAGGAGCTTACAGATATCATCCCGCAGCTCATTCCGCTCGCCGAGCCCAACACGGAAAGCCTTGAGGCAATCCACGAGAGCGATGCGTTCTTTGCCAGGGGGAATCCCGGCCGCTTCGACAACGGCGCCGATCTTATCGATGCAGCTCTAAAAGTCCCTGAAATGTGAGAGAATTCAATCACCGAAGAGGCGATTGTCTCGGAAGTGTCAGACTGACGAGGTACGTACCTCGCCATTTTTATGTGAATTCCAGAAGTGTGGGGAAAAATCAGTAATCGCCGAGTACAACGCGATTTTTGCCAACAAAACCGCAGGTCGCGGAAGCGAAAAGCCGGGGTCTGGTCGACAGATCTCGGTTTTTCCCCGCACTTCTGGAATCTCAAAACGGAAGTATGCGGCAAATTCCGGAACTCCCGATCACACCGCCCTTTTCGCGCAGAGAAACCGCAGGTAGAGGCTTTGATATGCTCCAGTGTGGTCAGCAAGTCTGAATTTTGCCGCATACTTCCTAACTCGGAGAGTCTTAGGAGCCAGTATTGAATATCGGGAGCTACTTGCCGAAAATCCGTTTGAGGGAATTCGTATCGTCGATATCATTCGAGAGGGGATGACGGACGATGACCCACGCCTACAGTGAGATGTATCTTGAGGATGCCATGAGAACGCTGGGAGAGGCGGTCGATTTTGCCCTCTGTGACCAAGGGTTGAATCCAGCCGAGTTGACGGCGATCCTGTCGAACGCTTTTGAGATGAAACAGTTTGAGCGCGGGATGCCTCGCGTCGTCTGCGGCATGTCGGGCGACGAGCTCGCGCGCGATATTATCGCCCATGCGGGACTGAGCCCCGTCGAATGCAGGGAGACCTATCCGTTCGACCGTTCGCCTCAGTATTGGGCGGGCTGGGTTTTGGCCTATGTGCAATGGATGTGCAGCTTGTGTTTTAGCGACCTTCTTGAAGTCGCCCCGCTCGATTGGATCATCGGCTCGTACTATCCGCTCCACGAGGCCTCCGAAGACAAATTCGCCCAGATTGTCATCGAAAAATGGAACAACGACCAGGCAGACAAAAAGGGCCTCAAAGCGGCACGAAAGGCGGCCGGCCAAACGCAAAAACAGCTCGCCGCCCAATCGGGGGTTAAACTTCGCGCCATACAACTCTACGAGCAGAACCAGCTCGACCTACGCCGCGCCTCGGTCTCCTCGGCATTGGCGCTCGCAAACACGCTCGACTGCTGTATTGAAGACCTCATCTGGCAACCGATCGCCCTGGAGTACGACTCCTAATGCCACCGTGTTGTGCTCCCCGGTATTGCATCCCACGTATAGAATCTAAGCATCCGCACGCCTGCCATTATCTTGATTGGAAGCCATATGGAGATTCCCAGCGCCCTGTGCAGCAATGTGTACGACTTTGCGTTTTGCCCCGAGCCCTGTTACGACCGCCTGGCCGACCTCGCCGATCCCGAGGACTGGGGTCCTAGCAACCGCATCCTCAAAAACTACCTGTCGTTTTCGTTTAGCCGCGCGGTGTTTTTGACCGAGCGCGACGTGGACCAGACCGCACCGTCCAACCTGCCGCTGGTGTTCGACGACGACCGCTGCCTGTTTAACACCGGCCTGTACACACGCCGTTACGAGACCATCTACGGTCTATTTGAGCCCAATACCAAGCCCGATGCGCGCCAGCGCTGGTTTTTAAAGGGCTTCTTTAAGGAAAGCGACCCCATGCTGGTTTCGTTTGAGTACCTGCCGTGCCGCGTGCGCTTTGCCGAGGACCCCTCTGAGCTTGTCTTTGACTATCGACTGCCCATCCGTTCCAACATCGACCACATTCTGGGCGATGAGGAGAACCTTACGCGTATTCCCGCAAGCCTGATGGGGGAGGGCAACTCGCTGCTGCTGCGCCGCGCCTTTGAGGGCGCCGTCGTAGAGGCCGCCCGCCGCGCCGCCGCTAACTACACGCTCGCCGTCCCGCAGTTCTACGGTGGCCGGATTCAGTTGCTGCTGCCGCTGTGTCTGACCGGCGACAAGCCCGAGTTGGCGCTGACCATCCAGCGCGAGGACGGCTTCTACGCCGCGCGCACCTGTCTCACGCTCGACATGGCCTACAACAATGCGCGACTCATTTGCCGCCCCGAGACTTCGTGGATTAAGCGCTAAATAGCTGTTTAACTGCTGGTTTGTCGGTTGCTTTGGTTGCTTTGGCTTGGCCAACACCGACGAATTTAAAATCGAGGACAAAAAGTTCTTGGTAAACCACGCGCTGCTATGATAGTATCTCTTTTGCCGAAAGGCGACGGGCGATTGGCTCAGGGGTAGAGCATATCCTTCACACGGATGGGGTCACAAGTTCGAATCTTGTATCGCCCACCATCAAAAGCGCAGGTCAGAGATGTTAAATCTCTGGCCTTTTTCTTTTTGACACCAAGAGTGACACCAAATCTGACACCAAAAATAAATCATGGTCGTTTAAGGTGTAATTTTTATCGCAACCTCTTTTGCTGACGTCATTGCACGTTCTGTATATAACGCATGCGTATTTTCATTGAATTACCCATATGATACGAGCGCAAATGTGGAGACAGGGACCACACGCCCAGAGCTCCTTCCAGCGGATTTCTATCACACGAGGGATTTTCGGCAGAACTCGTCAAGCTATTGGTCAGTGTTTGGTCAGCTTCCGGTACTTACCCGCATGATGCCCCAGTAGATAATCGGCGATGTCCGCAATCCGCGCGGTCAATGGCCGATACCAGGGGAGATGCAAATGGACGAAATCGTCTGCGCAAACACCGCATTCCGCTACTGGCGCTGCCCGCCTCAGGTGCGCGATCTCTACCCGCGCCTGCCCAACTCCGAAGACGGCTGGCGAGCCCTGTCCCAAGCCCCTTTCGTAACCGAAGTCCTCAAGACGCCAGTCATCACAGCAGCATCAACACGAAGCAACCTGCATTCCGAGACAAGACGGACCATTCGATGGAACAGCGCCTATACAGAGAAGGTTTCCATCGACACGGGTATGGGCTTTAGCGTCACAGACCCTCTTAATACACTATTCACCATGACTCGAAGCGTGTCTTCATGCGACCTAGTTCTGGCTATGTACGAGTTTTGCGGATGGTTCTCGGTTTTTAAACCATCGCTCGCGGTCAACATGGCACTTGAACAGGCAAATTCAGAAGAAGAGCATTACACCACAGAGAGTCTGTTTGAACTAGACGAATCCCAGGACGAGGCCCCATGGAAGCGAGTCTATGCTCGGGCGCACCAGAAGGACGGCGAGAATAATCAAAGCGGGCAGCAGGATGATGGATCCGGAAATAAAGCTAACGGAAAGGGCACGTCGCTCTGGATGAGAAAGCCTCTTATTGAATTAGAAGAACTTCACAAATTTGCAGCTAAGGTTAAGGGCGAGATGTGGGGAAAGCAATTCTACAAAGCCGCGCAGCAGGTAATGGGTATTGCGGCATCCCCGCTAGAAGTTGCTGGAATCATGTTGCTAAGTCATTCGAGGCGTGCCGGCGGAGCGGAGTTTAAAAACATATACGTCAACGACTTAACACCGCTGTCGAATTCAGCTCGGAAAATCGCGGGTCAGAAAATCTGTTATGGCGATATCGTCATCGTAAACCCAATAACAATGAAGGCTGTGATTATCGAACTTCAAGGGGAGGTTATCCATGGATCGGGCGCCGTGCTTGACCACGATGCCACACGAATGACAGCATTGCAAAGCATGGGATACGACGTATTTCTTGTAACCCATGACATGCTCAATAATCACGATCAGCTTGATGCCATCATTCACAGCGTGTGTGAGCGATTGGAGTTGCGCTACAAACCAAAAACTGAAGCGATGAGATGCGCTGAGACCAGATTGCGGGCCAACGTTCTGTGCAATTGGCTTGGTATTGGTAAGCAATAATGCCCAAATGAGCATTTCTCAATACTTTATATGCTGTCAGTAATTAAGTGCCATTTTAAAACCATGCCGGTTTACTACGTTGGATTGAGGGTGGCTGAGCACACCGAATTCGCCGCTCGTAAAACCGCAGGTAGATTGCCTGCTCGTTTTGCCAAAATAGGCGTGAGGTCGAAAATCCAGGAATCGGCGTAGTAAACCGGTCTATTTATGAAGCGACCAGCTGGGGCGAGCTTCGCACGGTTCTGTAAATTAGCCCGAAGGTGTGCAGCGGGGCTCAGGCCCCCGGAGGCACCGTGGATCGCTTTGGTCTGGCCGACGGCATCTGGGGCGACATGCCGAGCCCCGGGAAGGGCGGCGGCGGGCTTGCCGCCGCCCGCGGGGCGCGCCCCGCGGGCTATTTCGGGCATCGTGTGCCTCTTCGGCCTCGTGCCCGTTCCCCGCGACGTAGAATAATTTCCAAAATTGTCCTTGCATCGTCGTCCGAGTTCCCGTATAGTACTTCTTCGCACGGGGGCGTAGCTCAGCTGGGAGAGCGCTTGACTGGCAGTCAAGAGGTCAGGGGTTCGATCCCCCTCGTCTCCACCCGAGCATTGAATGAGGCTCCAACGCAAGTTGGGGCCTTTTTTATATCTAACGATTTACGCCATGTGTTGGTTGGGTAGCATCTTGACGACATACCCATTGTTAATTATGAATATGAATGTTAATAACTTTACGTCTCTGGATGGCAAATCTAGTTTGCAGCGCTAATAACAAAGAGGCCGGGCGTAATGCCCGGCCTCAAAATACTCTGGTGGGCCCTCCGGGATTCGAACCCAGAACCCAGGGATTATGAGTCCCCTGCGCTAACCGTTGCGCCAAGAGCCCTTATGAACGGTGAATGCAATTTCTAATAAAGCAACTCAGGCCTAATTTCTTCGCTTCACGTCGTGAAATACTACCATGCACGAGCAAGTCGCACAACGCAAGATCAAGTCCAATGCTAAACAACAACCAATCTAGGCGCGTCGTAGAAATGACGTGTTTTAGAAAAAATTAAGGCCATTAATTCAGGGCTCCAACACATTTAACCGTGAAATCAAGCCCATGTCATTTCAAAACCATGCCGGTTTACTACGATGGATCGGCGACTCGCGAGCACCGCGTGTTCTCCGTTTGCAAAACCACAGGTAGGGAGCCCTACGGTTGCGCGAAAAGGCGTGCGTGGTTGAATATTCCTGTTTCATCGTAGTAAACCGGCATAGTTCTGAGGCGCAGAGGAGGGGCGGTTCGCAATCGGACCCGATAATGGGACTGGCGGCGCACAGGAAACCCGGTTGTGCGGGGCGGGTCGTGTTCCGCGCGCGCCGACGCGGGCGAATGTTTTCCAAAATTGTCCTTGCATCGTGGTCCGAGTTCCCGTATAGTACTTCTTCGCACGGGGGCGTAGCTCAGCTGGGAGAGCGCTTGACTGGCAGTCAAGAGGTCAGGGGTTCGATCCCCCTCGTCTCCACCCGAGCATTGAATGAGGCTCCAACGCAAGTTGGGGCCTTTTTTCATATAGGCACACAAGGTCAAAGGCGGCACCATGATCCTCCTGGTCGACAAGATCGAAAAAAGCTTCGGCGCGCGCGTCCTCTTTAGCGGCGCATCCTTCCAGATCAACCCCGGCGAGCGCTTTGCGCTCGTGGGCCCCAACGGCGCCGGCAAAACCACCATGCTCAAAATCATCATGGGCATCGACAGCCCCGATGCCGGCCAGGTCCAGTACGCCAAGGACTGCCAAGTAGGCTACCTAGAGCAGGAAACCAACCTAGAGCACAAGGACACTACCATCCTTGCCGAGGTCATGGCCGCCGCCAAGGAAATCCGCCGTATGGGCGAGCGCGCCAACGAGCTGCAGGCCCAGATCACCGAGCTCTCCGAGCAGG
>ERZ1035014.189-NODE-189-length-33742-cov-10.284294_pt1 | contig 33742 bp, 21 predicted proteins | sample MGYA00520620_ERZ1035014 | MGnify/ENA primary metagenome ERZ1035014 (study PRJEB33766, sample SAMN09781744) | gut metagenome | biome: gut microbiome | host: Homo sapiens | place: Madagascar | study: EMG produced TPA metagenomics assembly of the PRJNA485056 data...
TGGGGATGCATCAGAGCAGAAGAAATCATCCCTGCAGCACAAAAGAGCAAGATAGAGATGAATCTGCGCAGAAGAAGAGCAAGCTGGGGATGAATCCGGGCGGCGGAAATAATCCCTGTGGAAGAAAAGAGCAAGCTGGGGATGAATCCGGGCGGAAGAAGTAATCCCTGTGGTGAAAAAAGCAAGCTGGGGATGCATCAGAGCAGAAGAAATCATCCCTGCAGCACAAAAGAGCAAGATAGGGATGAATCCGGGCAGAAAAAGTAATCCCTGCGGCACAAAAGAGCGAGCTGGGGATGCATCTGAGCGGAAGAAATCATCCCTGCAGCACAAAAGAGCAAGATAGGGATGAATCCGGGCGGAAAAAGTAATCTCTGCGGCACAAAAGAGCAAGCTGGGGATGCATTCGGGTGGAAGAAATAATCCCTGCGGAGAAAAAGAGCAAGATAGAGATGAATCCGGGCGGAAGAAGTAATCCTTGCGGAGAAAAAGAGCAAGATAGAGATGAATCTGCGCAGAAGAAATCATCCCTGCGGCACAAAAAAGCAAGCTGGGGATGAATCCGGGCGGTCGCAATAATCCCTGTGGTGGAAAAGAACAAGATAGAGATGCATCTGAGCAGAAGAAATAATCCCTGCGGAAGAAAAGAGCAAGATAGAGATGAATCCGGGTGGCAGAAATAATCCCTGTGGTGAAAAAGAGCAAGCTGGGGATGAATCCGGGCGGAAGAAATAATCCCTGCGGAAGAAAAAACAAGCGAGGGATGAATAAGAATAGATACGAAAAAGCCGCGTCCAGAGGGACGCGGCTTTTCCGTGAAAAAAGAATAGAGAATATGTATAGTGAAGCGGTCCCGCGGAAGAACCGCCTTACTACCGTACTCGTTGTTGCCCGATGGCAACAACTCCTACTGCGAGCAAGCACAGCATGTGCTTGCTCGGTTGGCGGAGAATTTGCCTGCGCGAAATTCTCCACCGACACTCGAATCTGCCTGATGGCAGATTCTCCTACTTAGAGCGGGAAACTTCGTTTCCACGCTCTCGGCATTGGAGAATTCGCCTGCGCGAAATTCCCGCTCGCGGCGCCGAAGAATTTCGTTTATTCTCCGGAGGCACCGTAGTTGGAGAGCACTCTTGCGGAAGGGTCGTTGACGTTGCAGCCTTCCCAGCTCTTGTTCGGCATCCAGAAATCAGGAATCATCTGGCTCTGGCCGGGGTAGTACTTCTCGAACAGCTCACGGTAGAGAAGAGACTCTTTCGTGAACGGAGTGCAGTGTGTGTATTTGCGGCGTTTTTCCTCATATTCTTCGTCGGTGTAGAGGGATTCCGCATATTCAATCAGATCATTCCGGAGGGAGTGTCCGACGGCGTCGGAGAAGGCCGCTTTTTCACGCATCAGAATGGATTCGGGAATCAGCTCATCCTTTTCAAAAGCATGGCGAACCAGATATTTGCCGATTCCGTATTTGTTGAGCTTCTTTTCCGGATCGATGTGCATGACATAGTCCACGAAATCCAGATCGCCGAAGGGAACCCGGGCTTCCAGAGAGTTGACGGAGATGCAACGGTCTGCGCGGAGCACATCATAGACATTGATTTCGCGGATTCGTTTCTCGGCTTCCTTCTGGAAGGCGTCTGCACTCGGGGCAAAATCGGTATATTTGTAGCCAAACAGCTCGTCGGAGATTTCACCGGTCAGGATGACGCGGATGTCGGTGTTCTCGTGAATCCACTTGCAGACAAGATACATGCCGATGGAAGCGCGGATGGTAGTAATGTCAAAGGTTCCAAGTGCGGCGACAACCGGCTCAAGAGCATTGATTACATCGTCACGTGTGATGATGACCTCGTGATGATTGGAATGAATGTACTCCGCAACCTGTCTCGCATATTTCAGATCGATGGCATCGATGTCCATGCCGATGGAGAAGGTCTCCAGAGGCTTGTCCATCAGCTTTGCGGCAGCGCCGCAGACAAGGGAGGAATCAAGGCCGCCGGAGAGCAGGTAGCCGACCGGAGCATCGGCATCGAGACGCTTCTCAATACCGCGCATCAGCTTGTCATGAATGTTCGTGCAAATCGTATCCAGATCATCTTGACTATAGTAGTCAATATCGGTCATGTCACGATAAGTATGGAAGGAACCGTCCTTATAATAGCAGCCGGGAGGGAACGGAAGGATCTTGTCGCACAGCTCGATCAGGTTCTTCGGCTCCGAAGCAAAGACGATGACGCCCTTTTTGTCATAGCCGTAATACAGAGGGCGGATTCCGATCGGGTCGCGGGCGGCGATGTACTCACCGGTGCGGCCGTCAAACAGGATCAGCGCATATTCCGCATCCAGAAGGCGGAACATATCTACGCCGTACTCTTCATATAAAGGAAGAAGGATCTCGCAGTCACTGTCGGAAACAAAAGTATAGCCGCGTCCCTTCAGGTACTCTTTCATCGGGCGGAATCCGTAAATTTCGCCGTTGCAGACAACATAGCTACCATCTCTTTCGAAGGGCTGCATTCCCTCCGGCGTCAGTCCCATAATGGAAAGACGATTGAAACCGAGAAATCCCTTTCCGGTATCAATAAGTCTGGAATCGTCGGGGCCCCTGGAAATGGTTTTGGCAAGAGCCGCGGCAGCATCTTCTTTCCGCGCGGATGCACCGCAGTAACCTAAAATTGAGCACATAACATATTCTCCTTCTGAAATTATTCAAAATAAAAAGAAGCGGCAAAGAGCTCGTCCTCACCGCATCCGGATCCCTTCTGTGACGGAGCCGGCTTCCATATATATGGAAGGTGAGTACGCGACCTCTTTGTCGCTTCTTAATATCCCGCATTATTGCGCTGCGGAAAATAATTGTCAAGAGAAAGTCTCACAAAGAAAACAGAAAGATCTGCGTATAAAAAGGACAAAATGCAGAAGAATGTATTTTTGTATACAATCAAAAAGAAAAAGTGTTGACATGAAAAAAGCAATGTGATAAACCTACGTCCATAAAGCAAAGGCGCTTTGAGAGACAGAGAAACTGTCTTTCAAGGCGCTTTTTTGTTTTCCGTGATTTCGGAAAGCATGGCAAAAGCATGACAAAAGAATCATGAATGTCATGACAAAAGGAAATCACGGATGGCATGAAAGAAAAAGGAGGATAGAGAATGGAAACAATGGGATCAATTCCTGAAATTTACGGAAGTCTCGTCTTCGGAGATCAGGTAATGAAGGAACGTCTGCCGAAGGACATCTACCGGGCAGTTCATAAGAGCATTAAGAATGGAAGCCATCTGGAGCTGGACGTTGCGAATACTGTCGCAGCAGTTATGAAGAACTGGGCGATTGAACGCGGCGCAACGCATTTCACTCACTGGTTCCAGCCGATGACCGGACTTACGGCAGAAAAGCACGACAGCTTTATTTCGCCGACTCCGGATGGAAAGGTCATCATGGAGTTCTCCGGAAAAGAACTGGTAAAGGGCGAGCCCGATGCTTCCTCCTTCCCTTCCGGCGGTCTTCGCGCTACTTTTGAGGCAAGGGGCTATACTGCCTGGGATCCGTCTTCACCGGCATTTATCAAGGACGGAACGCTCTACATCCCGACCGCCTTCTGCTCCTACGGCGGACAGGCACTGGATAAGAAGACACCGCTTCTTCGCTCCATGGAGGCGCTCTCCACAGAGGCAGTCAAGGTGCTGCATCTTCTGGGCAACGAAGAGGTGACACATGTAGATACCACAGTAGGATCCGAGCAGGAGTATTTCCTGATCGACAAGGATATGTACCTCAAGCGTAAGGACCTGCTTCTGACCGGCCGCACACTGATCGGTGCACCGGCTCCGAAGGGACAGGAGATGGAGGATCACTATTTCGGTGTTCTGAAGCCGAAGGTCTCCGAATATATGCACGACCTGGATCAGGAGCTCTGGAAGCTCGGCGTTCCTGCCAAGACCAAGCACAACGAGGTTGCTCCCAGCCAGCATGAGCTTGCACCTGTTTTTGAGACGGCCAACATCGCCGTGGATCACAACCAGCTGACCATGGAGATGATGAAGAAGGTTGCGGACAAGCACAACTACGCATGCCTTCTGCATGAGAAGCCGTTTGACGGAGTCAACGGCTCCGGCAAGCACAACAACTGGTCGATCATCACCGATACCGGCGAGAACCTTCTGGATCCCGGCAAAACACCTGCTGAGAACATTCAGTTCCTGGTCTTCCTGCTGGCCACCATCGCAGCAGTGGATGAGTATGCAGACCTGATGAGAGTCAGTGTTGCAACGGCAGGAAACGATCATCGTCTGGGCGCAAACGAGGCACCGCCGGCTGTCATTTCCGTCTTTGTCGGCGATGAGCTGGCAGAAGTTCTGAAGTCGATTGATGAGGGAACTGCCTTCAAGGGAACCGGAAAGAGCTCGATGAGCCTTGGGAGCGCAGTCCTTCCTCACATCATGAAGGATACGACCGATCGCAACCGCACATCGCCGTTTGCCTTCACCGGAAATAAGTTTGAATTCCGTATGCCGGGCTCTTCCCTGTCGGTTGCAGACCCGAACATCGTCCTGAACACGGCAGTAGCGGAGAAGCTTGCTGAGATCTATGACGCTCTGAAGGACGTTAAGAAGAGAGAGATGGGAGATGAGGTCAAGAAGCTCTTAAAGAAGCTTCTGGATGCCCACAAGAAGGTTCTGTTCAATGGCAATGGCTACACGGATGAGTGGCTTGAGGAAGCAAAGAAGAGAGGCCTTGACAATCTGAAGTCTCTTCCGGACGCAATGCCGAGACTGGTTTCCGACAAAGCAGTTGCGCTGTTTACCAAGCATAAGGTCTTCACGGAGGAGGAGCTTCAGTCCAGATACGAAATCTTCCTGGAGAACTACTCCAAGACCATTCACATTGAATCGCTGACGATGCAGGAGATGGTTCGCAAGGACTTCACAAGCGGACTTGTCAGCTACATGAAGGATGTCACGAACGAAGCTCTGAAGAAGAAGCAGCTTCTTCCTCAGCTGAAGTGCACCTACGAGGACGAGATCATCACTACTCTGGATGAAACCTCTGAGAAGATCAGCAAGTCTCTGGACAAGCTGAGCAAGGATACCCAGAAGGCCGAGAAGGAAACGGACGAGCTGAAGGCTGCGAAGTTCTACCATGAAACCATTCTGGCAGATATGGATGCGCTCCGCTCCTCCGTCGACAAGGCAGAAGCAATCATTCCGGATGGCTATCTTCCTTATCCGACCTACGGAGAGATGCTGTTCTCACTTCGCTGATAAATTCATAAAAGGCGGTCCCGGTTCTGTCATAAAAACCGGGACCTGCTGTACAGGAAGCCAAGGAAGGGCGATGGCAATTCCTGATCCGGGATAAACGGACCAGGAATTGTTGCTGTACTGAAAAGCACAGACACAATATTCACCGGCACAACAAGTAAAGAGAATGAGAGAATATGAAAACATTACAGGAATCACAGGTAAGCCGAATGTATGAAGGACTGCAGGAAGAGCACGATGCCTGCGGAATCGGAACCATTGTCAACATCGACGGCCATCAGGATTATCAGGTTCTGGACGATGCACTTCATATCGTTGAGAAGCTGGAGCACCGCGCCGGCAAGGACGCAACCGGGAAGGTTGGCGACGGCGTCGGTATTCTGACCCAGATCAGCCATAAGTTTTTCAGAAAGGCAGCGGCAGCAGCCGGAATTACGCTTGGCGGAGAGCGTGAGTATGGCGTCGGAATGTTCTTTTTTCCGAATGACAGCTTAAAGCGCACCTTCGCGATGCGAATGCTGGAGGTCATCACCAGAAAGGACGGACTGGAGTTCCTTGGCTGGAGAAAGGTACCGGTTCATCCGGAAATTCTGGGTGATCTGGCAAAGGACTCGATGCCCTGCATCATGCAGTGCTTTATCGGGAAGCCCGAGGATGTGGAAAAGGGAATCGAATTCGACCGGAGACTTTATGTGGTCCGCCGCGAGTTTGAACAGAGCAGTGAGGATACCTACATCTGCTCCTTATCCTCCAGAACCATCGTTTACAAGGGCATGTTCCTTGTCATGCAGCTTCGGAAGTTCTACGACGATCTGCAGGATCGGGATTATGAAACCGCGATTGCCATTGTGCACTCCCGGTTCTCCACCAACACAACACCATCCTGGAACCGCGCACATCCGTACCGGATGATCGCGCATAACGGCGAGATCAATACCATCCGGGGCAACAGCGACCGTATGCTGGCCCGCGAAGAGACCATGTCCTCGCCGGTCATGGAGAAGGACATTGATAAGATTTTCCCGGTCATTGCGGAAAAGGGATCCGACTCTGCAATGCTGGACAACACGCTGGAATTCCTGTACATGAACGGGATGCCGCTTCCGCTTGCCATGATGGTAATCATACCGGAGCCGTGGAAGAACAACCGCTTCATGAAGCAGGACAAAAAGGATTTCTACCACTACTATGCAACAATGATGGAGCCCTGGGATGGACCCGCGGCAATCCTGTTCTCCGACGGCGATGTGGTGGGCGCGACCCTGGACCGCAACGGACTTCGTCCCTCCCGTTACTACATCACAGATGACAACCGTCTGATTCTGGCCTCGGAGGTCGGCGTTCTCGACATTGCACCGCAGCATATTGTGAAGAAGTCGCGCCTGGAGCCGGGCCGCATCCTTCTTGTGGATACGAAGCAGAAAAAGATCATTTCGGACGAGGAGTGCAAGAGCCTTTATGCAGGCCGTGAGCCGTACGGTGAGTGGCTGGACGGCAACCTGCTGCATCTGTCCGGACTTGCCATCCCGAACAAAAAAATACCGACCCACGATCAGGAGCTTCGCGACAAGCTCTATAAGGTTTTCGGCTACACCTACGAGGACGTGCGGGATGACATTCTACCGATGGCAGAAAACGGCGTGGAGCCCACGGCCTCGATGGGACATGATGTTCCGCTTGCCGTGCTCTCCAGACAGCACCAGCTGCTGTTCAATTATTTCAAGCAGCTGTTTGCCCAGGTTACCAATCCCCCGATTGATTCCCTGCGTGAGAAGGTGGTCACGGATACCACGGTTTACATCGGTTCCGATGGAGACCTTCTGAATGAAAAGGCAGAGAACTGCCGCGTGCTGGAGGTCAATCATCCGATTCTGACCGGTGTGGATCTGATGAAGATCCGCTCCCTGGATCAGCCGGGCTTCCATACGGAAACCATTTCGCTTCTTTATTACAAGAACACCTCTCTGGAGCGCGCGCTGGAGCAGCTGAACATCGCTGTGGACCGTGCGGCAGCGGAAGGGAAGAACATTATTATTCTGTCGGACCGCGGCGTGGATGAAAACCATGTGCCGATGCCGTCTCTTCTTGCGGTGTCCTCCGTGGAGCAGCACCTGGTCCGGACGAAGAAGAGAACAAAGGTATCCATTGTTCTGGAATCCGGAGAGCCGAGAGATGTGCACCAGATTGCAACGCTTCTTGGCTTTGGCGCCCGTGCAATCAACCCGTATCTTGCCCATGAGTGCATTGCCGAGCTGATTGACAGGGGAATTCTGGACAAGGATTATCATACGGCCATCGAGGATTACAACAAGGCGCTTCTCTCCGGTGTCGTGAAGATTGCAGCGAAAATGGGAATTTCCACCGTTCAGTCCTATCAGTCTGCGCGCATCTTTGAGGCAGTGGGGCTTTCGAAGGAGGTCATCGACCGCTATTTTACCGGAACGGTTTCCAGAGTCGGCGGAATCGGTATCCGGGAAATCGAGGAGGGGGTTGCCTTCCGTCATGATCATGCCTTTGATCCGCTGGGACTTGGAACGGATACCACGCTCGACAGCGTCGGCTTCCATTATTTAAGAAGCGGCAAGGACAAGGAGGACCATCTTTACAATCCGGAGACCATCATCAACCTGCAGCAGGCAGTCCGGAAGGGTGACTATGCGCAGTTCAAGACATATACCGGAATGGTGGATGACAGCAAGCGCCCGCACACGCTTCGCGGTCTGATGGATTTTGTCCCGCAGAATCCGCCGGTTCCGCTCGAAGAGGTGGAGCCGGTTGAGGAGATCGTAAAGCGTTTCAAAACAGGTGCGATGTCCTACGGCTCAATTTCGCAGGAAGCGCATGAGACGATGGCAATCGCCATGAACCGCCTTGGCGGAAAGTCCAATACCGGCGAGGGCGGCGAGGATCCGTCAAGATTCGGAACCGAGCGGAATTCTGCCATCAAGCAGGTGGCCTCCGGCCGCTTCGGAGTGACCTCGGAGTACCTGAACAGCGCCGTGGAGATCCAGATCAAAATGGCACAGGGCGCAAAGCCCGGTGAAGGCGGCCACCTTCCCGGAAAGAAGGTCTATCCGTGGGTTGCAAGAACCCGTTATTCCACGCCCGGCGTTTCTCTGATTTCGCCGCCGCCGCACCATGACATTTATTCGATTGAGGATCTGGCACAGCTGATCTATGACCTGAAGAATGCAAACCGTTATGCAAGAATTGCCGTAAAGCTGGTTTCGGAAGCAGGAGTCGGCACGATTGCAAGCGGCGTGGCAAAGGCAGGTGCCCAGGTCATTCTGATTTCCGGCTATGACGGAGGAACGGGAGCAGCTCCGGTTTCGTCCATTCACAATGCCGGCCTTCCGTGGGAGCTCGGCGTTGCGGAAGCGCATCAGTCCCTCCTGCAGAATGGTCTTCGCGACCGCGTCTGCATTGAGACGGACGGCAAGCTTATGAGCGGCCGGGATGTCGCAATCGCTGCCCTCCTTGGAGCGGAGGAATTCGGTTTTGCAACGGCACCGCTTGTCTGCATGGGCTGCATGATGATGCGCGTGTGCAGCAAGGATACCTGTCCTGTCGGTATTGCAACGCAGAACGAAGCGCTGCGCAGACGTTTTGCCGGAAAGCCGGAATACGTCATGAACTTCATGCGGTTTATTGCGGAGGAGCTTCGCGAGATCATGGCTTCCCTCGGCTTCCGAAGTGTGGCGGAAATGGTTGGCCGCACCGACTGCCTGAAGAAGAAGGACAACCTGATCACGGAACGCGCAGAGGAGGTGGATCTCTCCGGAATCCTGAATCCTTCCTATGCACATGCGGAGCATTCGCATTTTGACAGAGAGCACATTTATGACTTCCATCTTGAGAAAACAAAGGATGAGGCGGTTCTGCTTCCGGCCTTTGCCGAGACCCTGAAGAAGGCACAGATTGAGGCGCCCAAGGCAGATCCTCTGGCGGTGACAACGTATGCGGGAACCGGAAAGGGACCTGCGCTTCGCACCGAGGTGGAGAAGAAGAGCGCGGCCTCAAAGGCGGAGAAGATGACGGTGTCTCTTAAGGTGTCCAGCACAGACCGGTCCTTCGGAACCATCCTCGGATCGGATATCACCAGAGTGTTCGGCAGCAATCTTGCAGAGGATACCTTTGTGGTGAATGCGGAAGGCGGCGGCGGACAGTCCTTCGGAGCCTTTATTCCGAAGGGACTTACCATCCGGCTTACGGGTGATGCAAACGATGGCTTCGGAAAGGGCCTCTCCGGCGGCAAGCTGGTTGTGGTTCCTGCCGGGAAGTCACCGTTCCGGGCATCGGAGAATATCATTGTCGGCAACGTGGCATTGTACGGAGCAACGGCAGGAAAGGCCTACATCTGCGGCATTGCCGGTGAGCGCTTCTGCGTTCGAAACTCCGGTGCGGTTGCAGTAGCGGAGGGCTGCGGTGACCACGGACTTGAGTATATGACGGGAGGACGGGCAGTCATCCTCGGACCTACCGGCAAGAATTTCGCAGCAGGTATGTCTGGCGGAATCGCGTATGTTCTCGACCGGGATCACACGCTGTATCGCCGGATGAACAAGGATATGGATTCTCTTCAGGAAGTGACGGATAAGTATGACATTGCGGAGCTGAAGGAGATTCTGAGCGATTATGTAAAAGAGACGGGATCGAAGCTTGCGTCGGAGATTCTGGAGAACTTTGGCAGTGCGGTTTCGGATTTCAAGAAGATCGTTCCGAATGATTATCAGAAGATGCTGGCTGCAATCAGCAAATATGAGGAGCAGGGCATATCGCATGACAATGCGGTCCTGGAAGCATTTGAGGAGGTGACCGCATAATGGGCAAGCCGACTGGATTTCTGGAATTTGAACGTAAGAATAACCCGGACGTTCCGGTAGAGGAGCGCCTTACGAATTTTAAAGAGTTTCATCGTCCCCTTTCCGAGGAGGAAAGGAGAAAGCAGGGAGCGCGCTGCATGAACTGCGGCGTTCCGCTGTGCCAGTCTGCGATGAAGCTCTCCGGTATGGTGACCGGGTGTCCGCTGCATAATCTGATTCCGGAATGGAATGACCAGATCTATCACGGACATGACGAGCATGCATTTTCCCGCCTGATCAAGACGAGCAATTTTCCGGAGTTTACCGGAAGAGTGTGTCCTGCACTGTGCGAGAAGGCGTGCATCAACGGTGAATACGGAGAACCGGTTACGGTCCATGACAATGAGCTTTTTGTGATTGAGACTGCATATGCAAACGGATTTATCAAGCCGAGAATCCCTGCGATCCGAAGCGGCAAGAGGGTTGCTGTCATCGGCAGCGGTCCGTCCGGACTTGCGGCAGCGGATGAGCTCAATCACAGAGGTCATCTCGTTACAGTTTATGAAAGAGAGAACCGGATCGGCGGGCTTCTCATGTATGGGATTCCCAATATGAAGCTCGATAAGAGCGTCATTTACCGCCGCCAGAAGCTGATGGAAGCAGAGGGCGTGGAATTTAAAACCGGGGTGAATGTCGGCGAGGATATCTCCGCAAAGGAGCTTCTGGATTCCTATGATGCTGTGGTTCTTGCCTGCGGCGCTAAGGAGGCACGTTCCCTTGCCGGTGCGGATCCGAACGAAATCAAGGGCATTTATTACGCAGTGGACTTCCTGACCTCCACAACCAGAAGCCTTCTGGATCAGGGACTCGATCCGGAGACCGGAAGCTGGAAGAATTCGGATTCCAGAGACGTGGAGACGTTTCTGAAGGGTAAGGATTTCATCAGTGCAAAAGGTAAGAATGTGGTAGTGGTCGGCGGAGGTGATACCGGCAATGACTGCATCGGCACGGTGATCCGGCACGGCTGTAAGTCGGTGACGGCTCTGGAAATGATGCCAAAGCCCCCGGCAGAACGGGCAGACTCCAATCCCTGGCCGGAGTGGCCGAAGGTTCTGAAGACCGATTATGGCCACGAAGAGGCTATTGACCGATTTGGTCATGATCCTCGCGTCTATGAAACCACGGTCAAGGAGTTCCATACCAATAAGAAGGGGGAGCTCAAGGAGATCGTGACGGCGAAGGTCCGCTTCGAGAACCGGAAAATGATGCTCGTTGAGGGCTCAGAGAAGACAATTCCCTGTGATCTTCTTCTGATTGCTGCCGGCTTTACCGGTGCACAGAAGTATACGGCAGCTGCCTTTGGCGTAGAGCTGACAGAGAAAAATGTCGTAAAAACAGCAGAGGATGCTTATGCAACCAATGTTCCGAAGGTCTTCACGGCCGGAGATATGCACCGCGGCCAGTCGCTCGTTGTCTGGGCGGTAGCCGAGGGAAGACACTGCGCACATGATGTCGATGAATTCCTGATGGGATATTCCAACATGCGCGAAGCGTAAGAAGCGGAATCTCACAAACGGAGCGTGAAATCAAAGGGATTTTTCGTGAATTTTGAGACTTGCACCGAATTGTATGCAAGTATACAATAACGGATATCTTAAAGAGCTGTGATGCTCTGCAGGAATTCCATCAGAAGGAATAACGTCAGCAAAGGGGCTGAGATCCGGAGTGTTTCCGGGTTTCGGCTCCTTTTTTGTCTGATCACGGACAAGTTTGATCTTTGATGATTCTTTGCAGATGAGAGCGCAGCGAGAGAGGAGAGAGAGTATGGAAATCAATGTAAGTACTGTTGCATGGGTACTCATCGCTTCGGCGCTGATCTATTTCATGCAGGCTGGGTTTGCACTATGTGAGGCCGGTTTGACGAGGGCCAAGAACACCGGCAACATCCTGATGAAGAACATGATGGACTTCTGCATCGGAACGCCCTGCTACTGGCTGGTAGGCTTCGGCCTGATGTTCGGAAGCACAGCTCCCATTATCGGACGCCTGGATCCTTTGATTCGCGGCACCTACGATGCCACGAACAGCGTGGTTCCGCAGACCATGCCGCTTTGGTGCTATGTCATCTTCCAGACGGTGTTCTGCGCAACGGCAGCAACCATCGTTTCCGGATCCATGGCAGAGCGGACGAATTTCAAGGCCTACTGTGTCTATTCCGCAATCATCTCCCTTCTGGTCTATCCGATCGGCGGACACTGGGCATGGGGCGGCGGCTGGCTGTCCACCCTTGGCTTCCACGATTTTGCAGGCTCTGCAGTTGTTCATAACGTCGGCGGCGTGATTGCCTGCCTCGGCGCAGCAATGTTAGGACCCCGTATCGGCAAGTATGACAAGAACGGAAAGGCCAAGGCAATCCCCGGTCATAACCTGACGGCAGCAGCGCTCGGCGTATTTATTCTCTGGTTCTGCTGGTTTGGTTTCAACGGCGGCTCAACGGCAGCGATGGCTACCGCAGACGATGCCATCAATGCCTCCAATGCCTTTATGACAACGAACCTTGCTGCAGCGGTTGCAACCTGTGTCACGATGGTTTTCACCTGGGTTCGTTACGGAAAGCCTGATGTCTCCATGACACTCAACGGTGCACTGGCCGGTCTTGTGGCAATCACGGCAGGCTGCGACTGTGTAAGCCCGGTAGGTGCCTTCTTCATCGGAGTGGTCGTCGGCTTCCTGGTGGTTCTTTCCGTTGAGTTCTTCGATAACATCGCCAAAATTGATGATCCTGTCGGCGCAGTTTCTGTTCATATGGCGAACGGCATCTGGGGAACCATTGCAGTTGGTCTGTTCTCAACCGGTGCGGACGGCGTCGGAAAGGGACTGTTCTACGGCGGCGGCGTTTCCCAGCTTGGCGTACAGGTCCTTGGAATTATCGCCATCGATGCATATGTTCTTGTGGTAATGTTCATTGCCTTCAAGATCATCGACAAGACGATTGGTCTGCGTGTTCCCGCGCAGGTGGAAATTGACGGACTTGATATCCATGAGCATGGCCTTGCAAGCGCTTATTCCGGCTTTGCCATTGCGGATATTACCAACATGGATATGGACATCAATGACAACACAGATCTTGGTGAGGAGGATGTGACCAGGGCCTCTGAGGCACAGCAGAACGCTGCCGTCAAGGTGGTGCAGGAGCCTGCCCTTGTTCCTTCGCTGGATACCGGCATGCACAAGATTTCCATTATCTGCCGTCTGTCGAAGTTTGATGAACTGAAGAAGGCACTGAATGAGCTTGGTGTAACCGGCATGACCATGACGCAGGTGATGGGCTGCGGCATTCAGAAGGGCTCTGCCGAACGCTATCGCGGTGCAATTGTGGATTCCACTCTTCTTCCGAAGGTAAAGGTTGAGGTGATCGTTTCCAAGATTCCGGTAGAAAAGGTCATCGCGGCAGCGAAGAAGGCCCTGTATACCGGTCACATCGGAGATGGCAAGATCTTCGTCTACAACGTAGCGAAGGTCGTCAAGGTCCGCACCGGCGAAGAGGATTTCGCGGCACTTCAGGACGTGGAATGAAGAGATCGTTACAGAATTTACGAAATTACATTTCATATGAAAATTTCATACGGAATCTTATCGGATTGCTGCCGGAGTGGCTCCGGCAGCGCCGATATCTTTCATAAAAGGGCAGCTGCGCAAACCTTCCTCCGCGTGGCTGCCCTTCCTTTGTGTGCGATGTGAGCGGATATCACAAATTTCCTGAAAAAAGTTCTTTACAGGAAAAGGATACCGGGTGTATCCTTGCAACATATTTTTGTGATATGCAGGTGACAAGGGCGTCAGCTGAAACGGAGGGATTTGTTTCAGGGATCTTTGTCACCTTTTTTGTATTCACCCGGCCGGTAAGGAGAGTGCAGCGGACCTTTCCCTGCGAGGATGACCGGAGAGAAACCTTTGAAGGAGGAGAATATGATTAAGTATGTATTTGTCAGCGGAGGCGTTGTTTCCGGACTTGGAAAGGGAATTACAGCGGCTTCTCTCGGAAGACTTCTGAAGGCAAGAGGCTATCATGTCACCATGCAGAAGTTTGATCCGTATCTGAATGTGGATCCCGGCACGATGAATCCGATTCAGCACGGAGAGGTGTTTGTAACGGACGACGGAACGGAAACGGATCTGGACCTGGGACACTATGAGCGTTTTATCGACGAGAACCTGAATCACAATTCCAACGTCACCTCCGGAAAGGTGTACTGGTCCGTCATCAATAAGGAACGCCACGGAGATTACGGCGGAGGAACCGTTCAGGTGATTCCGCATATCACCAACGAGATTAAGTCCAGATTCTATACACAGGAGAACGATACGGCGGAAGAGTCGGAGAAGGAAAAGGCTCCGAATGCGGAAATCCGGCCGGAGGATGTGACGGTTGCCATCATTGAGGTCGGCGGAACGGTCGGCGACATTGAGTCCCAGGCGTTCTTTGAAGCCATCCGTCAGTTCCAGCAGGAGCAGGGAGATGGCAACACCTGCATGATTCATGTGACGCTGGTTCCGTATCTGTACGGCTCTGCCGAGATGAAGACGAAGCCGACGCAGATGAGCGTGAAGGCGCTTCAGCAGATGGGAATTCGTGCGGACGTGATTGTCTGCCGCTCCGAGATGGAGATGCCGCAGTATCTGAAGGATAAGATTGCGCTGTTCTGCAATGTCCCGGGCAGCCATGTTCTTCAGAATCTGAATGCGAACAGCATTTATGAGGTTCCACTGATGATGGAGGACGAGCATCTGGCCCAGGCGGTCTGCGATTGTCTGCATCTTCCCTGCCCGGAGCCTGACCTTACGGAATGGAAGGATATGGTGGATCGCCTGCAGCATCCGGATAAGAAGGTGGAGATCGCACTGGTCGGCAAGTACACGCAGCTTCACGACGCATATCTTTCCGTTGTGGAGGCCCTGCACCACGGCGGAATCGAGAACCGCACAGAGGTTTCGATCCGCTGGGTGGATTCGGAAGAGCTGGAGAGGGAAGGGTGCGAGAAGCTGCTCTCCGGTATTGACGGCATGATCATTCCGGGAGGCTTTGGAAACCGCGGAACCGAAGGCATGATCCTGGCGGCGCAGTATGCGCGCGAGAGCCGGATTCCGTACCTTGGCATCTGCCTTGGCATGCAGATGGCGATGATCGAATTTGCAAGGCATGTGATCGGATATACGGATGCCAACAGCTCGGAGCTTGCGCCTGACACGGCACATCCTGTCATTGACCTGATGCCCGAGCAGAAAAACGTCACAGATCTTGGCGGGACGATGCGTCTTGGCGCATATCCGTGTATTCTTAAGAAGGACAGCAAGGCCTATCAGCTTTATGGCAGGGAGCAGATTTTCGAGCGCCATCGCCACAGATATGAGGTCAATAACGAATACCGCGATATTTATGAGGCAAAGGGAATGGAGCTTTCCGGCGTCAGCCCGGATGGACACATTGTCGAGATGATCGAGCTGAAGGATCATCCTTATTATGTGGCAACGCAGGCGCATCCGGAATTCAAGTCACGGCCGAACCATGCGCATCCGCTGTTTGCAGGTCTTGTGAAGGCGGCTGCGGAGCACGCTTCGAATCATCAGTGACGGAAGGGGGATTACAGCTATGCGCACCTATGAGGAAGTACTGGATTTCATTGAAGAGGAAAATGTGAAATTCATTCGACTGGCATTTTTCGATGTCTTCGGAGAACAGAAGAACATTGCCATTATGCCGCAGGAGCTGCGGAGAGCATTTGCAGAGGGAATTTCCATCGATGGTGCGGCCATTGCCGGCTTCGGGGAGGAGCCTCGCTCGGATCTCTTTCTTCGTCCGGATCCTACGACGGTTTCCATTGTGCCGTGGAGACCGATGGATGGAGGCGTCTGCCGGATGTTCTGTGATATTTACAAGCCGGACGGAACGCCGTATGAGAAGGATACCAGATATCTGCTGAAGCAGGCAGTCAGGGCAGCAAAGGAAAAGGGCCTAAAAGTGAACATCGGGCCGGAGCTTGAGTTCTATGCCTTTGCAAAGAACGAGAAGGGAGAGGCTACGGAAATGCCGATCGACCAGGCAGGCTATATGTCCGTAGGTCCCGATGACAAGGGCGAGAATCTTCGCCGCGACATCTGCTTCGCCCTTCTTGACATGGGAATCACGCCGGAGGCATCCCATCACGAGCAGGGACCCGGACAGAATGAGATCGACTTCCATTACGGGGCACCGCTTTCCACGGCAGATAATACGACGACCGTCAAGTGGGCGGTTCGAAATCTGGCGGAAACCTCCGGCATGCACGCAGACTTTTCTCCGAAGCCGCTGCGGGATCAGCCGGGCAACGGCATGCACTTTAATATTTCGGTGGAGGCCGTGGATCCCGAGGATTCGACGGATTATTCATCGATGTTCATGGCGGGAATTCTGAAGCATATCCGCGAGATTACACTTTTCCTGAATCCGACCACGAAATCCTATGAGCGTCTCGGACAGATGGAAGCGCCTTATTATGTCAGCTGGTCGGAGCAGAACCGGTCCCAGCTGATCCGGATTCCCGCGACCAATTCGAACCGGAAACGCTTCGAGCTTCGCTCGCCGGATCCGATGGCAAATCCCTACTTGTCCTTTGCACTTGTCATTTATGCGGGGCTGGATGGCATTGAGAATGCTCTTCGCCCGGATCTTCCGATGAATGTAAATCTGTACAAGGCAGATGCCGATCTGATCCGGAAGCTTGAAAAGCTCCCGCGGCATATGGATGAAGCGGCGTCCTGTGCAAGGGGAAGTGAGCTGGTGCAGAAGTATGTGCCGGAAGCGGTTCTCCGGGCATATTGCGAGCGCGCCGGGGTCTGATCAATGGCTGCGCTCAGTAAGCGAAGCCGCGTACTGGTTGTGACCTCAGGACAGGACTCGTATGCGGTCATTCGCAAAATCATAGAGGGAACCTGTGAACAGGTTCTGTATGCATCCTCCGTCACGGAAGCGAGACGGATTCTTTCCGATGGGACCATTGGCCTTGTGATCATCAACACTCCGCTGCCGGATGAATTCGGTCTGGAATCGGCGAAGGACTTCGCCGACGGGAGAGACATTGCCGTTCTTCTTCTTGTAAAGTCGGATCTTTACAATCAGGTGGCATATAAGGTTCGGGGAAGCGGTATTTTTGTGTTATCGAGGCCTTTAAAGGGGCAGCTCCTTCTGGAGGCTGTCGGCGTTATGGATTCCATGCGGCAGAAAATATACCTGCTGAATGAACAGAATCAGAAGCTTCGAAAGCGCCTGGATGAGATGGGAATCATCACAAGAGCCAAATGTCTTCTGATCGAGAAGAGAAAGATGTCGGAAGAGGAGGCACATCGCTATCTGGAGCAGGAGGCGATGAATCATGCCCTGACCAAGAAGGAAATTGCGCAGAATATAATCCGGGAGCTGGAAGAGTGAGGAACTCTTCCGGCCCCGGATTTTTCTTTTAAGGGATCAGGGTGGCAGGAACGGATTTCGAAGGTTATCCAAGAATCAGAGGGAGAATCTCCTCCGGGTGGGAGACGATGGTCTTTGCCTTGTGCTCCTCCAGAAATTTTCTGCCGCGAAAGCCCCAGTCGACGCTGATGCAGTCAAGACCGGAATTCTCCGCAGTCTGCATGTCGATTTCGGAGTCGCCGATGTAGACGGCCTCCTTCTTGTCTGTGGTTCCGAGATCGCGGAGTGCCTTTTCGGTCATGTCGGGAGCAGGCTTTCTGCGGACGCCGTCCATTTCTCCGACGGAGAGGTCGAACATTCCGGTGAACAGATCGTTTACGAGCTTTTGCACGGCGATGTCCGGCTTGTTGGAGACGACGGCCGTCTTTATGTCGGCGGCGCGGAGCTTCTCCAGAACCTCAAGGATTCCGGCGTAGGGACCGGTTTTGATGTCGCAGTGCGCTGCATAGTAGGGAGTATAAATTTCCTGGATTTTCTGCACCTCGGCAGCGTCGATGGTGTCTGTGATGGTGTCGTTTGCGGTTCCGACCTGTTCGAGATCGGAAAGCTCCGTTCCGGCTTCTCTTGCAAGGGCGCGGACGATGGCAACGGTGACGCCGCTTCCGAAGAACTGGCGGACATCATCCTCGGTATAGGAGTGCGCGTGACCTGCTGCCTCCAGTGCGTAGTTCATGGAGTCTGTGAGGTCTCCCAGGGTGTTGAGTACGGTTCCGTCCATATCAAAAACTGCAGTGGTATAGTTCATGTGTTTTCCTTTCTGTTGACCGAAGGCCCAAACTTTGTGCCAAAAAGAGTATAATTCGGAATGATGGTCCGGTCCATAGCGGAATAGCCGGAGATCAGAGAAAGGAAAAGGAGAGGACAGAGAATGAAGTTTACACAAATGCCCTATGAACGTGTTGATTTTGACAAGGTGAAGGCGGAGTTTGCAGAGCTGGAAGCCGGGCTCGACAAGGCGACGTCCGGACAGGAGCAGATGGAGGTTCACCGCAGGTACTATGAGCTGACCGGCCATGTGATGACGCAGATGACACTGGCGGAGATCCGGCATGACATCGACACAACGGATGAGTTCTACAGCGCAGAGCAGGATTTCTATGATCAGAACGGTCCGGTGTTCCGGAATCTTTGCGTATCCTACCAGAAAAAGCTCTATCATTCCCCGTATCGCGCATATCTGGAGGAGCGGATCGGGAAGGTTGCGTTTAAGAACATTGAGCTTGGCATGAAGTCGGTTGACGATAAAATTCTTCCGCTGATGCAGGAGGAGAATGCGATTCAGACGGAGTACAACAAGCTTCTTGCAACGGCAAAGATTGCGTGGAGGGGTGAGACCCTGAACCTTTCCCTGATGAATCCGTACCTGCATTCGAGTGATCGCGGAATCCGTGCAGAGGCATGGAAGAAGTATACGGCATTCTTCGAGGAGAATCAGGAGCAGCTGGATGACATTTACGATCGTCTGGTGAAGAACCGGACGAAGCAGGGCGAAGCGATGGGCTATGAGAATTACCTTCCGCTTGGTGATGCCAGAATGATGCGCAACTGCTATGACAGGAGCGATATGGGTGAATTCCGGAAGCAGGTCAAGCGCGATTTTGTCCCGTTTGCGGAGAAGCTGCACGAAAGAAGACGCCAGCGCCTTGGCATTGATCATCTTCTTTATATCGATGAGGGCGTTTATTTCCCGCAGGGAAATCCGGCTCCTATCGGTACGCCGGAGGAGATTCTGCAGGCAGGACAGAAGATGTACCGTGAGCTCTCGAAGGAAACCGGTGAATTCATGGACTTCATGCGGGAGAATGAGCTTTTTGACGTTCTCGGAAGAAAGACCAAGAAAACCGGCGGCTATATGACCTATCTTCCGGATTTCGGTGCGCCGTTTATTTTTGCCAATTTCAACGGCACCAGCGGGGATGCGGATGTCATTACGCATGAGTGCGGACACGCGTTCCAGTGGTATGTGGTCAAGGACGATCCGATCCGGGAGCATTGGGACATCACGATGGAGACGGCAGAGACCCATTCCATGTCGATGGAATTCTTCACGGAGCCCTGGATGAATCTTCTGTTCGGCAGCAGGGCGAAGGATTACGTGGATATGCATTTTGAGGATTCGATGGCCTTCATTCCGTACGGAACGATGGTGGATGAATTCCAGGAGATTGCCTATCAGAATCCGGGGCTGACACCTGCGCAGCGAAACGGTGTGTGGAGAGATCTGGAGCGTCAGTACAAGCCGCATCTGGATTATACGGGAAATGCCTATTATGAGGCGGGAGGCTTCTGGCAGAAGCAGCACCACATTTATGACTGCCCGCTGTATTACATCGACTACTGCATCGCGCAGGCAAATGCACTGCAGTACAAGGTCTGGATGGACCGCGATTTCGACGGCGCATGGAAGAGCTATCTGAAGCTCTGCAGACTCTCTGCAGCAGACTTCTTCGACGGTCTGGTAAGGGAAGCCGGACTTGACAATCCGTTTGAGGACGGATGCCTTGCGCATGTTGTAAAGCAGATGGAAGAGAAAATCTGAGCCGGTCCGGGAAAATCTGAGCTCCGAAGATCGTAAGAGCATATCGAAAGTATGGAAATCCGGAGCCGGATTCGATATACTGAAGTTTGATTGATTAAACATAACCTGTAATGATTTTGTGTACGACAAGGAGGTTTTACTTATGAAACCGGTAGTACTGGTAGTAATGGACGGTGTCGGCTGGACCGACAAGGATCAGGGAAATGCGGTGATGCATTCCTATAAGCCCCAGATTGATGAGCTGATGACAAAGTGGCCTCACACCACGATCAAGGCAAGCGGAACGGCTGTCGGACTTCCTTCGGATGATGACATGGGCAATTCCGAGGTTGGTCACAATGCTCTTGGCTGCGGACAGATTTATTCCCAGGGCGCGAAGCTTGTCAATGAGAGCATTGAGTCCGGAAAGATCTATGAGTCGAATGCCTGGAAGGGAGCTGTGGATTATCTGAAGAAGAACGGCGGAAAGCTTAACTTTGTCGGACTTCTTTCCGACGGAAACGTACATTCCAACATTTCGCATCTGATCGCAATGATCAAAGAGGCGAAGAAGGAAGGCATTGCAGAGGTTCGCGTACATGCTCTTCTTGATGGACGTGATGTTCCGGAAACCTCTGCTCTTCAGTATGTGGATGAGCTTGAGAATGTTTTCAGGGAGCTCAACGATGATACCTTCCACGGCTGCATCGCTTCCGGCGGCGGACGTATGACCATTACCATGGACCGCTATGAGGCTGACTGGTCGATGGTTGAGAGAGGCTGGCACATTCATGTTATGGGAGATGGCCCGAAGTATGCTTCCGCAACAGAGGCGATTGAGTCTCTCCGCAAGGAAGGCGGCTATACCGATCAGTACCTGCCTGGCTTTGTCATCGCTGACAAGGATGGAAATCCGGTCGGACCGATCGATGACGGCGATTCTGTCATCCTGTTCAACTTCCGCGGCGACCGTGCGGTTGAGTTTTCCAAGGCATTTGATTACATGGACAAGGGCTTTGATTCCTTCCCGATGCCGAAGAAGCCGAAGGTATTCTATGCAGGCATGCTGCAGTATGACGGCGATCTGAAGCTTCCGAACAATTTCCTGGTGGAGCCTCCGCACATTGAGCACACGATGAGTGAGTTTCTGGTGGAGAAGGGCGTGAAGTCCTATGCATGCTCCGAGACTCAGAAGTTCGGTCATATGACGTATTTCTGGAACGGCAACCGTTCCGAGAAGTTCTCTGAGGAGCTTGAGGACTGGGAGGAGGTTCCTTCCGATGTCATTCCGTTTGATCAGAAGCCCTGGATGAAGGCTACCGAAGTGACGGAGAAGATCGTCGAGGCCATTGAGAGCGGCAAGTATCAGTTCATCCGCTGCAACTATCCGAATGGCGACATGGTCGGCCATACGGGAAATTATGAAGCAACCATCATCGGCGTAGAGGCTGTTGATCTGAATCTGAAGAGGGTTATGGATGCCTGCCTCAAGCATGACTACTGCATGCTGGTTATGGCAGATCACGGCAACTCCGATCAGATGTATGACAAGGGAACCAATCCGGACGGATCTCCGAAGCCGAAGACCTCTCATACGCTGGCACGTGTTCCCTTCGCGGTCTTCAACGGACCGGAGGGCGTCAAGGTAAAGGACGGAGATTTCGGCCTTGCCAACGTAGCGGCTACCACCGTGAAGATTCTTGGCTATGAGCCTCCGAAGGAATGGATGGAGAGCATCATTGAGTGACTTTAACAACAATCAGAATCATGATAAGGAGCAGGATGGCAGCACGCACATTCGTTACTGCGCGATCTGCCATCGCTCGGAGCAGGATGCGGGACGCCTGGTAGATATGCCGGGCGGACTGAGCATCTGCCCGAGCTGCATGCAGCACATGGTTGACGCTGCAAGCTCTGTGGATTATCAGCAGTTTATGGACCAGATCTCGAAGGGAATGATGCCGGATGTTTCGGATCTCATGAGCCTTCTGGACGGCATTCCGGGGCAGAGCAGGGACAACGGCACTGCTCCTGTAAATCCGGCTCCATCGGAGCCGCAGCAGAGCAAAAGCCCGGATACGGGTGCGGAGCTGTCCGAAGCAGCTGCTTCCGGTGAAGCAAAAGCTCCGGAAGAGAAGCCGGATGAAGAGAAGCCGTCCGGGGAGCAGCCTTCCGGGAACAAGGAAGAAGAGCACCGCAGAAAGCCGACGGTCAGCTTCGTAAATCTGGGGGATATCTTCGGCGGCTTCGGAGGAAATCCGCAGCCGAAGGTCAAGAAGAAAAAGAAGCAGGGCCCGAAGCCTGTTTTCACCTCGGACAACATTCCGGCGCCTCACCTTCTGAAGGCGGAGCTGGATAAGTATGTCATCGGGCAGGAGAAGGCGAAGAAGACGATTTCGGTCGCAGCCTACAATCACTACAAGCGAGTGAAGACGGGCACGATGGATGATATCGAGATCGAGAAGTCCAACATTCTTCTGATCGGACCTACCGGTGCGGGTAAGACGTATCTTGTCCGCACGCTGGCAAGACTTCTGGATGTTCCGCTTGCCATTACGGATGCGACCAGTCTGACCGAGGCAGGCTACATCGGCGATGACGTCGAGAGCTGCATTTCGAAGCTTCTTGCGGAGGCTGACAACGATGTGGACCGCGCACAGAAGGGCATCATTTTCATCGATGAGATCGATAAGCTTGCGAAGAAGCAGAACATGAACTCCCGCGATGTTTCCGGCGAAGCGGTGCAGCAGGGACTTTTAAAGCTCCTGGAAGGAAGCGAGGTGGACGTTCCGGTCGGAGCAGGCTCCAAGAACGGTATGGTCCCCACGGTGACCGTGGATACAAGCAATATTCTGTTCATCTGCGGCGGTGCGTTTCCTGCACTGGAGGGAATCATCAAAGAGAGACTGACGAAGCAGTCCTCCATGGGATTCTCCGCGGAGCTGAAGGACCGGTTCAGCAAGGACGAAGACGTTCTCACCAAGGTGACGAATGATGATTTGCGCTCGTTTGGCATGATTCCCGAGTTTATCGGTCGTCTTCCCATTGTCTGCACGCTGCAGGATCTGGATGAGGATATGCTGGTGCGAATTCTGAAGGAGCCGAGAAATGCCATTCTGAAGCAGTATCAGAAGCTCCTTGCGCTGGATGATGTGGAGCTGGACTTTGAGGAGGACGCGCTTCACGCGATTGCGAAGAAGGCGATGAAGAAGGATACCGGAGCCCGGGCCCTTCGTTCGATCATTGAGGGCTTCATGATGGACATCATGTACGAAATTCCGAAGGATCGGAACATCGGGAAGGTGACCATTACGGCGGATTATGTAAACGGACATGGTGGTCCGAGAGTGGAGATCCGACAGGATCTGGAGATCCCGACGCCTGCGCTGGAGGATAAGTCAGCCGGCGAGCTGCCCTGCAGTGAGAACAAGACAGATTGATGAAACAGCAAGTCCCCGCAGGAACGGAAACGATCCTGCGGGGATTTACTATCCGGGGATATCGGGCGGTGCAGGTTTTCAGTCGATATCAATCAGGAAAAGAAGGAGTGCTGCATGATGGAATGGGGAAAGATTCTCCTGTCTGCTGCGGTGTTTGCTGCAGATCAGACCGGAAAAGTGATGAGCAGGACAAGCTGGTCCAAAAGGAATCGGACGGTTGGCAGAAAGCCGGTATCGGTTACACTCTGCCACAGCAGGAACGAAGGTGCGTTTCTGAATCTGGGCGAGAAAAAGCCCGCCGTGATTCAGATGATCTCGGTGGGCCTTACGGTGATATTGACGCTGGTATTCATTCTGACGCTCGGAAAAGCGGGAAAGCACCTTCTGAAAACCGGTCTGTCGCTTCTTCTCGGCGGGGCCTTCAGCAATACGTATGACCGTATGAAGGCGAAGGCGGTCACGGATTATATCCGTTTTGATTTCGGGCCGGAGAGGCTCCGGCAGATCGTGTTCAACCTGGGCGACTTTGCAATTATGATCGGAGCGCTACTCACGGTTCTCGGGAGCTGACTTATGCCGTGATGAGCGTTCCTGCCTTGCCCTCCAGCGCAGCGGTTGCATTCTCTGCCGTTGTAATCAGAACGCGGCCTGCCGGATTGGCCTTCAGGTATGTGATGGCTGCCTGAATCTTGGGAAGCATGTCGGAGGCACCGAACTGACCGTCTGCAATGTACTTCTTCGCATCCTCAACCTTCATCGAGGAAATGGCTTCCTGATTCGGCGCACCGAAGTTCAGGAACACATTCGGAACGCTGGTCAGAATGAGCAGAACGTCGGATTTCAGATCACTTGCGAGCTTTCCTGCAATATCATCCTTCTCGATGACAGCAGAAGCTCCCTGCAGGGCCTCATCCTGAACGATAACGGGAATTCCGCCGCCTCCGCAGCAGATGACCGCCTGTCCGTGATCTGCAAGAAGACGGATGGAATCAAGCTCCAGAATATCAAGCGGCTTCGGTGTCGCAACAACACGAAGATAGCCCTTGCCCTCTTCTACTACGTAATTGCCCTTCTTGGTTTCGTTCTCGGCATCTTCCTTCGACATATAACGGCCGATCTTCTTGGAAGGTGCATAGAAGGCCTCATCATAAGGATCCACACTCACCTGCGTCAGAATGGTGGAAACCGGAGTGGTATTCCCGCGGGAGAGAAGCTCTGCCTTCAGAGCATTCTGAATGTCATATCCGGCATAGCCCTGGCTCATGGCACTGCAGACGCACATGGGAGCCGGAGAATAATCAATGTAAATACGATGCAGCTCCGTCATCGCCTTGTGAATCATGGAAACCTGCGGTCCGTTGCTGTGGGTGATGGTGAGCTGGCATCCGGCGTCCATCAGATCTGCCAGATACTTCGCCGTGTAGTGAACGGCATCCCACTGCTGCGTTGTTGTGTAGCCAAGTGCGCTGTGACCGAGGGCAACAACGACTCTCTTTGTATTCTCCATACCTACCTCCCAAAAGCCGGCGCTGACCGGCTGTGATTCGTATTTTCCCTTAGTGTAACACAAACCTGCGGAAAAATTTATCCGGAAGAGCGGAAAAAGTGTTGACAAGAAGACGAGTGGAATTTATATTTGTATTCAAGTAAATCATACGTGAATACTAGGAATACAAAAACAACGGTGAGGCCGGGACGAACGATTTCGGAAACCGGTAAGAGGCCCGATAACACCGGAAAGGGATCGGACACAGGCAAGAAGGAGGCAGCCAGATGGCAAAGATTTATAAGAGTGCAACAGAACTGATCGGACACACACCGCTTCTGGAGCTGGCAAATTTTGAGGCGAAGAAGGGCATCACGGATACAAAGCTGATCGCGAAGCTGGAGTATTTCAATCCGGCGGGCTCTGTCAAGGACAGAATCGCAGCAGGAATGATCGATGACGCAGAAAAGAGCGGCAAGCTGAAGCCCGGTGCAACGATCATTGAGCCCACAAGCGGCAACACCGGCATCGGCATTGCTTTCGTTGCAGCAGCAAGAGGCTATCATGCAATTCTTACGCTGCCGGATACCATGAGCATTGAGCGCCGCACCCTTCTCAGGGCTTACGGTGCGGAGCTTGTTCTTACGGAAGGCGCAAAGGGAATGAAGGGTGCCATTGCCAAGGCAAACGAGCTGCAGGCTGCCACTCCCGGCTCCGTCATTCTCGGACAGTTCGACAATCCGGCAAATCCGAAGACACATTATGAGACGACCGGACCGGAGATCTGGGAGGATACGGACGGAAAGGTGGACGTTTTCGTGGCAGGTGTCGGCACGGGCGGAACCTTAAGCGGTGTCGGCAAATACCTGAAGGAGAAGAATCCGGAGGTGAAGATCGTCGCGGTGGAGCCGGAAACCTCTCCGGTGCTTTCCGGCGGCAATGCAGGCCCTCACAAGATTCAGGGAATCGGTGCAGGCTTTGTCCCGAAGACTCTGGACACCACCATCTATGATGAAATCATCAAGGTGCCGAATGAGGCAGCCTTTGAGACCGGCAAGGAGCTTGCCCAGGCAGAAGGGTTCCTCACGGGTATCAGCTCGGGCGCCGCAGTGTGGGCAGGCCTTCAGCTTGCAAAGCGTCCGGAGAACAAGGGCAAGAACATTGTGGTTCTTCTTCCGGATTCCGGTGACCGCTATCTGTCGACTCCTCTTTACAGCACGGGAGAGTGAGTCTCTGACCTGGTTTCCGACCTTGGGAAAATAAGCAGTTTGTTCGCAGCAGAATAATACGCATATCCGTAAGGGAGCATGTCTTTCATATGAAAAACATGCTCCCTTACGGTTCTTCAGAGCAATGTAATATCGCCCGGTGAAAAGCAGAAAAAACCAGTTGCAATCTGTTTCGGAAGGAATAAAGTGAACCATAAGAACTGTTTTTCAGGAGGGGCTACTTATGGGAAAGTTACGCAGATCTTCGGCGTCCGGTGGGGTAAAGGACCTGACGGTCGGAGAACCGATGGGGCTGATTCTTGGGTTTGCACTGCCGCTTCTTGGCGGAATGCTGTTTCAGCAGCTGTACGGCATGGTGGATTCGCTGATTGTCGGAAGGTTTCTGGGAGTCAAGGCACTGGCAGGGGTCGGAGATACCGGCTCCATTACGTTTATGATCATTGGCTTTTGCATGGGCGTATGCAACGGTTTTTCCATTCCGATCTCGCAGCGTTTTGGCGCAAAGGATTATGCCGACATGCGCAGATTCCTTGCGCATGCCATTTATGCCAGTGTTGTGATGGCAGTTGTGATGACGGTTGTGTGCAGTCTCCTCTGCAGGCCGATTCTGACGGCGATGAATACTCCGGCAGATATCTTTGACTATGCATACATCTACCTGCTGATTATATTTCTGGGAATTCCGACCAACATTCTCTACAACCTGTTCTCCGGAGCAATTCGTGCTCTTGGGGATTCGAAGGCACCGGTCCTCTTTCTGATCGTCTCGTCGGTGGTGAATATTGCACTTGACCTTCTTCTGATTCTCGTCATTCCGATGGGCGTTGCGGGGGCGGCGATTGCGACGGTCATTTCACAGGGAGCGTCCGGAATCCTTGCTGTAGTTTATATGATTAAGAAGGTGAAGGTCCTCCGGATCCGGAAGGAGGAGTGGGAGTTTCACGGCTATTATATCCGGGTCCTTCTTATAATGGGAATCCCGATGGGACTGCAGTATTCCATCACTGCAATCGGCAGTATCGTGTTGACTACGGCAGTCAATGGGCTGGGATCCGTCTATGTTGCGGCGCAGACGGCAGCGGGACGCGTTTCCTGCTTCTTCTGCACGGTGTATGATGCGCTCGGCTCTACGATGGCAACCTACGGAGGACAGAACGTCGGCGCGAAGAAGCTTGGACGGCTGAACAAGGGGCTGAAGTGTGCTTCGATTATCGGTACCATTTACTCTCTGGCGGTATTTGTGATTATGTTTTTCTATGGAAGGCCTTTTGCGGCCCTGTTCGTCAGCAGCGCGGAGACTGAAATTCTGGATGCCGCAAGACTGTCTCTTGTCATCGGCACCGTATTTTACGTTCCGCTGGCCTTTGTGAACATCGTGCGCTTTCTGATTCAGGGAATGGGATATCCGATGCTGGCAATTTTTGCAGGTGTCTTTGAGATGATCGGGAGAATCGCGGCCGCGGTCTTCCTGGTTCCTGTATTTGGATTTACAGGGGTGTGCGTGGCAAGTCCGATCGCCTGGATTCTTGCGGATGCGTTCCTGTTCCCGGCATATTTCCACGTAAGGAAAAAGACCTATCAGCTGTATCATATGGATCCGGAGGGGTCGGATCCGGAATAAGAAATCACCGGAGATAAAATAAGGGTCAGCTCCCGCGGACATTTGTCTGAGGGAGCTGACCCTTATTTATGAGCTTGCCTCCTGTCAGATCGTGTGATCAATCAGCCTGCGGTAAAATGCCGCAAGCGCGGCATTCCGATATGCGTAGACCCAGAAGGCGGCGAAGCCGAAGGAGCATACGGAGAGAAGCCAGAGCGGCAGAAAAGAAAGCTCCAGGTACAAAAGCGGAAGACGATGCTTCTTCATGAGTCTCCGGCTTTTCTGCAGCACCTCCTTTGCGGAAAGGTCTGGATAATCCAGCAGAAGATACAGTACCGGATAGAAGGTAAGATCCAGATAAAGACCGGCGATGAGGCCAAGAGCCATCAGAGACCAGAACAGGACATCGCTCTGCGGATTCCGGAGATTGACAATCTGGGCAGGCAGCAGGAAGAAAGTCTGCAGAGCAGCAAGAGCAGCGGTGATTCGGACGATCGTATCCGGACTTTCGAAAAATCCAAGGAGCAGGTCGGAGGGCTGTGCCTCCTGTCCGTATTGCAGCTTCACATGGATGCAGATCACTCCATATCGGAAGATTCCGGCAAGAATGCTGACCAGAATGCTCATGAGCGCTGACAGGAGGATGGCGGAAACTCCGGAGGAGGGGAGTGCTCCCTGAAGAAGGAGCTCCAGAAGCAGCAGAACAAGAAGGAAGGCAGCGCCGCCGCCCGCAGCAATTCCGAGATGCCCGAGAATGGCATTTCGTCCCTCGGCCTTGCAGTCTGCGCTGAGCGCATGCAGGGAGAGTCGTTTCCTTCTGCGTGAGAGATCATTGGTACCGGTAAATGTTTCCATGTTTTCCTTTCTGAGTGCAGCTTGGAGCTACAGGATGCCTCCTGTCGAAGGAGTCAGACCCAGCTGCTGCAGCAGATCTTCCACAGAGTATCCGTAGAGCTGCTGTACGATGGAATCCGCGTACGTGCGGAAGGCTGCATCGTGAAGAAGCAGATATACAAAGACGATGCAGGCAGCCAGCAGGAGAAAATTAATGACAAGGCTGATCGTTCCGAACATCATGGCCTGTCTGGCACCATGCGTGAAAGACTCCTGTTTTCCCTTTGAGATAATTGCGAGAACGATGGCGATGCTGCCGAAAATGATCGGGACGAAAATCGGGAAAAAGATTGTTGTTCCGATGGAGAAAACACCGATTAAAGCGGCAGTGCGGCCGAGCTGCCTTCCGTATTCGGGCTGGGGATGCCAGTTGGGATCCTGCTCAAAGGTGCCTTGCCCGCTGTTGTTTTCGGAAGGATCCCGGTTCAGCTTCTGCCAGTAGGGATTCTGATGGGGATCCGTGTAATAGCTGTTCATAAACGTATGCCTCTTTGTCTGCATTTTTATGTAGTACGAGTATATCCGTTTTCCGAAAAAAGAACAAATGGGACAGACTCTCGCTTTTGTGGTTCTATGGGACACTCTGTTTGTTTTGTGGTCCGCTCTTTGGTTGACACCGGATATCCATAGGTCTATCATCCCAGATGACATGTAAAACTTAATATCTCTTATTCAGAGTGGTGGAGGTACATAGGACCTGTGAAGCCACGGCAACCTTTGCCTGCTTTGCATTTGTGCAAGAAGCAAAAGGTGCCAACCTGAGCGATGGTGTTTGAATACGCAGTCGAGCAATAAGGGATTTGTGACACGAACAGATCCGCCTGCTTGATTTCGCAGGCGGTTTTTTTCACGCAATCCGGGAATAAGATATTAAGTCCAATCGGGAGTCGGCTTTGCCGGCACCCTCAACTGACTTTCAGAACAAAGGAGGTTCTAAAGTGGAGAAGTATATTTTTACATCGGAGTCTGTAACCGAAGGACATCCCGACAAAATCTGCGACGCAGTCAGCGATGCGATTCTGGATGCCTGCATGGCTGAGGATCCCATGAGCCGTGTTGCCTGCGAGACCGCAATGTGCACCGGCTTTGCGCTGGTTACCGGTGAGATCACGACAAAGGCTGTCATTGACTATCAGAAGATTGTCCGCGACACCATTCGTGAGATCGGCTATGACGATTCCTCCAAGGGCTTTGATGCAGATACCTGCGCTGTTTTTGTGGCAATGGATCAGCAGTCCCCGGATATTGCCATGGGTGTTGACAAGGCACTTGAGGCAAGAGAGAGCAGCATGACGGATGAGCAGATCGAGGCCATCGGTGCCGGCGATCAGGGCATGATGTTCGGCTATGCAACCAACGAGACGCCGGAGTATATGCCTTATTCCATCAACCTTGCGCACAAGCTGACCAGAAAGCTTACGGAAGTGAGAAAGAACGGAACGCTTGCTTATCTTCGCGCAGATGGAAAGTCTCAGGTATCCGTTGAGTATGATGAGAACAACAAGCCGGTTCGTCTGGAGGCAATCGTTATCTCCACGCAGCATGATGAGAAGGTAACACAGGAGCAGATTCATGAGGACATCCGCAAGTATGTCATCGATGCAGTTGTGGATCCTGCCATGGTGGACGGAAACACCAAAATTTACATCAACCCGACCGGACGCTTTGTCATCGGCGGACCTCACGGCGATGCAGGTCTGACCGGCCGTAAGATCATTGTTGACACCTACGGCGGAGTTGGCCGTCACGGCGGCGGAGCCTTCTCCGGCAAGGACTGCACCAAGGTAGACCGCTCTGCGGCATATGCGGCACGCTATGTTGCGAAGAACCTGGTTGCAGCCGGCTATGCAGACCGCATGGAGATTCAGCTCTCCTATGCAATCGGTGTCGCACAGCCTACCTCCATCAACGTAAACACCTTCGGAACCGGAAAGGTTTCGGAAGAGAAGATTGTGGAAGTGATCCGCAAGCACTTTGACCTGCGTCCTGCAGGCATCATCAAGATGCTGGATCTTCGCCGTCCGATCTACAAGCAGACCGCAGCATACGGCCACTTCGGACGCACGGATGTTGATCTTCCGTGGGAGAAGCTGGATAAGGTCGACGAGCTGAAGGCAGAGCTGTAATTCCTTCTCAGAGGGAATCATCTGATACAGACAAAAGAAAAGATCCATGACACGTTCATTTCGAACGTGCCATGGATCTTTTTTTCTAAGGGTGCACCCGGCGGCAGTACATCACCGTTCCCAGGCTGTCTAAACGATACACCCGGCTGTCTTCAGCGAAGTCCCTGAATCAGAATGAACAGGATTAGTACGGGAAGAACAAACTGGAAGTAGGGCTTGAGTTTGCGCGAGAGCTTCAGGCCTGTTCCGGTGTTGGCCTCCTCCAGATAATGGTCGAAGCCCCAGCCGTACTTTGTGACGCAGAACAGCAGGAAGACCAGCGAGCCGAGCGGCAGCAGGAGATTGCTGACGAGAAAATCCTCACTGTCGAGAACGCCGCGTCCTCCGATGATGGTCAGATCACTCCATACGTTGAAGCCGAGCACGCAGGGGATGCTGCCGAGCAGAATGATCGGGAAGTTCACAAGAACAGATTTCTTCCGGCTCCAGCCAAAATTATCAATGGCGGCAGCAATCAGGTTCTCAAATACAGCCGTCACGGTGGAGAAGCTTGCAAATGTCATGAAGATAAAGAACAGAGTTCCCCAAAGCCTTCCTCCTGCCATATTCAGGAATACCTGCGGCAGCGTGACGAAAATCAGAGAGGGTCCCTGATCGGGGCTTACATTATACGAGAAGCATGCAGGGAAAATAATCAGTCCCGACATCAGAGCGACAAAGGTATCCAGCACACAGATCCGGACGGATTCGCCGGCAAGCGTATTCTCGCGTGACATATAGCTTCCGAAGATCTCAAGCGCGGCGATGCCAAGGCTCAAGGTGAAGAACGCCTGATTCATAGCGGCTACGACAACCTTTCCGATGCCGATTTCCAGGGCTGCGTCAAGGTTTGGCATCAGATAGAAGCGGACCCCTTCGGAAGCACCCGGAAGAAAAAGACTGTGAACGGCGAGAACCACGATCAGAACGAGAAGGCAGCCCATCATAATCTTTGTGATGCGCTCCAGACCCTTCTGTACACCGCCTCCGCATACAAGGAAGCCGACCACAACGGTAAGAATCATGTAGAAGAGCATCTCAGCAGGATTCCCCAGCATGGAATTGAACACGCCGCCGACCTCCTCGGTCGAAAGTCCACGGAAGGTGCCGGAAGCAAATTTAACCGCATAATCGAGCATCCATCCGGAAACGGTCGTGTAATACAGCATCAGCATGGTGCAGCCGAAGATACAGAACCAGCCATGGATGTGCCAGTGGCTTTTCTTCGGCTCCAGATTCCTGTAAGCCTGAACGGCGCTTGATCTTCCTGCGCGGCCGACGGCCAGCTCCATCGTCATGACAGGAATCCCCATGAGCACCAGAAAGAGCAGGTAAAACAGCACAAAAATAGCACCCCCGCTTGCCCCGGCTACATAAGGAAACTTCCATACGTTGCCGATGCCGATGGCGCAGCCTGCACTGACCAGAATGAAACCAAGTCTTGAACCAAAAGTATCGCGTTTTTTCATAAATTAAAATCCTTTACCCTGTATATAATGAATGCAATGCCCTCGAAAGACCACGGAACGTCTCCCGCTGCGGCATGAAATTAATCATACCTCATAATGGACATATTACAAATGAAAATCGAGCTGACCGGCGTGCGCGGAACCTTATTAGTGATCTCATTTGCTGCTATCGCAGCTTTCTGAATGCTGTTTCCGGCCGCCATGCATCCTGAAATTGCTTTTGGACGTTTGGCAGATACCGGAAGCTGCTTCCGGCCGGTTGCCGTGCATCTTTAATTTGCTTTTGCGGCCATGGCGGATACTTTTATATTCCCCAAGCATCCCTGGAGGCAGATTCTTTCGTATGGGGATGATTTTATCCGGAGAAAATAATCCCTGGAAGAAGATTCTTCCGAATGGGGATGAATTCACCTTGGAAAAATAATCCCTGGAGGAAAATTATTCTGAATAGGGATGAATTCATCTTGGAAAAATAATCCCTGGAAGAAGATTCTTCCGAATAGGGATGAATTCACCTTGGAAAAAATAATCTCTGGAGGCGGATTCTTCCGAATGGAGATGATTTCGCTCTGAAATAATAATCCTCAATGGAAAAATCTTTCGAATGAAGATGCTTATCAACTCGGAAAGTGTATCCATGGCCAGATACTCTTCTCGTGGAAAATATGCGCTGCCAGTCATAGATCAATCATAGATGTATCCTGAGAAGCGCTCAAAGTGGTTATCCGAGTCGACGGGAAAAGTTGATTCATACAAATATTCTGATATGTCTGATATTTAATGCAATAGCAAAGAAGATGGATGAAGGCAGAAGCGGAGATACAGGACAGATTTAGGAAATAAAGACATTTCGTAAAAGGAAACTGACAGAATAAGTGCTCGTGGTAACGCACTAAACTGCACATTGACGATGAAAAATGTTAAACGAAAGTAGAAATTGGATAAAATTTTGTTTGACACAACAGGAATGGTTTGGTAGTATATCTCTTGCGTTCAGCAAACGGCGACAAGCTGATAAGCTTCAGCAAGATGCATGACACAGAACGCAGGAAACAACGAGTTCGATACGGAGAGGTATCGAAGCGGTCATAACGAGGCGGTCTTGAAAACCGTTTGTCCTTCGGGGCACATGGGTTCGAATCCCATCCTCTCCGCTTCCTAATATTACCTTGGACATATAGTTCGTTCGGTAGGGCTTTTGGAGAAATACCCAAGAGGTCGAAGGGGCTCCCCTGGAAAGGGAGTAGGTCGTTAATAGCGGCGCGAGGGTTCAAATCCCTCTTTCTCCGTCAGCTGATCTGCCTTGCAGATTGGCTCTGTACATTCTCAATCAAATAGTGACAATCAAATAGAAATGCAACCCTGAAGATTCCAGAT
>ERZ1035014.192-NODE-192-length-33372-cov-9.111204_pt1 | contig 33372 bp, 51 predicted proteins | sample MGYA00520620_ERZ1035014 | MGnify/ENA primary metagenome ERZ1035014 (study PRJEB33766, sample SAMN09781744) | gut metagenome | biome: gut microbiome | host: Homo sapiens | place: Madagascar | study: EMG produced TPA metagenomics assembly of the PRJNA485056 data set...
CTATAATATTATATATAAAAGAAATAGCACGAAAAATAGGCGGGATTTTCAAGGCTGCTGGACAAACATTGGGAAAAAGTTTCGTTTTCTCACTTTTTCACCAATGAAGCTTCACCACCATTTTCGTGTACTTGAGTGTAATTATGAAACTATTTTACCTATTTTTGCATATCCCCGTGAGGTAATATCAAGGAATTTTCCGTGGTTTCGCCTATTTTTAGGTGTGAGTGAATTTCTCCGTGAGGTAATATCAAGGCCGGGAGGCTTTCAATGGTCAAGAAAATTGCCCAATCGTACAAGGAAAACTCGAAAAAAGGCGCAACTTGTATGCGATTATGAGGGCTTGAGTGTATTTTTCCGGGTTTCGATACGCCGCTATAATCGTTCTCAGCTCACGATTATAACGCCGTAATAACGGAAAACTGAACAAGTCTGGATACATGAACACTCACATGTTTTTCGGTAAAATCGGCTGCGCCGGGTATAGGGCGTGCCCCCTGGGCATCGAATTTTATTTATTTTGAGAGTAAAACTCAAGAAAAATCGACAAAATCGCACAAGATTTGTTTATTTTGGGAGTAAATGCTTTACTTTTTCCGGGTTTTATAGTAGTATAGGCGGTGAACGGAAAGTCCGTTGTATTTACAAAGAAGGGAGGGTGTACATGGCCAAAAAGCAAATTGTCATCGACGCACCAAAGAAGCCTGTTGTGCGGTACATCCTCAAGGATGAGCGACACCTGGAGCTGGACTTGAGAGGTATCAGAAATCCACACAACCCTTTCAATGGACGGTTGAACCCCTCCAAGGGTATGAAGCGAAAATTCCTGAGCCCGGAACATTTGCAGTGTATGGTCAACGAGTATTTTGAAAGCTGCAATGGCCCGTTGATTGACAAATGGGGTCAACTTGTGTATGACAAACAAGGGAATCTTGTAAAAGTCCAAGTCAAGCCCTACACTGTGTCAGGCCTGTCGTTGTATCTTGGTATCTCAACGGATACTTTCAGGAAATACAAAAGCGGGAAGATTGACGACATTCTGGATGAGATGAGTGCTGATACGGACGACAAGCTGACTTTTTCCAAGGTCATGACCAACGCCAAGCGAACTGTTGAAGCCTATGCAGAATCCAGGCTGTATGACAAAGACGGTCAGAGGGGGGCTCAATTTGTTCTTGACTGCCAATTCAATTGGGTTGGACATAAGGAACAGGCTGACATCAAGAAAGCCAAAGCCGATGCTCAGCTGCGCCGGGATGAATTTGAGTTCAAGCGCAGACTGATTGATGAGGGTAATGAAGATGACAACCTGACCATCAATATTGTGAGAGGAAGGAGGGACATTGATGAAACTTCCTGAGAATATGGTCTATGATAAGACTACAGAAACCGTTTTTGTGGCAACTCCTTCTGATGTTGTTCGGTTTAACAGGACGCAGCTGGGGAGGGCCAAGACCAATCTGCTCAATGCTCAGAAGCGTGGGGACAGAAAAGCTGTGGCAAATATCAAACGCAAAACGGCCATTTACCAGTACACCATTGATATGGCCCAGAGGTACATTGCTGAGGGTGAGTACATCGCCAAGCAAATCACTGAGGCGGGTGATTGAACATGGTAGTTGACAAAGAAGTCAACCCCCGGTTTGAATCCTTCCTCTTTGATTGGGACTACAAAACATACCTGCTTGTGGGTGGGTATGGCTCCAGTAAGTCCTACCACATTGCACTCAAAATCATCCTCAAATGCCTGCGAGAGAAGCGCAAGGTGCTGGTTGTCCGTGAGGTGTTTGATACTATCCGAGACAGCTGCTATGACCTTCTTGTTGAGATTCTGGAAGAACTGGACTTGATTGGTACAGGTAAACACAAGGTGCGCTGCACCATAAGTCCGATGACCATCAAGTTCCCCAATGGCTCCAAAATCATCTTCAAGGGCATGGACAAGCCCACAAAGCTCAAGTCAATCAACGGTGTTTCCATTGTCTGGCTTGAGGAGTGTAGTGAAATCAAATACGCCGGGTATAAGGAGCTGCTTGGCCGTTTACGTCATCCCACCCTCAGCCTTCACTTTATTCTCTCTACCAATCCTGTGGGAACAGAGAACTGGGTGTATCAGCACTTCTTCAAGAGAGTTGACGAGGACGGAAATGAACATGTGACCTTGGACGACAACTTGCTGTACCAGCGCAGAACCATCGTCAAGCACGGGGTCTACTACCACCACAGCGTTGCTGATGACAACCTGTTCTTGCCTCAGTCCTACATAGAAACCCTGGACCAGATGAAGGAGTATGACCCTGACCTGTATAGGATTGCCCGCCTGGGCCGTTTCGGTCTGAATGGTAAGAGGGTGCTGCCCCAGTTTGAGGTGGCCAAGAGTCACAACGAGGTGCTCAGGGCTGTACAGTCTATCCCGGCCAAGTTCCGATTTGTGGGTATGGACTTTGGTTTTGAAGAATCCTACAATGCTGTTTTACGGTTGGCTGTTGATGACAAGAACAAATACTTGTACATCTATTGGGAATATTACAAGAATGGTATGACTGATGACAAGACAGCCAAGGAGCTGGCCAAGGAAGGTCTGGACCATGAGCAGATTGTGGCCGACTGTGAAGACCCCAAGGCAATTGCTTTCTATCGCCAGAACGGCTTCAGGATGCGTGGTTGCCACAAATTCCCCGGCTCCAGACTGGCGAACACCAGAAAAATCAAGAGATTCCACAAGGTTATCTGTTCCCCCAATTGTCCAAACACAATCAGAGAGTTGTCCACCCTCATTTATGCCAAGGACAAACAGGATAATCCCATTTATGACCAGTTCAATATCGACCCGCACACATTCTCCGCAATCTGGTACGCCTTGGACAACTATGAGGTGGCCGATGTGAAAGAAATTCCCAGAAACAGCAGGAGGGGCGCAGCCTGATTTATAAGGAGGTAAACAACAATGGCATATTCAATTATCCAACGAATCACAAACAAGTATCAAACTGGGGACGAGATTACAGCTGTGCTTGATACCGCAGATGACCTGGCTCTTTTGGGCACAGAATGGCTCCCTGGAAGTATCGCTATGGTGGCAGACAAGGGGGTAAAATCCTTTATGTTAAACGCCAGCCATGAATGGAAGGAGATTTGAAATGGATGCAAAAGACATTGCATTGATAAAAGCTATGGAAAAATCCGCTTCAAGCGGGGATATAAAGAGCAGAGCCATCAATTTGATGGACTATGGAGTTGACGTGTACACTATGTTCTTTGCTGGGACAGAACAGTACACTATTGAGGATGAAGAGCTGAGGAAGAGCCTTTGGGACAAAATTCAAGTTATTTACAAACAGGGGAATACACCAATTTTAGTCATTTCAATGGGTGATTCAGATGATTACTATGCAGAAATACAAGGTATGTCCATTCAATCCTCCATTGGAGTTTATTGGGTAAATACAACTTTGTATGCAGTAAATGGTAAAACTTGGATTGGTGCTGCAATAGGCCTGAGGCACTCTGGAACCGTTTTTGTGCATAAAATTCTTTAATCTATGAGAAAAGGAAAGCATTTGATGACCAAGACCCGGCTAATTCAAATCACCCGGTTCATCTTCGTTACAACGCAAATCTCAGCCCTGATTTGGGTGTTTACCAGCTATGGGATTGCGATTTATTCTACAATCAAGCTGGGGCAGGTCTATACCATGGCAGAGCTTTCTGAGCCCGCAATTCACACCATCCTGGGGGTGGGGTTTCTGAAAGTTTTGGAAAATATCTTTGAGCACAACGATGGAGCCGTGTTTGGCAAAAGCAAAGGAGGTGAAGCAGATGGACAAGATTGATTGGAAGCGCAAGCTGACTTCCCGGAAATTCTGGGCCGCTGTTGTCGGTTTCGTGACTGCCCTGCTGATTGGTTTCGGTATGGGTGAGAACGATGTGGCACAGGTCACCAGTATTATCATGGCCGGGGCCACCTTGATTGCGTACATCATTGGAGAGGGCCTGGTTGACGCCAGCTACAACTCCAATAGCAACAAGGAGGAATGAGGCCGCTGTCCCCCCTTGTAAGGGGTGTGAGTTTCGCTCTGAGCTCTGCCATGGGAGCTGTACAGAGTACAAGGCTTTCAAGGATGAGCTTGAGAGGGTAAAAGCTGAGGAGCGCAAGCGCAGCCCAGCTGAAGAATACGCCTCAAAGCAAATCCTGAAACACATGCACTGCAATTTTATGAAAACTGAAAAACGCAACAGAAAACGATTTTGAAAGAGGTGAGAACATGGCTGACAAATTACAAGCATCGGTTGATGTCACAAGGCTTTTGAACATCCCTACCAGCATCATCAAGGCTGAGTTGGAGGGCCTGTATGGCACAAATGTCCTGGAGGATATGTATGAGGTTATCCGACTGTACAATGTGTATGAACATGGTGCCCCCTATTCACAGGAGGGCCAGCTGGACTACACACCCGCAGACCTGAGATACAAGACAACCCGTTCCTTGCTGGACAAAGAAGTGCGCTTTTTGTTCTCCAAATCCCCAGACTTTTATGTGGATATAGACCTGAGTGGGAACAAAGAGGAGCGGGAAGCAGCCAAGGATGCAGGAACCATTTACCAGACTTTGATTGACAATGTTCTGGAGGAAAACGGCTTCAAGAACGCTCTGCTCAAGGCTGCCAAGGATTGCTTCATCAGCAAGAGAGTGGCCCTGATGTTCAACATCAACGAGGACAGCGGAATTCAGGTCAGTTTCCTTCCCAGCCTTGAGTTTGTGTACGATGTTGACCCCAACAATTCTAACATTCTGACCAAGATTGTGGCATTCTATGGGTTGAACAACGAGAAAGCCAAGGTCAACCAGCGCATCTACAAGAAGAAGTACTGGATGCAGAATGGACTGTGCTACTACTCTGAGAATGTGTACAATGGCATGGGACAGCTGGTTGAGGAAATTCAGCCTGACACACAGACCCGGTTCACCTTCATCCCTGCTTGGGTTATTGTAAACGATGGCTTGACGGGTGACCTGATTGGTGTTTCGGAAATCTCTCAGCTGGAGGACTATGAGAGCTGGTACAGCCGTTTGTCCGCAGCCGATATGGATGCAGAGCGCAAAGGCATGAACCCCATCCGTTACACTGTGGATGCCTCTCCTGAGTCCACCAAGGGGTTATCCATTTCCGCAGGAGCCTTTTGGGATTTGTCAAGTGACCAAAACAGGGCTTCTGACACCTATGCTCAAGTTGGTGTATTGGATTCTCCTATGAGCTATTCTTCTGCATTGGGAACAACTCTGGACAGAATCAAGAATACAATGTATGAACAGTGCGCTGTCCCCAATGTATCTCCTGAAGCTCTGAAAGGTGTTGTATCCTCTGGAAAGACCCTGAAGGCCATTTACTGGGATTTGATTGTCCGCTGCGATGAGAAGATGCTTGCGTGGCGACCCGCACTCCAGTTCCTTGGTAAATGTATCATTGAGGGTGTACGGCTGTACCCCAAGGCCGGCCAATTCTACATTGATGAGGCCCTGCCTGATGCTGGGTACACTATCCGGGTTGACAACCAGTATTCTCTGCCTGAGGATGAACAAGAGGAGAAGCAGACTGACTTGGCTGAGGTCACCGCTCAGACTATGAGCCGCAAATCCTACATGAAGAAGTGGCGCAACCTGACCGATGATGAGGTTGAGGAGGAGCTGAGACAGATTGCCTTGGAGCGTCAGATTCTTGAGGACAGCTACACTGGTGACACTGGTGTTGACTTTGGTGAAGAGGACAGTACTGGTGCTGAGGGTGAAGAAGGTGACTTCGGTGATGACGATATTGAGGACACTGAGCTCCCGAGTGATGTGTCTGTGGAAAAGGCTCTCAAAGAACTGGAGGGACTGTTAAATGGCGTATGACCCTGTATATCAGCACGAGTATTATATGCGTCATCGCAAGCTCAAAGGTCGCAAGCGTAAAGCCAAGACCCAACAGAGCAATATCACACAGAGGGTATCTTCTAAGGGTCTGACAAAGGCTTCCCGCTCCAAGCTGAAGGACTACTATCAGCAGCTCAAGGAAAATCTTGCTGACGCTAAGGCCAACATTGACGAGGCTAAGACTCAGACCATTGACCATATGAATGAGCAGATTCAGAACCAGATTGACTCTATTAGGGCCAAGATTACCAAGGGCATGTCCAAAGAACAGAAGCAAGCCATTCGTAATCAGGTTAAGGAGCTCAGACAGACCAAAAAGGATACCAGAGCCAAGATTGTCCAGACTGCAAGAAATATGTACTCCAATGCCCGTAGTGAGACCAACAAGGCATACAACGCCATGGTTGACTATCTTAAAGGCGAGGATGCTAAAGCCAAGAAGTTTAAGAAGTGAGGTGAACTGTTTTGTCTTCAGCTGATTTTTCAAGCAAGGCTGTAAAGCGGAACATGACCCGGAGCACCGGGAAATTGAATCTCAGAACTGCGGAACAGGAGCGTGTACGACTTACAGCTGCCCAACAGAAACAGATTCAGAGGCTATATGAGAACGCAGCCAAGGAAGTAGCCAAGAAAGCAGAGAAAGCCCCAAGGGTGCCATCAGACGCACTCAGAAAACAGTATCTCAATCAACTCCAGAATCAGCTCAACGAGGAACTGGACAAAATCCGGGGTGAGATTGAATCCACTGTTAAGGGTAACATGAAGAAAACAGCTGAGGCTGTTGTAGGAGACAATATTGACTTTCTGAAAGAAGTTGGTATGCCCATACAGGGTGCCTTCTCTCATGTGCCTGACGAGGTTGTGCGTGCTGTGGCTACAGGACAACTCTATGAGGGTAAATGGAGCCTGAGCCGGGCACTTTGGAAAAACACCAAGAGGACACAGAGAGATGTCCAGAATGTGGTTGCCCAGGGTATTGCTCAAAACAAGAGCGCATATGACATTGCCAAGGATTTGGAAAAGTATGTTGACCCTTTAGCCAGGAAGGATTGGGACTGGTCCAAAGTCTATCCGGGAACGGCCAGAAAAGTTGACTACAGTGCTCAAAGACTTGCCCGCACAATGGTTTCCCATGCTTATCAACAGAGCTTTGTGAGAACCACACAGAAAAACCCCTTTGTCACAAAATACAAATGGGTGTCCTCAGGAGGCGCACGCACGTGCGAGATTTGCGCAGAGCGTGATGGGGTTGAATACTCCAAAACAGACCTCCCGCTGGACCATCCCAATGGTATGTGTACATTCATAGCTGTTATTGAAGACAGCATGACCGACATAGCAGATAGAATTGCTGACTGGGCACTTGGAGGTTCAGACCCTGAACTGGACACCTTTGCCCGCACTTTGAGAAGTGGAGGATGACCAATGAATAAAAAGATTATTCCCTTTGCTAACAAGCAAGCCCCGCAGAAAAAGGTGGCCAAGCTCCCTATGCCTGATAACAATACGGTTTGTGACCTTTGTCACTACCAGTTTCAGGTCAGTCGGGACACACTCAAGGAGGAGAATGTCACCCTTGAGAAAGATGGTTTGTCTCACGATGTTGTACTGACCTATCTGTGTTGTCCCAGCTGCGGTAAAAGATACCCTGTCATCATGGATAATGCGGAGACACTGCTCCTGCTCCATGAGCTCAAGGACTGCATGATGCGCCGTATGAAATTCTACGGAAAGCAGAAGCCCGTCCCCCAGAAGCTCCAGGAAAAATACACCAAGCTCAACAGGAAATTAGACTTCAGACGCCAGCAGTTGGCTGAGAGGTTTAATGGTGCCCTTTACCAGTCTGAGGGTGATACAATTCAGCTGGATTACCGTTACCATGCACGGTGAGCATGGATATTGTAAGGAGGAACGAACAATGGAAGAGAACATCAGAGACACCCTGAAGGGTATTGGGCTTCAGTTTTTTGCTGACCCTCCCGCTGAACCCCCCGCAGAGCCGCCTGCAGAGCCTCCCGCACCTCCCGCTGAGCCCCCGGCTGAACCTCCTGCTAAAACCTACACACAGGAGCAGCTGAACTCCATGATGGCTAACGAGAAGCGCACTGCCCGTCAGGCAATCCTCAAGGAACTGGGATTTGATATCAAGGACGACAAGAGCTTCAAGGACACCCTGAAGAACATCAAAGCCACCCTTGATGCGGGTAAAACCCAGGCACAGCTGGATGCTGAAGCCAAGGCTGCGGCTGAGACCGCAAAGGCTGAGGCTGAGACCAAGGCAGCCAAACTGGAGATGAAGGTGGCCGCACTGGCTGCTGGAGTCAATCCTGAGTATCTGGATGATATCATCGTCCTGGCTCAGTCCAAGGTTTCCGAAACCATGTCTGTGGAGAAGGTCATGGAGGAATTCAAGACCAAGTACCCGTCTTTTTTCGCAGAAGCCTCTGGTGGTTCCGGCACTGGCCGTTCCAACAATCCGCCTCGCAAGCCCCAGGCTGGGACTGAGGGCCTGGGCCAGAGACTGGCAAAGGTCAACAAGCCCGCAGCCAAAAGCTCCTACTTCAAAAACTAACAACATAAGGAGGAAAACAACATGCTCAATCAGTCTGGTATCAAGAAAACTACTGGCGCTGCCCCGGTTCAGATTCTGTTCAATGTGCAGAATCAGATGTCTGTGGGCATCAAGTTGGCCAAGAACTTCGCAGGTGCGGTCATCGAGAATGGCCGCAAGATTGTGAAGGCTGGCACCCCCCTGAGCGGTGACCTGACGGCCCGTGGTACGGCTTTTGTTGCCGCTGCGGACACTACCGCTCCTGCGGTTGGCATCCTGCTCCACGATGTGGATGTCACAGATGACGCCGCCAACGCCACCCTGCTCATCTGGGGTTTCGTGAATCTGTCCCGTGTGGATTCTACCACTGCGGCTCTGATTACGGCAACCCGCAAGACTGAGCTGGCCGGCAAGGTCTGGTTCCTGAAGGACTAACCAACACATAACTGTAGAAAAGGAGGAAATAATACATGTCTATTTTTGACCTCATTAAAGCCCCTGAGTTGACTTCCTACTGGGAAGAGCACATCCAGGACATGCCCCCGTATCTGGGTGAGGAACTGTTCCCCGCCGACAAGAAGCTGGGCCTGAAGCTGGACTGGATTAAGGGTGCCAACGGTCTGCCCGTTGTTCTGAAGCCCTCTGCCTTTGACGCTGGTGCTGTTCCCCGTGCCCGCATCGGTTTCGACAAACTGTCCACCCAGATGCCGTTCTTCAAGGAATCCACCTATGTGGATGAGGAGCTGCGCCAGGAGCTGAACATGGTTCTGGAAACCGGCAATCAGGCCTACATTGACGCCGTTGTGCGCCGGGTGTTTGCCGATGAGACCCATCTGCTGGAAGGTGCCCGTGCCCGCCGTGAGGAGATGCGCATGATGGCTCTGACCACTGGTGCTATCGCCATCACCGCCAATGGTCAGGCCTACAACTATGACTATGGCATGCCCTCTGACCACAAGTCTGAGGTGACTGTTTCCTGGAGCACCACGACCTCTGACCCCATCGAGGACATGCGCACTGCCATGGACAAGATTGAGGATGACACTGGCATCCGTCCCACCCGTGGTGTCTGCACCCGCAAGACTTGGGGTTATCTGCGCAAGAATGAGAAAATCATCAAGTCTATCTTCGTCCTGTCCAACGGTCAGGTGTCTGCCCTGTCCGATGCCCGCCTGAGCCAGTACCTGATGGACGAGCTGGGCCTGGAGCTGATTGTGTATGGCAAGCGTTACAAGAACGATGCCGGCACCGCCACTCAGTTTGTTCCCGATGACACCGTGGTTCTGTTCCCCGCTGGCAACCTGGGCACCACCTGGTTCGGCACCACCCCGGAGGAATCCGACCTGATGGGTGGCAAGGTGGCCAATGTAGCCATCACCGATGTGGGCGTGGCCGTTACCACCATCGAGAAGGCAGACCCCGTCAATGTCGAAACCAAGGTTACCATGATTTGCCTGCCCTCCTTCGAGGCTGCGGACAGCGTGTACATCCTGGATGTAATCGCATCCTGAGTAAAGGGGGAACAAGAACATGATCCAGGTCACTAATGGCGTTGTAACTCTCATGGTTACAAAGGGTGCATTCAAGTCCTTCTATGAGCATAACGGTTTCCACGCCGTAGATGGCAAGGATGGCCACGAGGAGGCCGGGGAGGTACTTACCCACCCCACCCCCGAAACTGGCCACCCTGGCCATTCCTCTCAGCAGGAATTGCGGCAGGACACCGATGCCACGGAGGATGAAGACGGGGATGGCGAGGACGACACCGAGGATGATGTTGACCTGTCGGAAATCCCTCTGGGTGAGATGAGCTTTGACCAGCTCAACGAATACGCTGACCAGCTGGAACTGGACCACGATGGTATCCGCTCCAAGAAGGAGCTGCGTGCTCTCATCCGGCAGCATCTGAAGAAATAAGGGAGGCAACATCATGAGCAGCATGGAAGAACTCAAAATTGTTCTCAGGGAGGCTGATGTGCCGTTCTTCACTGATGAACAGCTGAACTTTTACCTCAAAGAGAATGGCGGGGACTACAATGCCACGGCATATCAGTGTCTGCTCATTAAAGCTGAGGACACTACCCTCTCAGTTTCTGGACTCAGTGCCGGGGACAGCTCCCAGTATTTCCGCAGACTTGCGGCAAAGTATCGGCCTTACAACTCTGGCGTGCTCAAAGGGGGTTATTGATGTGGACGCACTGGAATTTCAGCTGAACAAGGTGCGCCGTCTCATCCATACCCAGGGAAGACATTTCAGTTTCAAAAGACAAGGAACAAATGATTTTGGTGAACCCAACGGACAGACCGAATCTGTTGATATTGTAGGGGTGTATCACGAAACCACCAATTTCTTGTCCAAGACATCAACTGAATCCACCACAATCCGGCAGAAACCTTCCCCCATGATTTTGTGTCTGTGGGAAGATGCCCAGAAAATCCTCCACACTGATGAGCTTTCCTTCAATGGAAAAACTTACAAGGTGGGAGAGGTCAAGAACATATCTGAGGCCAACATTGTCGGTGATATTTCTCTGGAGGAGGTACAGACGAATGGCCAAAGGGTTTCGACTTGACATCAGCAAATTGGCCAATGGCCTTATTGGGGTTCCGGACAAAGCTGATTTGGCCATCCGTATGTATGCTGAACAAGGAGCACGCCAGCTTGAGAACTTCGCAAAAGAAAACCGCCGTTGGACAGACCGAACTGGGCACGCCCGGCAGAGGCTCAATGGATATGTAGGAAAGTCTGAAAAGGGCTACAGGATTTATTTGGCCCATGGAGTTGACTATGGTATCTGGTTGGAACTGGCCAACGAAAAACGCTTCAGCATCATTCCTCAGGCTATTGAATATGTGGGTACATTTGAGATTATGCCTGGGTTTGAAAGACTTATGGAAAGGTTGGGGAAGGTATGAGCCAGTGGCAGAACATCTACAAGCATCTGAAGGCAAGCGGACTGGATGTGTACAGCCCCGGTCAACACCAGGGTGAATGCACAAGCCCCTATGTTGTCCTGAAGGATGCCGGCTTGAATCCTCTCTCCAGCTTTTCCAGCTCCCAAGCTCTGTACGATGTCATGTGTTATGTACCCAAAGACCAGTTCAGCACCCTTGAACCCTATGTGGAGAGGGTGAAGGAGGCCATGAAAGAGTTGTACCCGGCCATCATCCCGGTCTACTTCCAGACAGCCTCTTTCCTGGATGACACGGTCAAAGGTCACATGATTAGTGTACAGTACAGAAACAACCGTAAAAATTAACAAGGAGGTATATGACAATGGCTGTTACTCCCAAAGCAATCACTGAAATCCCGACCATTGATGTAGTCATGGTTGTGGTTGAGACTGCCACCAAGTCCTATGCTCTGGACACGGCCTCTCAGATTGGGGTTGAGCCCCAGATTGAGGAGGAGAATGCGGTCAAGCTGGTTATCAAAGGCAAGCTGAAGGCTCAGAAGCCCGCAGTGAGCACTATCACTGGCAACAAGATTACTTTGACCGACAATGTGTTTGTTCCTGAGCTGGTCAAAATCCTGCAGGGTGGTACTATCAAGTACTGGACCAGTGCAGAAAAAACCACTGAAGGCACTGAGGAAACTGCTTTTGGTGTAAGTTCCTATATGCCGCCCACTGTCGGCAGCGGAGAGAAGGGTGAGGTGTTCAAGCTTCATGCCTATTCTGCTCAGTATGACGCCAGCGGCCAGATTGTTCAGTATGAACAGATTACCTACCCCAACTGCCAGGGTGTTCCTGTGGCATTTGGTTCTGAAGATGGAGCTTTCCGTGCTCCTGAGTACACCATCAACTCTGCACCCAAGAAGGATGAGGCCCCGTATGAAATCCACTATGTGCAGACTTTACCCAGCGTGAGCTGATAACAATAAGGAGGAAAAGGCAATATGTACAATCAGAATGGGTTGGTTGTCACTCCCATTGATGACCTTGTAAAAGCAAGTCAAGGCACGCTCATTGAGCTGCCCCCGTTTGTTGAGGGTCAGCCTTTTGTGGCCCGTCTGAAGCGACCTTCCATGCTGGCCCTTGTACGGGCTGGTAAAATCCCCAATGCTCTCATCGCCACAGCCAATGAGCTGTTCTCCAAGGGAGGTTTTGACACAGATGATAACCAGGCCATGAGCAACCTGTTCGGTGTCCTGGATGCTATCTGTGAGGCCTGTTTCGTTGAGCCCTCCTATGCTCAGTTGAAAGAGGCGGGTGTCGCCCTCACGGATGACCAGCTGATGTTTGTGTTCAACTACACTCAGAGGGGGGTGACTGCCCTGGGCAGCTTTCGTAGCCAGCTCACGGGTAATGGAACTTCTGAGAATGAGCAGCCTGTACAACAGGACGCCCAGTGAACTTCTGGCTATTGAAGATGAGTACACGGGTTATTGCCTGAATGAAGCCTGTGCATACATCCAAGCAAGAATTGATTCTGGGGACAGACCCAGATTCAAGACCAAATACAGGAGTTTCGCTGAGATGTATGATAGCTACAAGAGGGGGTGAACCCAATGTCCATTAATGTAGGTCAAGCAATAGGGTATCTGGACTTGGATATATCCGGGTTTCAACGGGGTTTCAAGTCTGCTCTGCAAGACCTCAGAGCATTTAATGATAGCTCTGCAACTGTGACAACCAAGTTGGGCGCACTTGGCTCAGCATCCAAAGATGTTGGGTCATCTATGACCAAAAACCTCACTGTCCCGATTACTGGCGCAGGTGCCGCAGTTGTAGGTGTAGCAGCCAAATTTGAAAGCGCAATGTCTGAGGTGGCTGCAATCTCTGGTGCATCCGGGGATGAGCTCCAAGCCTTGACTGATAAGGCTCAGGAAATGGGTGCAACCACCAAATTCAGCGCCAGTGAATCCGCTGCGGCCTTGAAATACATGGCCATGGCGGGTTGGGATACCGAGGCTATGCTGAACGGTATCAATGGTGTTATGCAGCTTGCTGCGGCCTCTGGTGAAGACTTGGCCAGCACCTCTGATATTGTTACAGACGCAATGACCGCTTTTGGTCTTTCCGCAGACCAGTCCACCCGTTTCGCTGATGTTCTGGCTCAGACGGCAAACCGCTCCAACACAAGTGTAGCCCTGATGGGTGAAACATTCAAGTATGTAGCCCCTGTTGCTGGTGCTCTGGGGTACAGCATTGAAGATGCTTCTGTTGCCATCGGTCTTATGGCCAACTCTGGTATCAAAGGCTCTCAGGCTGGTACATCCTTGAAGAATGTGCTGACCAACCTTGCTAAACCCACTGACCAAGTCCAGTCTTATATGGACAAGCTGAACATCTCCTTGACTGATTCAGCCGGGAATGTAAAATCTCTCAATCAGCTCCTCAATGATATGAGAAATGGGTTCAATGGCTTGACGGAGGCTGAAAAAGCTGAGTATGCTGCAGGTATTGCTGGCAAGGAGGGTATGTCTGGTCTGTTGGCCATCGTCAATTCCTCTCAGGCTGACTTTGACAACCTGACTGAAGCAATCAATAACTCCAGCGGAGCAGCTCAGAATGTGGCTGATGTTATGATGGACAACTTGGGAGGTCAGTTGACCATCCTCAAGTCCACCCTTGAGGGTATCGCCATCAGCTTTGGCAACATCCTTCTCCCGGCTGTGAAGAAAGTTGTTAGCTCTCTTCAGAATTTCCTGAACTGGCTAAATGGATTGACCGATGGACAGAAACGGCTTGTTGTGACAATCGCAACGGTTGTAGCAGCAATTGGTCCAGTTCTTCTTATTACTGGCAAGCTCATAACCTCTGTTGCTAACATAATCAAAGTTGTGAATCTATTGAAACCCGCTTTTGCTGCTTTGAATGCTGTTATGGCAGCAAACCCTATTGCGATTGTTGTTTTGGCAGTTGCAGGGTTGATAGCTGCTTTGGTTACTCTGTACAACAAGAATAAGAAATTCAGGGACTTTGTAAACACAGCCTGGACTCAAATTAAAGGAGTTATCGGTGGTGTTGTAGATGCTCTGGTAAACTTCTTTACAGTTACCATTCCTGGAGCAATTGACTCTGTCATTGCCTGGTTCCAAACTTTGGTTGACAATGTCTCCAACTTCTTTACTGTTGTCATACCTGAGAAAATCAATGCGCTTGTACAGTGGTTCACAGAACTTCCTGAGCGGATTGGTTATGCTATTGGCTTTGCGATTGGTACACTGGCGAACTGGGTTGTGAGCTTGGCTGAAAAAGCCGCAGAGATTGGCCCCAAAGTCATTGATTCCATTGTAAACTTCTTCAGTCAATTGCCGGGTAAAGTCTGGAATTTCCTTGTTCAGACTGTTACCAACTTTGCAAACTGGATTGTTCAGACCAAGGAAAAAGCCCTGACTGTAGGTGCTCAAATCATAGACACAGTTGTGAACTTTTTCCTTCAGCTGCCTGGAAAAATCTGGTCTGCCCTTACAAACGCAATTTCCCGTGTACGGCAATGGGGTACAGACCTCATAAACTGGGCAAAAACAGAAATCCCTAAAATCATAACCCAAATTGTTGATAAGTTTCTTGAGCTCCCTTCAAAGCTCAAAGAAATCGGAACAAATCTCATCAAGGGACTTTGGGAAGGAATTTCTGGTGCTGGAAGCTGGCTGAAGAATAAAATCACCGGATTTGCTAATGGGGTCATAAGTGGGTTCAAAAATGCTTTTGGAATCCATTCACCCTCCACAGTAATGGCAACACAAGGTGGATTTTTGATGGCGGGTCTATCAAAAGGCATGGAAAATGGAGAACAGGGTGTTATTGCTACCATCCTTGAGATATTCAATTCAATCACATCCAAGTTGGATTCTTTGATTGGCTCCATTCAAGCAATGTTTTCATTTGGAGGCTCTGATGCTCAAGAAGCTCTTACAAGCTATAATTCCACTTTGTTAAGTACAATAACACTGTACTCAAAGCTGAACAAGCAGATACTTTCCTGTGTACAGTCTGCGCAGGCTCTTGTTACTGCAGGAAGCTCCTTAGCAAACAGATTTGTTGTCCCAGAGGTTTCCGGCATGTTGAACTCTTTATCAAGAACAACTGCTCAATTTGTACAAACAAGCCCTCAGGCAACAGCATCAAACCAGCAAAACAACACTCTTGTAGCATTCATGGAAGACATACTCAGTACACTTAAAAACATGGATTGTGAAAAGAGTAGTCAACGAACACCTGTGAACATAGTAGTGAGAGCAAGAAACCGTGATATTGGTACAGTAGCCATTGATGACATCAATGAACTTGGCCGTGTTACGGGGAAAACCATAATTGATTTGTAAGGAGGTATTGAAGTGTTAGCCAAGCTCAATGGAAAAGACCTTTCAGGCATAATTTCCAATTCAGGGTTCAGTATCTCTTACAAATCCCGGACTGTGGGCACCCCAAGGGTTTCCTTGGGGGGTCTACAGTACTCAAACAAAACCAAGACAGTGGTTGTAATAGATATTCTCATTGACCCATTAACTGAGGGGGAATATCAAGAACTCCTTGCTTTGGTAACAGAAAAGTATGTTACCTTTGAGTACCATGACCCTAAATTGGGTGACCGTAGCATAAGTGCAATTCCCAGTGATACATCCTCAACTCTTGTTCTTGAAAACATAGATGGGGTCAATTACTGGAGTGGAATCAGCATAAGTTTGGAGGAACGATGACATGAGAACACCTCCTGAGCATTGGTCTGAGTACAGGGAAAATCCTTTGTATGAGACCGAATACAGACTCATCATAGCTGGTACCATATATGATGGGAATATAATTGACAGCGAAAACCTGAGCATACAAAGGCTTTTGTTCAAGGATAAACTGAGTTTGGGCAATGTAACTGTAGCAACTTTGACTTGCTCCATTCTTCCTCAAGGGGCTATCCCTAAAATGGCACAAATCACAGCTGAAAGCAGGACAGTTTTGGGGACTCAACAAACCAACTGGGTTGCTGAAGGAACATTTTTCATAGACACAAGAGAGGAGCTATATGATGGTTGGCTCTCAATTGTAGCTTATGATGATGCTCTAAAAATGGAGCAATCTTTTCTTGACCAGGAACTGGAAAAAGGGGAATGGCCAATGCCTATGGTAAACGCTGTTGCTGAGGTGGCTACCCGTATAGGGGTTCAACTTGATACAAGAAACAGTATACCATCCAGTTATATGGTGGAGTATCCAAATGAGCTCACTATGAGAGAGGTTATGTCTAACATAGCCGCAGCCTGTGGAGGAAACTTTCACATCACTCCAAACAGAACTCTGTACCTGTGTCCAATAAAACTTTCAAGCACCCCTGATTTGACAATTGATGAAGGGGAGCCAACAGAGTTTTCCATTACAGGGGACATCAGCACAATAAGCAAAGTTGTGTGTATTTACTCTGAAGATGGTAGCTATTATGAAGCTGGTGATGATACCGGGTTTGAGCTGGATGTTAGCTGTGACTGGGCTACCCAGGAAATAGCAAACAATCTATTGGCTCAGGTTAATGGGATTGTATATGTACCATTTTCCATGAGTGGTAAAATTGACCCTATGTTGGAGCTTGGTGATACAATATCATACAATGGTAACCTGTTGTATGTAGCCAGTATATACAAGGAGCTGTCTGAGGGAGACTATGCTACACTATCAGCTGATGGGGAGAAATCTATCAATCATGAATACCCCTATCTTGGTACAGTACAACGCTCTTTGAACAAAAAAGTAACTCTTGGCGGGAACTATTTTGGTGTATCAATATCCCGCAAAAAGGGTCTTCAAATTCAAAAAACCAATGGTGAGGCTGTTTCCGGCGAGGCTCTGTTTAATAGTGATGTGTTAGCTATGCGAGCACTTGTTGACGGAGTTATGAAAGATTGTATTTATTTTGATACTGTGTCTGGTAAGTACAAAATTTCAGGGGATGTTCTCATAGAGGGGTCTGTGCAGTCTGATGCCAGCATTACAGATTCTCTGTATGCCGAACAAGGCGATGTCTCTCAATTGACTGTTGACCGTTTGGAAACTTCTGACAAGATAAAACGATATCTCTCCCAGGACAAATCTGCTATGTCGTTCATCCGCATTGAGGGGTTAGAACTGCGGTTTATCATAGCCAATGTGTCTGTTAACGAAAACGGGGTTGCAGAAACTGAACAACTTGAAAATCGTTATGGTTCCCCATTGTACTGGGCAAAAGATATATCCAATGCTGATATAGTAAATGGATACCCATACATAGACGATGTTCGTGTATATGCGACAGAAAAAAACACAGGGTTTCCAATCATTGTGTACTCCTATACTGAGTCAATTATACGACAAATTATGTTCATATATGACCCACTTAAAAGAGCAACTTACTGTACTGAATCTTTCGGCCAAGGTGCAGGTACAAATGCTGCTGGGGTAACTGTGAATCAGGGCTGGCTGCAGAAAACTACGACGGAATTTTTCATGAAGTATCTAACTGAACAAGGGAAAGAAATTGGTATTAAAATGAACAACAGCGGGTTTACTGATGTTGTCGGTATGCGAAAGCCTACTGGAATATCTTTTTCTGACTGGGATAAGGGAAAATTCTATGAACGCATAGATGGAGATGACACAAGATATGAATACAATGTCACGTTTGATTCTCAGGGTCACCCAACCAAGATAACAGATTCAACTGGCCATGAAACAGCTCTCTATTGGTGAGGTGAGTTTATGAAATATGATAAAAATAGCTTTCTTGCTGGTATCTCTGTTGGCATGACGCTCAAGGGCTGGGCCTCTGGCGATGCGAGTTTCGGTGGGGGCGGTGGTAGAGTTGCTGAAATTATTCCTGTTACAAATTATGCACCACAATTCAGGGTATCCATCGCACTAGACAATCAGGACATAGGTCTTGTTACTGACTATTCTAAGGAGTAAGGTTATGTCATTACATACATATTTCAAACAATCAAGCATGCTCGTTCTTACTGGGAAACCACAAAGTGGCAATACAAGAGCTATTGCAAATGCTGTACTTTCTATGGATGAGATGCTTTCTGTACATTCTGTATTATTAGATACAGATACGAAATACAGTGTAGTTATACAAATAGCAAATTCTAATTGGGCTATCAACATCCGTAATACAGCTAGTCCAACTAACGATAGTAACTCGAACTGGATATACGTAGGCAAGGGAGTTATAAAGGATGGAAGCTATGTAGAGCAAAGCTACTCTGATATAGAGATAGGCGTTACAGCTGTTCTTAATGTGTACATATTTACATGGGGCATTGGTAACTGTATTAGAAACATATGCATCAATCATTCAAATAAGTATCAAAGTGGTATAATCTACGGATTCTTTTCACATGCTTTATCTGATGACGTGATGTGCTGTGTAACTTCCTTTAAGTACTCTAATACAAGTTTTCCTGGTGTACCAAACACAGCAAACTTATATACCTCCAGTTATATATACAATGACACTGTTGGTCACTTTGAACAGTTAACTTTTATCAATATGGACTACTCACGCTCATCTATAAAGACCACTGGTTTTAAGTACTATATGTCCCCATTTAATTTTGAAGCATACACAGCTACACTGGGTTTTGTAAATATTAAATGGGGTGGTGCACATCGACTATATGTATTGGTAAGCAATGATAACAGGAATGTAGAGTATGTACCTCCAGGAACTAATGTGTCTTTGAATGGTACATCTGTACAATCAATAGGGTGTATCCTACTCGGAACATGAGGTGAAGTACTATGCGATACGGAATATTAAAGCATGATAAGCTAAAACTTGTTGAAGAGGGTGAAGGGCTTCCTGTAGTTGAGACTGAGTTCCCAGGCCCTTTGGAGCATGGTTACAAAGCTGTCGCTCATTATGAGCAGCAAGGGGAGCTGATTATTAAGGTTTGGGACATTCAACCGTGGTCAGACCAAGACTGGCAGAATGCCCATGAGGCAGAGGCTAAGTCTGCATCCGAAGATAACACACCTGAGACCAAGCCTGAAACATGATAGCTTACATTCTCAACCTTATTGACCTATTCTGCACGCTGTATGCCATCAGCCATGGGGCAGTGGAGCTAAACCCTCTGATGCAGAATCCTGTTGTAATGATTTTGTACAAAACCATTGTAGTAGGATTTTTGCTATACTGGTTGGGCAAAAGGACTGAGCCAATGGCAGTGTTAGGATTCAAGTTTGTAGTAGTACTGTATGTGATTATTGATGTTTATCATGCAGCCTATATTTTGTATGCAGGGAGGTGACTTACATGCTTGACCAGAAACTGAAATCCAAGTCAGGAGCCAAAAAAGTACAGTTCTACAAAGGCAAAATTCAACGCAAAGCTCAAACAAGCCCCAAAGACCTATCATTGAAAAGCATTAAGTTTCAAGAGAACCAAAATGAAATTCCCTCTTTACTTTCTGAAAAACCCGTAGTATAATAGAGGCGAAAGGAGGAAACTATGAACAAACAGCCTGTTTCGTATCTGCAGACTGACCCCCGATGGAAAAACAAGGACTACTCTGCCAAAGGAGAATCCACAACCATTGGAGCATCTGGCTGCGGGCCTACAGCGGCAGCTATGCTGATTGAAACTCTGACGGGCAAGACCTTCACCCCGGTTGACGCCTGTAAATGGTCTCTGGAACATGGGTACAAAGCCCCTCATCAGGGTACATATTATGCATATTTTGCCCCCCAGTTTGCGGCTCATGGAATCAATTGTTATCAGCTGAGCTGGACCAATGTGTACCACAAATCGAATAACCCTGTTCATGACAAGGCTTTTGCTCTTTTGAAGCAAGGGTATTACCTGATTGCCCTGATGAAAAAGGGCAACTGGACATCTGGTGGTCACTTCGTTGTCGTTTGGTGGGAGGACAACAAGGTGAGAATCAATGACCCGGCCAGCACCAAAGACAACCGTTTGAATGGCGATATCAACACCTTCAGAAATGAAGCTGCCTACTACTGGGTGATTGATGCCCGCAGCTACAATAACCCCGCTAAAAAATCTGAGAAGGAGGAAGAAACCGTGCCCACATACACTCATCTACAGGACGTGCCCCAGAGTTATCGCCCCGCCATCCAGAAGTTGATGGAGAAGAAAGCCCTGGTTGGGTACAAAGACCCTGACCCCAAGCGTTTGGATGACAATGTCATCAATGTCACGGAGGACTTCTGCCGTGTCATGACCGTGCTTAACAACATGGGTAAACTTGACTGACAGGAGGGCCTCAATCAATGGACTACATACTGTTTGCTTGCAGTATTGTAGCTTGTTTGATAGGTATTCTCACATTTGTTGTTGGTATGAATGGACGGGCCAAGAATGATGGCATTGTGGTCCAGAAAATCAACCAAGCAATAGAGGGTATCGAGGAGCTGAAGTCAGATGTAAAGGGCTTAACTACAAGCCAGCAGTCTCTGGCGCTCCTTGTAAACTCTCACGAGGAACAAATCAAAACTTTGTTCAATATGATGCATTCATCTGATGCCAACACTCAAGCTCTAATTACTATCATGGAAACCCTGAAACACATAGAAGATAGAGGTGCATAACAATGAAGCCAGATACTCCTATTAAGGAACTGGATGCCCTTCGCAAAGAGAAGGATGCGCTGGACCAGAGTGTGGCCCTGAACAGAATCGTTATGACCATGCTTGAATCCAAAAGGCGGGAGGACTTTTGGCTGAGGGTTATCCTCATCATCAGCCTCCTGGCCAACATTGCTATTGCAGGAATTTTCGCCTGGTATGAGAGTGGTTGGACAACCACAGCAACTACCACCACAGTCACTCAAGACACAGGAGAGGGCTCAGGCAACAATGTATACCAAGCTGGCGAAAATGCCAACTACATCCAAGGAAACTCTGAGGAGGTAACACCGAATGGCGAAACAAACAGTGACAACTACAACGGTGACCAGAACACGGACATCCAGCAGCAAGAGCACGGGAGCAACAGTGAAACACTCCAGTCCATCGGGTAAAACCAGCATTGGTTCAAGCCATAATGGTGGTCAATCCCGTTGCCCTACTTGCGGGAGGTACAGGTCAAAATAAGGGGTGTATAAATTGAGTAGCCATCTGGATACCAGAAGAAGGCTCAAGGACATCCCTGATGTATCACGGTTTGATGACCTGTTAGAACGGTCAACACTGACCGATGAGGACAAGGAAATCTTGCGTTTGCACTATCTCAAGGGAAAAGACTTCAGATACATTGGAGACACCCTGGGTTATGCGGAGGTCACAATCAAGAAAAGACACGCAAAGGCACTTTCCAAACTGAGCAAGTTATTTTGAAGAAACCCCTACACTGCTACGGCGGTGTGGGGGTTTCTTTTATCCTTTTTGTATACTTTCGGCACCCTTCTTGTATACTTCTTCACCCCCTTCCTATCGTATAATTGAATTGTAAGGGGATGGGCCTTACAATTCAATTATAGGAGGTACAATATCATGTACGGTCAGCCGACCTATTACCCAAACCCCGCTATGCAGACAGCTCAACAGCGGCTCCAAATGATGGAAGCCCAATACCCACAGTTTGCTTCCAACCCTGCCATGGGTTATCCTCAGCCTGGGAACTATACACCCAACCCCCAGCAAGCAGCCTCTGCTGCTCCTATCCTCAAAGGACGGCCTGTTTCCAATGAAGAAGAAGCAAACGCTGCTATGATTGATTTTGACGGGTCATTGTTCGTATTCCCGGACAAAGCTCATGGAAAAATCTATACAAAGCAGCTGGGGCTGGATGGCAATATCATCTTCCTGAAATACTCCCTGGAATCTGGGGGTCAACCCGGAAATGGTCAGAATACCACTTCTGCTGTGGTCAGTGGCCAGGATATGAGTGAGTATGTGAAGAAGGATGACCTGAACCAGAAATTGGCAGAAATACATCAGAGATTCAACGGGCTGGAGCAGAGGTTGCCCGTGAATAACGGAGGAAACAACAGCAAAGGAGGGAACAAGTGATGAGTTTCAATCCAATGCAGATGATGGGCATGCTTATGAATGGTGGCAGAGGTCTGAACCCTATGAACCTCATGATGAATCAGCTGAACACAAATCCTATGTTCAGACAGGCTCAGCAGATGGCTGAAGGGAAATCCCCGCAGGAACTGAAGCAAACCTGTGAAAACCTCTGTAAACAGAGGGGCATCAATTTTGATGATGCTTGGGCTCAGTTTCAATCCCAGTTTCCTGGGTTGAAATAAATCTATTACAAGGAGGACAACAATATGGGTATGGAATCTGGTAGCGGTCTGTCTGTGGCTGATGCTCTGGCTCTCCAGAACAGAGACAACGATGGCATGTTTGGAGGGGGCAGTGGCACCTGGGTCTGGGTGTTCTTCCTGTTCTTCCTGCTTGCCTGGGGTGGCGGCGGCTTTGGCTTTGGCAACAACGCAGCGACTCAGGGTGCTCTGACCCGTGCTGAGCTCTATGATGGTCTGAACACTCAGGGTCTGGAAAACGGCATCCGCAATGTTCAGAACGGTCTCTGCGATGGCTTCTATGCTATGAACACCACCATGCTGCAGGGCATGAACGGTATTCAGAACCAGCTGTGCCAGGGCTTCAATGGGGTGAACAACAACATCGCTGAGAGCCGTTTTGCTGCTCAGCAGTGCTGCTGCGAAACCAATCGGAACATTGATGCTGTGCGCTATGAGAACGCACGCAACACCTGCGACATCGTCAATTCCATCAAGGCTGACGGCGATGCCACCCGTGCTCTGATGACTCAGAACACCATCCAGGAGCTGCGTGACAACCTGCAGGCAGCTCAGCTCCAGCTGGGCAGCCTCTCTCAGACGCAGACCATCATCAATGCGGTGCGTCCCTTCCCCATTCCCAGCTATGTCACTTGCAGTCCCTACACTGCAGCGAATGGCTATGGAGCTTGTGGTTGCGGCAACGGCTGCGGCTGCTAACATCTGAACATTGGCATATATTTATGCCCAACTTGAAGGGGAGGGCACACCGCTCTCCCCTTCTATCTATGAAAGGAGCTTTTGTATGAATAATCAGTATGCAAAGTCTTGTATCCGGGTATACAACAACACCGCTCAGGCTTTCACGGCTGCTCTGACCCCTCTGAACCTGGAAGGAACTCCTGTTGTAAACAGCGGGTGCTCTCTGACCCTGAACACGGCCAGCATCCGGGTTAACAAATCTGGTCTGTACCACATTTCTGCGGATGTCACCTACACTCCCACCGCTGCGGGTGTAGCCATCCTTCAGCTGTACAAAGATGGGGTTGCCCTTCCCTGCGCTATTGCTCAGCAAACTGTAGCGGCTGGGGATGTATATACAAGCCACATCGAAACTGACCTGTGCCTGACTACCTGCTGCGTGAATAGACCTCTCATCACCTTGGACATCAGTGGTGTTGCTGGTACGGTGAACCATACTTGTGTGGGGGCTGTGAAGCTGGCATGAACAATCAAGGGGAACAGTTCTCAATCCTGGATTCAATAGCAATTGTATCTTTTCTTGTTGGGTTGGCCAACTATTCTGAGAATGTGGGTCAAAGTCAACTACAAGAAACTGTAAATGAGGCTGTACTGGACATACACAGTCACCTCAAAGAACAAGATGAGAAATTGAACTTTCTCTTGAACAAATTACAAGAAAAGGAGGACTGAAAGTGGCAAAGTCCAAATCCGTATTCATGGATTATGAGCCCAAAGACTGTAAAGAAGTCTTCAGTGTAATCAATGCCCGGCAAATCACAGCTCTGATGTTCCATAATGAGATGGCTGATTTGTTTGACTTTCTGGGCTTGAGAGGGTTCAAGCGAATGCATGAGTACCAGTATTTTTCAGAATCTGCTGAACATCGTGCTCTAAAGAGATACTACCTCAACCACCATGGTATGCTTCTGCCTGATGAAGAGATTGAACCCGTGGATGTCATCCCGGATGACTGGTATCAGTACAATCGAATGGATGTCACCCCGGCTGTTCGCAAACAGGCTGTTCAGAAGGCAATGGAGCAGTACAAAGAATGGGAGTGCGGCACAAAAGAACTCTATGAGAAGTGTGCCGCATACCTGATGGCATGGCAGAAGATTGCAGACTTTGATAAGGTCAATGAACTGGTAAAGGATGTTGACATGGAGCTCAAATATCTGGAACGGCTGTGCATTGAATTGAAGTCTGTTGAGTACAGTGCAGACTACATTGCTGTACTTCAGGACAGCTACCACGAGAAATACAAGGAAAAGTCCAAAGACATTGGGGTCAGCATTTGTTGAAACAACCCCAGCTGTTTATGAAGATTGGACCAAACAAGTATGTTCCCGTGGAGCGGCCCTGGCCTGACCACGACATCTATGTATGGGATGATTCTCTTCAGCGCATTATTCTCAAAGAGAGGGTTCAGCAGACCCACTAATGAGGTGCCCCCGGTTTCAGGCTGGGGGCACCTCTTCATCGTAAGATGGCTGCAGTGGTGTTTTTAGTCCGGGGATGGTAGTTATACACCCACCCTCTTTCCGTGAGGAAATAGGCTGAAAGGATTGCCAGGCTTTAGCGAATCCGGGCCGGGGGCAGGTTTCTCTCCTACTCCCGGCCCGGTATCGGCCTATTAGAGCACCCGGCAGCGGGTGAGCTCAGTCTGCATAATGCCCTTGTATTCATTATGCCCTTTGATTGTCCCTTTCAGAGACACCCGGTCATTGGCAGAAATCTCTTCAGAACTTCCCAGCCACTTCCCGGTTTTCCAGGTGAAGATGGTTCCATCAGGAGCAGTGAGCTTATACAAATAGGTGTACCCAAACTGGGTGTCCCATCCTGTCAAGAGGCGAACACTGAGGTCATGAAGCTCAATGCGGTCACCCTCAGCCCCAACCCATACAGACTTCTCATCAGTTTTGCGGGTAAACTCCTGACGGGCTTTGCGCTCCATCTCACGGTTGTAGACCGCAACAGCAGAACAAATCAAACCAAAATCCCGGCCCTCACAAAACTCCTTATGGCAAACAGCCTTCAGATTGGTATTATACCCAAACTCATCAGCCAGAGAGGGAACCCAAGTCAGAATCTGTTCAACACGCTCCTTATTGCCCCGGTGGTCAACATCAAAACCATCTTCTCTGACTCTCTCTTCCCAACCAGTCTGCTGGAACATCTGCTCACGGACGATGTCTTGAGTGCTGATTCCAGCAGAGTAAGTCTTGGTGTAGCCATACAGCCGAACAGCTTCAACCGCATACTGAAGAACTTCAGACACAGGGTAATAGGGCTTGAAACCGGGGGTGGGCTGCTCACCTTTGATGAGTTCATCAAACCAAGACACATAAGCGGTCACGGCTTCAGCAGACAGACCTTTGGTGAAATCCTTTAGGCAAGTCTTGCCCACCTGCTTGAACTCCCCAGTGATGGTATTGCGAATCAGATATGTGTCCTTGCGGTTGCGCTTGGTGTTGCAGTGGTCACAGCGGGTATCAGCAGTGTAATAGCTCTCAGGAATTTCAACTTCAGGACGGAAAGAGCGAATGATGTTGATGGGCTTGGAGTGCTCAATGGTAGCAATGAACTCCCAATCACTCACACGGGCCGTTCCAGAAACATCAACAGTGATGAACTTGGCGGTGTGTTTCACCCCGGTTTCCTCATCTCTGACCTGTTTGAAGGTCTCACCCAGCTCCTTGTAGGAGAACTCACAACCATAGGCAGCGCACTTCTTCTGGATGTTGGCCAGCTTCTTCTGAAGCCGTGGCATGTTATCCTCAAAAATCTCATACAACATTATTTGTTCCTCCTTGGTGTCGTTCCTTATTTACAGGTCAATCATACCCCCATATGAATCAAAAGTCAAGCATTATTTTGAAAATCAATGAAAAATTTTCAAAAGAAAACCCCGCCGTGTGGCGGGGCTGTCTTTTTACCAATTTCTAACCTTTGCAAAACTTCTGCGGCGGTCAGGCATGTAAACAAAGAGAGTAACACTGTGGTCAGCGGCTTCTTCATAGTTGAAGCAAATCTCGCAGGACACCTCATAGAATCCCAACTCATCCGGGCCACTATGACCATAAGCAGTCACTTTGCAATCGGTACGGCCATAGAATTTATTGGCAGCGGTCTCAGCCTTTTTAATTTCACTCTTCAACAGGGTTTCCAGCTTTTTCATATCAAAATCCTCCTCAGTTTGTTTGGGGTTTTATCTTCCTTACAATCATGATTATACTCCACCTTCAAACAAAAGTCAAGAGGTTTTTCAAAAGTTTTCTGAAAAATTTTTCAGTGAGTCTCAGCCCCATTCATTACAGCTTTGACATAGTCCTCTTTGTCTTTCCAGCATTGTAGTATATCCTGGTCAACAGTCTTGCCTGTAGACATGGTTGCTACAAAGTGATAGTACAAACAAGGGCTTTCCTGACCGGGGCGGTGTACCCGTTTTCTGGCTTGGTCATACTTCCCCAGAGAATGGTCCAGCGTGTAAAAGATACAGATGTGGGCACGGGTCAAGTCTATGCTTTCAGAGCCAGAGGTGTACTGAACACCCAATATCCGGGTTTTGCCCTCCTTCCAGCTCTTCAAGGTATCTTCTGAACCAGATACCTCAGAATAGCCGCAGCCCAGCCTTTCAGCCACTTTTCGGATGGCATACAAGTCTTTTCTGAACTTGGCGAATATAACCAGCGGCTCCTCGTCAGGGAGATTTTTCACAAAGTTGTACAGGAATGTTCGCCTGTATGTGCTGATTCTTTTCAACTCTTTTGTACCATCGTCATACTCAATAGGGAGATACCCGCTTGTTACTTGCTGCTTTCGGATAATCATGGACAGCACATTATTGACTGTCATAAACCCTTCCCCAAGCTCAACAGCACCCTCTTTTGCCAGCTCCCTGTACACTCCCTCAGTCTTTTGGTCCATAGGAATTTTGACAACCATACGGGTTGTTTTTGGAAGTTTAACAGTTGACTTCATGTAAAAAGCACAGCTAAACATCTTCTCCCTCAGCCTATCCAAGTTTTTGTATGGTTCTTTCTTGTTCAGAATAGGAAAGCCAACCCTGGAGCTGAGTGCTGTATCAACATTCTGGTATTCCTCACAGAATGCATAATAATTGGTTCCAAAAATCTCAGGGTCAAGAAATCTGTACTGCGCATAAACATCCATGGGGTTTTCTGCCAACGGAGTGCCTGTGAGAAGGTATCGGTGTGGCACGGCCTGTCCTAACCGGGCAAGAAATCTGGAACATTTGCTACTGGGGGACTTGATTCTGTGGCTTTCATCACAGATAACACAGTCAATCCCCAGCTTTTTGTAGAATAGCATCTTGTCCAGCGGTTTTCTCCAGACTGATTCATAGTTGCATATGAATATCAAAGGTTTGTCTTTTGGTTGTTTTATAGCCAACTGAATGGCTTTTTTCTTTCCCTCCCAATTCAACTTATGGAGTTGGATTATGCTACCATATTCCAGGCTTGAATGGAGTTTGATTTGAGGGGGCCAAACATCACAGGGCTTTTTCGGAGCTACAACCAACACACGCTTGAACCCTCTATTGACAATCAAGTCAATCATAATCTTGGTCTTGCCACTCCCCGGTTTGGTGTATAGGGCAGCTGCATCTCTGGGGTACAAATACTCCAAAGCCTTGAGCTGATGTTTCCAAGGCTTTGTTGTCATATTGAATCCATGTATAACCAACCTATTCACCCCAATCAGGAATATCAAACCAAGACAGGCACCCATTGTCCTCAGGCATCTCATCATACCCATGGTATTGTTCCCAATCAAGGGAAAATAATCTGTAAATCATCCTCATGCTGTAAATAACCCCAACAACACACCCGGCGTTCTTCCATCGTCTCAGTTCAAGTTGTTGCTTTTTACTTGCCTTGTATCTATGGTCAGGTGTTTTTAGCTCCAGCTTGAACATTCTCCCATGGAAACACCCATTGATATCAGGTCTGCCTGATTGTGAAGCATTTCCTGAGACATTCTCTGCTTTACAACCAGGCAGTTTATTGAGGTAATCTAACACAGAGGACTGAAAACTGCTTTCAAGTCCCAACTGTTTTATTCCTCCTCTGTAAATTTGAATGCGGATTCTCCGCAAATTGGACAAACGATGTCATGGTCATTCTCTTGACCACAATTGGAACAAACTCGTTTCACATTACCCGGTCTGTAAACAGGATTCTTCATGTTCTTATAGAACTGGTAAAGTTTTGCAGCGCAGCTGTCACATAGCTCTTGATTGGAAGTAGCAGAACAAGGGGCATGCTCAAATGTAAACCCTCTTGAGGTCTGGAATGGAAGGAGATTGAGCACCATGAAGTCATCCTTGGTAATCTCTTTGCCACAGCAATCACACAACCGTTTTACAGACATCATGTTCACCCCCAGACCAGATTGACCGGGGCAAACTCTGATACACCCGGCTGGACAAAGAGGGCTGCGGAGCGGTCATCGATGTACATATTGGCAAACACTTTCCGGGTATCGCCGCCATAATACTTCTGAACTTCAGGAAGGTTTTCATTCACCGCATCAAAGGTCAAGCCCCGCTCTGCACAGAAGTTCACCGCATCCTGAAGCATAGTCTCTGTTCGGCAGCTCCAAAGGATGATTTTCCAACCCGCAGCTTGGTAAGCAGACACAGCTTTCCAAATCACGGGGTTGACTTCCCCAATCTCAGGGAACTTGTTCTCTACCAGCGTTCCATCAAAGTCCACCGCAAGAATAGGTGGAAACAGCTCTTTTTCATTGTATTGTGTAGGTTCAATCATCGTCTTTGTAAATCCCTTTCCATATGTGTTGATACCCAAACCCTGACCCAGCCTTGATGGTCTGTGGCTGACTTTCTCAGTAGATGGGGGTATGCGCTGCTGTACTTGTCCAATACAAGCTCCCTGAGAATGGTTATGTCCTTGGCAGTTGTCATGGGGAGGTCAATATTGAAGTCCTCCTTGGCCCACTTGGACACAAAATCAGCCATCTCAAACCGCTCTATCCCCATAGCGTCAATGAACTTCAAATACAAGTCCTTGGGGGCATAACAGAGGTGTTCCCAGACCAGCTTGTCTCTGTTCTCATCAAGAACTTTTACAAGGAACTTGATAAGCCCTTCCCGCATGATACCACCCCCGCCTTCAGTTAGAAGATGCCTGAGGCAGCTCTGCGATGTTTTTCTTGGCTGTTTTGTAGTCTCTGGAGTACATATGGAGAGAACCAGCATAATGGGTGTAATGGCCAATCTCAACACCCAACTCCATGGCCATCAGCATCTGAAGGAAGCAGAAGCTAAACATGTCATAGGGTACACCCATCCAGATATCATTAGACCGCATATGGGTGGACAGGTTCAACTTTCCGTCCCGGATAAAGAACTGGAGATATACCGTGCAGGGTACATCTTTGGTAGGCTGATTGTTTGCATCCTTGATGTGGATAACGGCCTGACGGCTGCTGGGGTCTTTACAAAGCAGCTCCTTCACATACTGCCACTGGTCAAAACCAAACTTGTCAAAGATTCTCCAACCATAGGCAGAGTTGTTTGTCTCACCATCATCAGAGATGTCAGCCCACTTCTTGGCAAACCGGGAAATGTCCTTGACCTTGTTGGATCCAGACAGATACCAGGCCAGCTCACCCACAGCATACCGCATAGGCATCTTGCGAATGGGGCTGCTCACGATGTTCCGTGTGGGGTCTTCAATACAGAAAACCGCATCACAAATCTCCCCAACCACACCCCCATCTCTGGAGTCAGCGGTGTATCCTTCCTCAGCCTGAGACTGAAGGGCACTGAACCCAGCCAGCCAAGCGTCATTGATGGTCTTTCCCTCAAATACTGTGACCATGTTAAACCTCCTTGATATCAACCCGGATGATGTTTTTCACCCGGTATACAGTGATGTTCCCTTTTGTGAGCCTGTCAGCCATACCCTTGGAAATAATGGCCACAGCCTCAGTCAGCCAATCGGTATCAATCTTCATTGGGTTTATCCTCCATAGAGCGTTCCCACTGCCGTTCAGTCAGCTCCATCAGAGCATAATTGGCAATGTCCATCAGGGTGTCCTCAATTTTTTCGTCAGATACCTTACATTCATACCCCGGCTGGATGATGGTGTCCAGACGGTTGAGCTTGTCAAACAGCCGCATACACACAAAATTGGGGTATCTCTTTCTGAGCTGAGAGAAAGAATCACCATAGTCAGCGTTCTTATTCTCATACAGAGAGTGTGTATTGTCACACAGCTGCTTATGAATCTGAATCTTGTTCATATCACTTCACCCCCGTTGAACCCCAGCCACCTCTGCTTTTGTTAGGGAGGTGTTCAACCTCTCTGAATGTGAGCTCAGGTTGAAGCGGATAAATCATGAATTGACAAATGCGGTCATTTTTGTTCAGATGAACATCCCTGGTAGCATAGGCGAAAAAGCCCCAGATGTCCTCATCCCCACAGAAGGAGTTTTCAAACACCCCAATGCTGTTCGCCTGAAGCAAACCAGTGCGCTTGAATGTACTGGAACGGGGTGCCATGATAGCCCCATAGCCATCAGGCAGCTTCATAGAGACACCCAAACTGATGAGCTTGTACTCACCTGCTTTCAGGTCTGTATCCTCAGCCACCCGCAAGTCTACCCAATCACCAATGGGCACCTTTTCCGGCAGCTGTACATCAGTGTGTCTTTTTACCAGAATCTCCATATCTCAGTTCACCCCCATAGGAGGGTTCAAACGATTGTAGCCCTCCTCATAGATGACAGTCAGACCATAGGCACAGGCAACTTCATGCTCAATCCGACAGCCCCTGGCATTTTCCCAGCCCTTGCAAAAATAAGCTGCATCACATAGGCTCATGTTTTCCAAAGACTTTGCCAGGAAACACAACGGAATCTGAACCACACCCCGTTCTGCCATCTTCTCCTTGTTATACCAGTCATCAGTAAACAAGGTGTTGACGACTTCATAGCCCTTTTCTTTCAAAGCTGAGATTGCTTTCTCTCTTGTGGCAACAATCTCTTCATCAGTCTTTCCCGCCATAGGCTGAGACAACATAGCTTTCATTCTTGCTACCTCCTGTATTTGTCCACGGTTTTGAGAAAAGCCGGCAACATGTTCTTCTTTTTAACCTTGGCGGAGTTCACTTTGATAGAGGTGAACCCAGCGTTGGCAAATTCAGCCACATTTCTTGCCACAGTATTCCACTTCCCTGCCACCGCAGCTTCATTGATGGGTTTACCCCCATTGCGCTCATAAACACGGCTCAGTGCCACATCTACGGGTGGAAGAAGGGACACCACGATGACCTTCAGCCGTTTCTTCCCGTAGTAATTCTCAACTTCATGAAACAAGTCAATGTAAGTTGAGCGAATAGTGCTGGCCATAATACCCTCCATGAGCACATTGTACTCAGGAAACCCATCAAGGGCAGCGAACAAAGTCAGCTTGGTAACTGCATTGTTCTTCAAGGTATCCAGGCCACCTGTTTTGTTGAAGTATGTTCCCAAGGCAACCCAGCCATAGGAAGGAAAGACGGTGATGGCACTGATTCTCTTTCCGTCACTCCCCACAATCTCATGTACATACATTTTGGGGTCATCCATCATGGACATGGGGATGGTGGACTTTCCAGCCCCGTTACAACCCCGGACATTGACCAGTACTCTACTCAACCCCAGTCAACCCCTCTCTCAGCCATAGCTTTTTTCTTTCCGGGCGTATTCCATCCCAGTCATGAAGTTCTCCAAGCATATTGTGTTTCCACAGCTTTTTTCTGATTCTGTACACCTGTTTCCAGATGTCCCCACCATCTGGAAAATGAGCTTCATGCCAATGAAGGTTTTCCAGTTGTCTGTCGTGATGGTAACCACCATATCTTGTCCCTTGAAACAGGTTTGCCCAGCTACAAAGTTTTGTATACCATTTATCAGGGGGGTTTCCTGGATACAGTTGTTCCATGCTGTTACATAAGCTCTCAAAATGAGCCCACAGATGCTCTTCATCGTTTGAAGTCACAAGTTTGCTTGAGCGGATTTTATTGGCTTTTCTGTCTTTATACAAGACATGACACATTCCAATAGCCAACTGAGGTGTTGTTTTCCATTCGGGGTATCTTGTATCCAAGTTATACCCAGCTGCATAGATGCAGTTTTCAAACAGGTCTGCAGAAAATCCACCTATGTTTTTGACACTCATAATTCCTTTTCTCAGGGCTTTTCTTGTGGAGAACTGTGAAACCCAATCATGTGGGGAACCATCTGTGACAGCAATCCAACTCTGTATCGCTTCAGGATATAGATTCATGGTTATCACTCTGCGTTTGTCCGGGTTTGTATGAGGGGTATTCTGTTTCCAAAACTTACAAGCAGAAATAAGGTCTGTAGAAAACCTATCAACCCCATAGATTGCTGTTAGCTCCTCATAAAATAGACAGTGTAAAAACGATGCTGTCACAATCTCATCTTGGCTCCAATGGTTCTTTTGTGCATAAGCCAATATTGTAGGGTGACAAACTGTAGGGGCACCAATAGCATACTCTAAAAATTTTTGCTCACGCCAGTTCCCCCCTTCATCACCTGGTATATTATACAAATCCATACAAGCCTCCAGAAATCGGGTGAGGGGGCCGCAGCCCCCTCGTGCCCGTCAGTCAAAATGGTAAATCAGATGGGGGCCAGCCGATAACATTTCAGTCCTCGTCCTCTTCCCAGTCATCGTCCTCGTCATCGTCTTCATCCTTGGCTTTCTTCTTGGACTTGGCAGAGGACTTCTTGCTGGACTTGGCGGAGGCAGCTTTCTTGCCCTTCTTGGACTTGACAGGGGGCTCATCTTCCTCCTCATCGTCCTCGTCATCGTCTTCATCTTCGTCCTCATCTTCCTCTTCAGGCTCAGGACGCTTCTTGGACTTCTTGGCAGGAGCAGACTTGGAAGCAGCCTTTTTGCCCTTCTTCTTGGGGGCTT
>ERZ1035014.194-NODE-194-length-33236-cov-11.602724_pt1 | contig 33236 bp, 31 predicted proteins | sample MGYA00520620_ERZ1035014 | MGnify/ENA primary metagenome ERZ1035014 (study PRJEB33766, sample SAMN09781744) | gut metagenome | biome: gut microbiome | host: Homo sapiens | place: Madagascar | study: EMG produced TPA metagenomics assembly of the PRJNA485056 data...
CGGTAAAATCTCCCCGGGAGCCGGAGAGCATATAGTCCGGCACATTCTCGCAGCCGTGCCGCATGAATTTTTTCACTGTCACCATAAAGGCATAGTCGATGGAGACATCCCGTTCATTGAGCGCCTGCATCCGCGCCTTTTCCGCATCGTTCCACGGCACCTCACCGGGGGATACGGCGACGATGTGCCTCGGCTGCGGCAGCGGCTCGGGCTGCGCATTGTTGTGCGCAGCAATGCCAAGCGCCAGCGCACCGCCGGAGGAAAAGCCACAGGTACTGACATTTCCGCCGCCGTACAGTGTAATCATTTTTCGATAACATTCGTACACCATCGCGTATGTTTCAGTAATGCAGTGTTCCATGCAGAGCGGGTAAAACGGAAACCACACATCACAGCCGGTCTCGCGGCAGAGCTTGCGCATCACAGGCAGGTCGCCTTTGTCCGGGCCGATCACCATACCGCCGCCGAAGAAGTAGAGGATCGCGCGCTCGGACGGCTTCGGATGCTCTCGCACGATCAGGCAGGGAAAGCCGTTTACCGCGATCGTTTCATAATATGCCTTGCGGTCGGTGGGCGTAAAAACGCCACGATGCCGGTTCTGCTTTTCAATTTCCTTTCGCAGTGCATCCTCCGGCAAGGCGAACGCCTTTTTCGCGCCGGAGAGCTTGTATACGCTGCGTAAGATAGATGCAAAGATACTCATGATTTAGCCCCCTCATTTCCACGCCGTAATGCAGAGCCAGCTTTTCTTTTTGTGTATCTGCACATCGTGAAAGCCCGCCTGCTCCAGATACGTCTTCAGCTCGGCGTCCTTGTAGATGGTCATGCCGCCGATGATCTCCGTCCACTTCTTGTCCTTGTCCGTATCGCCGTTGCTTTCGTTGCAGATGAGTAATGTCCCGCCGGGCTTCAGTACCCGGTAAACCTCCCGGAAGCACTGCGGCAGATCGGGCCAGAAATAGACGGTTTCAAAGGCCGTTACCGCATCGAACCAGTCGCCTGCAAAGATCATATCCGCCACGCTGCCTTGCAGAACGGTGCAGCGGCCCTCCGCTATGGCGGCCTCGTTGACCTTTTTGGATTTCTCCACACTGACGGGGGAATAGTCAATGCCCTTGACAATACCCTCCGGGCATTTTTTCAGAAGTCTCTTGATGTTCGCCCCTCCGCCGCAGCCGCAGTCCAACACCTTGGCGTCCAGAGTAAGCTCCAAAAAGCGAAGTCCCCACCGTGCCACAGGACTGTGCCCCAGGTTCATCATGGCAACCATGAGCTTCCCGCCAAGCCCCACAGGCTTGCGGGTGTTTTCAAAGAATGACATATCACACCTCCGTTTTCTCACACTCGGCATAGGGCAGGCAGAACATATCCTGCACCGAAAAGTGCAGCTTTACAGATTGATTGTCCCGCTTTGCCTCAGCGATCATCTCCGCGGAGGCGTCCGTCGCCTCGATGTGTGCCGCCGCGTTCACGATGCTTTTTGCGATCAACCCCGTACCGGTGGCCAGCTCCAACACCGTTTTGGCTTTCACCACCGGCCAGATCAGCGCATACATCTCCTCATACGCTGCCCGATCCTTTCGCATAAAGCGGTCGTACCGACCGGCATTTTTGTCCCAGAAGTTCTTGTGTTCCTGCATCGCTATCATTCCTTTCAATGTTAGGTTTGCCTGGTCGATACGTACAGCCGTGCGGTTAGATTGTGCTAACCACCGCATCTCAGAAAAGCCGCATCTCTGCGGCCTTCCGCTTATTTAAACAACTCCCTGCAAGCGCTGTACACTAACATTAGATCAAATATATGCCATTTCTGCAAGTTTTGACGCTTCCTCATACTCCATGCACGGCATCCGCCATCTCCTTTACATACTCACCGACCGGCCCGGCTGCTTCTTTTCCATATTTCGCAATGATCTTGATGATGGCAGATCCCACAATGGCTCCGTCGGAGAGCTCTGCCATTCCGGCTGCCTGCTCCGGTGTGGAAATTCCAAAGCCTACGGCGCAGGGAACCTCTGAATTCTTCTTGACCAGATCGGTCATTGCCGAAATATCCGTTGTAATCTCGCTTCTTGTGCCGGTTACACCAAGGGAGGATACCATATAGATAAAGCCCTTCGCTTCCTTTGCAATCATCGCGATACGGTCCTCGGAGGTCGGTGCAATCATCGAAATCAGATCCAGCCCGTAGCGGTCAAAAACCTCTGTGAATTCTTCCTTTTCCTCATAAGGCACGTCCGGAAGAATCAGGCCGTCAATTCCTGCATCCGCGGCCTTCTGTGCAAACTTCTCGCAGCCATAGGAGAAGACCACATTGGCATAGGTCATGTAAACCATCGGTACCGTGATGGTCTCGCGCAGCTTCTTCGTCAGCTCGAACACCTTATCCGTTGTGGTTCCTGCCTTTAATGCCACTTCATCGGCTTCCATGATGACCGGTCCCTCTGCCGTCGGATCCGAGAACGGGATGCCCAGCTCAATCAGATCCGCTCCATTCTCCACCGCCGCGTGAACCACCCTTTCCGTGGTCTCCAGATCCGGATCTCCTACGGTAATGAAGGCAATAAATGCTTTATGCTTCTGAAATGCTTCCTCTATCCGGCTCATTCTGAAATCTCCTCTCCGCGGTATCTCGCAATTGCTGCGCAGTCCTTGTCGCCTCTTCCGGAAACCGTAATCACGATTACTTTGTCCTTATCCAGCTTCGGAGCAAGCTTCATAGCATAAGCGATGGCATGCGAGCTCTCAATGGCCGGGATAATGCCTTCCATCCGGGACGTATATTCAAAGGCGTTCACTGCCTCATCGTCTGTAACCGGAACGTACTCCGCTCTTCCGATGTCATGCAGGTACGCATGCTCCGGCCCGATTCCCGGGTAATCCAGACCTGCCGAAATGGAATACACCGGTGCAATCTGTCCGTATTCATTCTGGCAGAAGTAGGACTTCATTCCATGGAAAATACCAAGGCGTCCTGTATTTATCGTTGCGGCTGTTTCAAAGGTATCGACTCCGCGGCCTGCTGCCTCGCAACCGATCAGCCGTACCGAAGGATCATCAATGAAGTGATAGAATGAGCCGATGGCATTGGAGCCGCCGCCGACACAGGCAATCACTGCATCCGGAAGTCTTCCCTCCTTCTCCAGCATCTGCTCCTTGATCTCCTTGGAGATCACTGCCTGAAAATCACGGACAATGGTCGGGAACGGATGCGGGCCCATGACCGAGCCCAGACAGTAGTGCGTGTCCTCAATGCGGCTCGTCCATTCGCGCATTGCCTGCGAAACCGCATCCTTCAGGGTTCCGGTTCCATCGGTAACAGGAACCACATCCGCACCGAGAAGCTTCATCTTGTAAACATTCAGTGCCTGCCTTTCTGTGTCCACCTTTCCCATGAAAACAACACATTCCATTCCAAGAAGTGCTGCCACCGTTGCCGTTGCCACGCCGTGCTGGCCTGCTCCGGTCTCCGCAATCAGACGGGTCTTTCCCATCTTCTTCGCCAGAAGTGCCTGGCCGAGGCAGTTGTTGATTTTATGAGCTCCGGTGTGGTTCAGATCCTCACGCTTTAAGTAGATCTTCGCACCACCAAGGTCCCTCGTCATCTTCTCCGCATAATACAGACGGCTCGGGCGCCCTGCATAATCATTGAACAGCTGTGTCAGCTCCGCGTTGAACTGCGGATCATTTTTGTATTTGTTGTAAGCCTCCTCCAGCTCGATCACTGCATTCATCAGAGTTTCCGGAATATACTGTCCTCCGTGAACTCCGAATCTTCCATTCTGATTCGTCATCTCTGTTATCCTTTCTTATTTTTCATCCGCGCCGCGCACAGCGGTCACAAATCTTCTTATCTTGCAGGGGTCCTTCCTCCCATCTGTTTCCAGAGAGGAACTGACATCCACTGCATATGGCTTTGCCTCCTCAATGGCGAGCTGCACGTTATCCGGCGTCAGTCCTCCTGCGAGGAAAAATCGTCTTCTGCAGTTCTTCAGAAGGCTCCAGTCGAAGCTCTCTCCCGTACCGCCTGCTCCGTGATCCAGAAGGATCTCATCTGCCGCCGAGTTTTCCGCTTTCCGGACATCCTCTTCGTTCTCAATCCGGAAGGCCTTTACAATGCAGAGCTCGCTTCGTCCCTTGTATTCTTCCCGGAGTCTCCGGATTTCTTCGTCCGTCTCCTGCCCGTGGAGCTGTACCATATCCAGCCGGCAGATTTCCAGCACCCTCCGGATTTCTTCGGTCCCGGCGTTCACAAATACGCCGACCGGCCGGATTCTCGCATCCAGCCTCCTCCGAAGCTCCTCTGCCTGCTCCGGAGAGATGTACCGTTTTCTCGAAGGATCGAAGATAAAACCGGTGTATTCCGGAAGCTGTCCGTTGACGGCCTGTACATCCGATAAGGTGCGGAGGCCGCAGATTTTTATTTTTACAGGACCATTTGCCGATCTCATTCCGACCTCCTGTTCCTTCTCTCATGTCAGCCCCCGAAGCCGGTTCAGCTCCTCCTTCGGACTTCCGGCCCGCATCAGCTGCTCTCCGATAAGGACCGCGTTTACGCCGTTTTGCCGAAGGGTCTCCACATCCTCCGGAGTCCGGATCCCGGACTCTGCAACAAAGATGGTTCCTGCCGGTGCACAGGAGCGAAGCCGGATGCTGTTGTGAATATCCACCGTGAAATCCTTCAGGTTCCGGTTGTTGACACCGATGATTCTTGCTCCCGCCGAAACGGCCGAGGCAACCTCTGTCTCATCATGCGCTTCCACAATTGCGGAAAGTCCCAGAGAATCCGCAGCTTCAAGGTACTCCGCCAGCGTTCCGGTATCCAGAATTGCACAGATCAGGAGAACGGCAGAGGCTCCGAGGAGCTTTGCCTCATAAATCATGTACGGATCCACGGTAAAATCCTTGCGAAGGCAGGGAACCTTGACTTCTTCTGCGATCTCACGAAGGTATTCCGGGGAGCCGAGAAACCATTTCGGCTCGGTGAGAACCGAGATGGCAGAAGCTCCTGCCTCTTCATACTGCCTTGCAATTTCCAGATAGGGAAAATCCGGGGCAATGAGGCCCTTGGAGGGTGAGGCTTTTTTGCATTCACAGATAAAATGAATGTCGCCGTCTGCTGCCAGTGCCTTCTCGAATCGGAACGGTTCCCGGAAATCCGAAGCAGAAGTGCCCGATCCCGGAGCCGGACGCCTTGAAGCAGCCAAGGCTTCTTCCCGGATTTCCTCCAGCGGCTTTTTCTCCTTTGCTTTTTCCACGCGATATCTGGCGTAATCCGCCAGCTGGTCCAGAATTGTACTCATCGGCCGCTGACCTCAATCACCTTGTTCAGGGTTTCCAGTGCTTTTCCGGTATCGATCAGCTCGGCGGCAAGCTTCACGCCTTCCTCCAATGTCTCTGCCGCCTTGCCGGCATAGAGCGCCGCCCCTGCGTTCAGAAGAACGATGTTTCGCCTGGTTCCTGTGATGGTTCCGTTCAGGATGCCTCTTGTAATCTGCGCATTCTCCTCTGCCGTGCCGCCGACAATTTCATCCTTGCTTCCTCTTTCAAGGCCGAAGTCCTCCGGCTGAATCACCGAGGTCCGATAAAAGCCGTCGCGCAGCTCACAGATCGTTGTCGGTGCGCTTGCGGAAATTTCATCCAGATGATCCTGTCCGAAAACAACCAGGCCCCGCTTGACGCCAAGGGAGCTCAGCACCTTCGCAACCGGCTCCACCAGATACTCATCGTATACGCCAAGAAGGAACATCTCCGGCTTTGCAGGGTTCGTCAAGGGGCCCAGAATGTTGAACACCGTACGGAAGCCCAGCTCCTTACGGATCGGTCCCACGTACTTCATCGCGGAATGATACTTCTGTGCAAACATGAAGCAGAAGCCTGCCTCCTCCAGCATCTTCCGGCAAAGCTCGGGATCCTGCTGAATGTTGACGCCGAGTGCCTCCAGGCAATCCGCTGTACCGGAAAGAGAAGAAGCTGCGCGGTTTCCGTGTTTTGCCACCTTTACGCCGCCTGCTGCCACAACCATTGCTGCTGTCGTGGAAATATTGAAGGAATGCGCACCGTCTCCGCCGGTTCCGACAATTTCCAGAACCTCCATCCCGGGATGCTCCACCGGCGTTGCCAGCGAACGCATCGCATAGGCACAGCCCGAAATCTCATCGATGGTCTCTGCCTTGGTCGATTTTGTCGACAGTGCCGCAAGGAAGGCTGCGTTCTGCGTCGGAGTGGTCTCGCCACGCATGATCTCCAGCATGGTTTCCTTGGCCTCGTCATAGGTGAGATCTTCCTTGTTCACAATTTTGATAATGGATTCCTTAATCATGATCTTTCTCCTCCTTGTTTCCGCTCCTTTTGCACTCTTTTGCTCACAGCTCCAGGAAGTTTGCGAGAATTTTTGCACCGTCCGGTGTCATAATGGATTCCGGATGGAACTGCAGTCCGAACACCGGGTACTCCGTATCCTGCACCGCCATCACCTCATCGTCCTTCGTCCTTGCAATGACGCGGAGGTTGTCCGGAAGTGTTTCCTCAACTGCCGCAAGCGAGTGATATCTTGCAACCGGAATTTCCTTTGGCAGCCCCTTGAAAATCGGGCTTTCCGTATCTATCTCCGCAATGGACTGTTTGCCGTGCATCAGCCTTTTCGCATAGCCGACCGTCGCGCCGTAGGCCTCACAGATCCCCTGCTCACCAAGACAAACCCCGAGGATCGGGATCTTCGTCCGAAGCTCCCGGATCACATCCTCACAGATGCCTGCATCCGCAGGGCGTCCTGGGCCGGGAGACAGGATAATCTTCTCCGGCCTCCATTCTTCGATCTCCTTCACAGTCAGCTCATCGTTCCGGATCACCCGGATGTCCGGCTGAAGGGCTCCCACCATCTGATACAGGTTGTAGGAGAAGCTGTCATAATTATCAATCAGCAAGATCATTGGCCGCCTCCAGTGCCGTCACAACGGCTTTTGCTTTGTTGATGCACTCCTGATATTCCTTTTCCGGCACCGAATCCGCGACAATCCCGGCTCCGCTCCGGATGAAGACCTTTCCGTTTTTCTTATAGGCAATCCGGATTGCGATGCAGGTGTCCAGATTTCCGGTGAAATCCAGATATCCGATGGCTCCTCCGTAAATGCCCCTCTTGTTGTTCTCCAGATCGTTGATCAGCTGGCAGGCCCGGATCTTCGGGGCTCCCGAAAGCGTTCCCGCAGGAAGAATCGAATCCACCGCATCAAGCGCATCCAGATCCTCCCGGATCTCTCCCCGAACCGTCGAGCCGATGTGCATGACGTGGGAGAAACGAAGGACCTCATGATAACGCTCCACCTGAACCGTCCCGAATCTGGAAATCCTTCCGATGTCGTTTCGCCCCAGATCGACCAGCATGTTGTGCTCTGCAAGCTCCTTCTCATCCGCAAGAAGGTCCTTTTCCAGCTCGTCGTCTTCCTCCTTCGTCTTTCCTCTCTTTCTCGTCCCCGCAAGCGGGAAGGTATGAAGCACGCCGTTCTCCAGCTTCACCAGCGTTTCCGGCGATGCACCTGCAACCTCCACATCCGTTCCGGAGAAGTAGAACATGTACGGCGACGGATTCAGCGTCCTGAGAATCCGGTAGCAGTTCAGAAGACTTCCTTCATATTCCCCCTCCAGCCGGTTCGAAAGAACGATCTGAAAAATATCGCCTTCCTTGATGTGGTGCTGCGCCTTGCGGACCATCTCGCAGTAATGCTCCCGGTCAAACAGCAGCCGGATTTCGGATCGGAGCGTTCCTGCCGTCTCCTCCTTCTCTTTTCCGGTCCGGATGAGACGGATCAGATCCTCCAGTTCCCTCTCGGCCTTCCGATAGGCGGTTTCTGCTTCTGCAAGATCGATGTTGACGATCAGAATGATCCTCTGTCGGAGATTGTCAAAAGCAATCACCTTGTCAAACAGCATCAGGTCCACGTCCTTGAAGTTCTCCGTATCCTCTGCATCCAGATGAAGGGACGGCTCCGAATACTTCAGATAATCGTAGGAAAAATATCCGACCAGACCTCCCGCAAACGGCGGAAGAAACGAAAGTCTCGGCGACCGGTATTCCTTCAGGATCTGACGGATCGCAACTCCCGGATCCTTTGTCTCAAAGGAAAGTGCACCTGCCTTCATGTGACCGTTCAGACACGTGATCTCCATGGTCGGATCAAAGCCCAGAAACGTATACCGTCCCCACTGCTCCTGTGCCTCCGCGGACTCCAGAAGATAACAATGGTCAGAAACATTCTTCAGCTTCCGAAGAATCTGAATCGGCGTATAAAGATCGGCAAGGATCTCCGTGCTGACCGGAACCCTCCGATATTCGCCGCCTGCCGCATACTGCAGTACTTCCTCCAGGGATGGTCTGATCTTCATTTTTCCAGGTGCTCCTTTCTCTCGACTTCGTAGAAATACGAAAAAATCGTCCTTGACAGAACTCATCTTGAGTTCCATCAAGGACGATCTGAATTCATTGCTCTCAGCCGCGGTGCCACCTTGATTCACAGAAGGAAAATATTCCGATCCCATGGTCGCATTGCTTCCTGCAAAAATCCATGAAACATCTCGTCTCATTCTGTGCTCTTAACTGGATACCAACATATCCATGGCAGCTTACGCGTGCCTTACGTCGCGAAATACTTGCCTTCCGGCTTTCCTCGCGCCCTCGGCGGTCCATTTGCAGGCAGGTGCTACTGCCGGGTTCCCATCATCCCCGGCTCTCTGGGAGTTCCTTTGCATGCGTTATTTCCGCTTCATCGGTTTAAAGTGTTATCAAATTGTTGTGCTTATGATACTGCTGCTTCTGGGGAAATGCAAGGATTTTTTCAGCTCTGCGAATTATCTGACTCTATGAGCCAGATCATTCTGTTAATGTCATGATGCCTTATCAAGCATGTCGTGGATATATGTCCGCAGTCCATCCTCCCTATCTATGCCGTATTTCTGGTTTATCAGGATATAGTACTTCATAATTCTATCTTTCGGCAGAAGCTCGCTGGAAGATATATTGTCTTCGTATCCTTTCCTCGCTTCCATCCACGGTTTCTCATTGTGCGTGATCTTCTCCAATACCTTTCCGCCATACATCCCGAATGTATTCACAACAAGGTCAATCACACGCTTCTCGTCATCCGTCAGGGCATCCTCTGTGCCTTCCAGAAGCGCAAACCTCGCGTCATCGATGGGATTATATTTGAAATCCCGGAACAGATCATAAACCTCCGGATAAATTCGTTGAACTCGGGGCGTTGATGATCGTAGCATCCACAATCGTTCCGCCATGCATGATCAGTCCCGCTTTCTCAAGACGGGAACTGACATCGGCGAAGATCTGTTCGCCGATGTGATGCTCTTCCAGCAGATGACGGAACTTCAGGAGCGTTGTCGCATCCGGAACCTGTTCCTTATAAAAATCAAGATGCATGAAGGATCTCATGGCATAGCTGTCATAGATCGTATCAAGGAACTCCTCACGGCGGGTTTTCTTCTTCCGTCTGGAGTATTCAATATCAGTGAAAGTCTGCTGTTGCATAGGGTCGCACCGCCTTTCTTGATACTTCTATATTTACAGTAGTGGCGCACTTCTTTCACTTGAAATGCTCGATTAAATCAGCGTTTCCTTAGAAAGCCATATTCTTCATCAGAATTATGAAATCCGATTATTTTCATGTTGCTCCCACTTTCTGCACGGCCAATTCCAAGTCAAGATCATGAAGTCCGTAATACGCTTTTTTCAGGAAATCGACCGGAATCTTCGTGACAATTTCTGAACTGGGCAAGTCATAATACCACTGGTAATACGCGTAGAACTCACCAATCCAATCCGGAATAAATCCCTCTATGCATCGCCCCGATTTCATAGAATACTGTTCATTCTTCGTAAAATAATCCCACAGTTCCTTTGAATCCATTGTAATTACATATGCCTGAGATTCATCAATGCACTTTCTGGTTTTACTCATCATGTATGCATTGATAAAATCTTCCGTATCTTTATCAGGAAAGTTCTGGGCCACATAATCAAACAGTTTTCCCTGATTCTCAACCACATCTCCTAAATATGCTTCAGAATAGGCGCGCATCCATCTCACCTCTTTTCATAGTAATGTACTGAATACTCTTGTAACCCTGTTCTCATCGGAATTTACCAGATCTCGCATCTTTCTTCTTGCGGCAACGTCGCGTATGTTATATCGTTCATTAAATTCACTGTATCCAACAGGAAGCAGTCCTTCCATCTGTTCGTGAAGCTGTGCATAAGCACGTTCCGATTTGATACAAAACTGAATGCCCAAACCGCCAAGCGACAACAATTCTTCTAAGATATCCACATCTATGTTGTCTCGAACAAATTCTTTTGCAATATAAAAATAAGAAGCGTTCGCTCTCCATCCCTTGATTACATCATAGCCAGTTGTGTCTATTCCATACTTCTCAATGAATTTAGACGAAAGCACTCGATATCTCTTAGAATCCGCAGCGTCACGGTGTTTCATCAATTCCGCTAACCATGTCAGAACATCATATTTCTGAAAATCCAGAATGTTCAAATTCCGGCACTCCAATTCAAATTGATGTACCCAACCATTCTGTTCAAACGGATTGCATACCGCCCATTCTTTTGCCAGTTCAATGTCTTCTGTCAGATAAAAGCCGCGTCCGTAATCATGTTTGTCATTTCCACCACCGAAAACCGGCTTCACAATCAGATTCGGAGAGCCATGATATAGTATCATCTTCTCCATTGCGTCTCTCCTTTCTCACACAAACATCTTTTCCAACATGGATTTTTTAATATTCTTCAGTTTCTCCAACTTACGCTGATGTGGCTCTTGCGAGCTCCCCCTCGAAGAGCGCATACAGAAATATACCGCCCTTAAGTGTAAATCGCTCCACATATTCTGACACCGACAGTCTGTATACGGTTCTTTCCAACCCATACGCCGTCAGTGCTTCCTGAAATGTTTTTCCGCTGGCCACTGCCTGATTCTTCAATCTGTCCTTTACAGATATTGCACTTATCATACGAGCATCTCCAGATATTGTCTCATCGCCTTATCACATTTCATCAGTTCTGCATATTTCAGAAGTCGGTTCAGATTACGGTCTTTCCTCTGTAGATAGGTCACAAGTATCTCCTTGGTTTCTTCAATACCGACCTTCTCCCTGTAAAACACGATATCCACGACAGTCTTTTCGATATCGTAGATCTGGAATTCATTCTTGCCTTCCCTGACCGTAGTCACGCCCAGCTCATGTCTGTCATCGGTATAATGATGCACATTCATCTGCGGCCAATCCGGCATAGTGGATACCTTAGCCTTCCTCGGAATGGCTACATCAACTGCATCTGGAATAAACGTCGTCAGATGATAATAGACCGCAGCGCTGAGCAGACAGATCACACCCTTCGGTGCATAAGCCTCAGCATAATAGAAGTCTGATTCCTCACCACGATATTCAGCATTCTCGTAATAGCTCTTATTAAGTTTTATAAGCTTTCCTTCATCGACCAGCTTGCTGACCTTATACTGTGAAAAGCCTTTTTCCTTAAGCTCCTTCATGGAAAAGATCTTCTGATCTCCAGGAAGTATTGCTGTACCTGCCATCTTTTCCACCTCGATTTTATTTAATTTATTTTCGGCATTTCTGTATTCTGCCGAATTTCAATTAAACATTACAACCAAACGCGCCGTTTGTCAATTGAAATCTGAGATGACAATGCAGGCTCATACCCCCCCGTCTTACATTTCACGATTTTGCACGCGTGACCCCCGCGCCGTTCCCTGGGGGCCTTGCCTGTAGAGATTTCACCCGCCCCCTACCCGCGATGGTTTTGGTTTCCCCAATAATCCCCTCTCTCCGCGTGTATGGTTGAGTGACACAACTTGCACAGCGCGATCAGGTTACTTCGATCATGTGTGCCACCTCCACTCAAAGGCAGCTTATGATGGATCTCTTCAATCGGCACGATAATTCCACGTTCAAAACACATCTCACAGAAGGGATGCTCCGCAGCATACTTGTCACGGATCCTCTTCCATGCACGACCGTATCTCTTCTTCGTAGACTTATCTCTGCCGTACTTCTCATAATTACTATTGCTTAGCTTCTCATGCTCTTCACAGATCCTTTTGTCTGTCAGCTTCGAGCATCCGGGATAAGAGCATGGATGCAGCTGAATCTCCGCATCCTGAACAGACGCATTATAGTCGGAAATCAGCTGTGCATAAGACCACGCCTGATAGGATGGATGAACAACTCTCCTGTTGCTGCCGCCAACAAAGGTTTCCACAAGCGTTTCACTTTGAGCCACCTTCTCCAGACTGCTCCACTGCTTCAGCTCCACGATAACCATATCCGGATGATTTTCGGCATCGTATCCAGATATCATAAAATCCACTCGCTTCGCGGTCTGCGGAATGTTGTATTCGATGGCCACCCCTGCATTCTCCGGTATTCCCGGGTCGCTCAGCACCTTATACATGTAGTTGTAGGAATTTACCCAGGACATGAATTCATTCTGAACCGTGTGGCGCCCGAGCCTTTGAAGCATACACTGCTCAATTTCCTCTGCCAGCGTATCCTCCTGCACACTTCTCAGAAAGTCACTTTCAACCCATCATAGACAATCATTTTCCACTGCCTCGCCGCAATTACAGTTCCGTATACTTCTTCGCAGTTCCGTACGCCTTATCAATGGGATACTTGCGATCGTTTCGTTCCAGCTTCTCCGTTACAATTTCCGAAATATCAAGATCCAGATCACTGGCCAGATACCCGCAATATAAGAGTACATCCGCAAGTTCCTCACGGATCTTGTCTCTCTTTCCGGAAACCTCCAAATCTGTTCCCGACCACTGGAAAACCTCCAGAAGCTCAGCTGCCTCCAGAGAAATCGAAATGGCAAGATCCTTGGGATTATGGAACTGCTTCCAGTTTCTCGCATCCCGGAACGCTTCTGCCTTCTCCTGAAGATTCCGAATCGAATCCTGACGTTTTTCCCGAAGCCTGTCTCTGGTAATCATCAGGGAATATCCAAGCAGGTTCTGCCCCTTCCATTTCGAAGGGCAGAGTCTGTTCGGATCCTTCATAGACAGACCGATGCCCCAGATTTGGTCCTTCACGGCACATTCTGCAAGGATCGAATCTCCGGTATCCAGCAGTTTCCTTTTCAGATCCTCATTCTGAGCAAACTTCTGCAAAAGTCCCTCGTAAATCAAAATCTGGCGGACACCATTCCAAACCTGCTCCTCATATCCGGAAACCAGCCGTCCCAGCTCCTTGATTCTGGCAACGTCCTCCGTTTGCAGAATTTCGGAAGCAATTGCCCTATCCTCAAACGTCATTGCTTTCCGGTACATCATAAACTGCTCCATGGAAGAAAAACGAATTTCGTCTGTCACAAAGTCAGAAAGATACCAATTGCTCAAAAATCCGAATTCCTCTTCCGGATTGTGAAACCCTATTACATTCATCGCTCGCACCTCTATTCCACCGTAAACTCGGTCCATTTTATCTTGTTGTACTGTTTTTTTATTGATGCTTTTTCGGAAACACTTAAGATTTATTTTACCATGCAATCCCTCTGCCGGTCTCGCCGGTTGGCAGGCTCTGCATTTCGTTTCCCCTGCACATTTTGAATCATCCATGTCCGAAAAGTACAAGCGCAGCAGGAATATTCTGTGATATGGTTACATTACAATTTGTATCTGTTTAGCACCTGCCACATTTCAATGTGAATTGACTGCTTGCAGGCAAATTCACGATTGAAATTGGCAGGCGGCCAAGGCCCGAAGGGACTTTGGCCAGCCGCATCGAGTATTTGCGAAGCAAATTCGAGATGGGTGCTAAATAGATACTACAATTTATTCTGTACCGGGGGAGGGTTATCATGGCATTGGTAAATCTTAATATGAACAGTAAGTATCCCGGTGGAAACACCGAAGTGACCATCATTCTTCCGGATCGTCCGCAAAGGGATGAAGCAATTGCGATAATAAAATTGCCTGCAAAGAGATGAAGCAATCGCTGTCACGCGATCATATGCAAGAAATAAAAGAAAATGGAGAATATGCAGAATGAAAATTCGAACCGCAACAATAGAGGACTTGGACGCAGTAACCGCCGTGGAGGCGGAGTGCTTCCCTGCGGCAGAAGCGGCAACAAAAGAGGAATTCCAGGATCGGCTGATCCATTATGGCAGCCACTTCTGGCTGATGTTTGAGGATGAACGGCTAATCGCCTTTGTGGACGGAATGGTCACAGACGAGTCCGACCTTACCGATGAAATGTATGAGAAGGCGCAGATGCACGATGAAAATGGTGCCTGGCAGATGATCTTCGGCGTGAACACAATTCCTGCCTTTCGCAATCGCGGCTGCGCCGGACAGCTGATTCAAAGAGCGATTGCGGATGCCAGAAGCCAGAGACGAAAGGGCCTGGTGCTTACCTGCAAGGACAGACTCGTTCCCTACTACTCGAAATTCGGCTTCCGGAACGAAGGCGTTTCCGAAAAGTCCATCCACGGCGGCGTCACCTGGAATCAGATGCGCCTGACGTTCCAGGATGAATCAGGCTGTGCACCTGCAGTATAATCTGCCTATGCAGTTGCAATACAACCTGGCAAGCTTACGCACAATGCATCTCTCAATGCATCTCTGTGCGCTGGAATTGCCGTTTTCGGATGCTTTTTTAATCTCCAGAGCATCCTGAAAATGGTTTTCAGGTCTCTGGGGATGACTTTTCTATCCCCAAATCATCCCTGATCAGGGATTTTTCCGAACAGGGATGATTTCCATTGCGGATAAGTCATCCCTGAACGGGCTTTCTCTCAAATGAGGATGCTTTCCACCTTCGAAAGTCATCCCTGAACGAGCTTTCTCTCAAATGAGGATACTTTTCATCTCCGAAAGTCATCCCTGAACAAGCTTTCTTTCAAATAAGGATGCTTTCCACCGAGGATAAGTCATCCCTGAACCGACTTTTTTACAAAGAGGGATGCTCTTCGCCTTCGAAAGAGCATCCCTCTATAAATATTCTGTCAATTTCACGTCTTCGGATTCGTTTCTTCAGGCTTCGGCGTTTCTTCAGGCTTCGGTGCGGTTTCCGGCTCGATCTCCGTGCTTGCGTCTTCCGACTTTATTTCCTTCGGATTCGTTTCTACCTCTTCCGCCTTTTCCACCGTTTCTGTATCAGGCTTCGGATCCGCTGTCTTTCTGAACTTTGACTCGTATTTCCGCTTTTCTGTTTTCCTGGACTTTTACCTTCGTCCTGCGATTTTTCAGAGCCTTCCGGATCACAAGCACAGCCAGAAGGATGATGACTGCTGCAACGATCAGCTGAGGAATGTGGATAATGAACCAGATTCCGAAATCCGCAAAGCCTGTGCCCACTGAATGCAGCGAGTTCCGGAAGCCTGTCGAAATCTTCTCCCAGGCAGTGGCATCCGGTGCCTGCTGGTAAATCGTTACTTCCGAGACGTCAAGTCGAACCGTGCTGTAGTCCACCTTGTTGTCATACGTGCGCAGCTGGGACTCAATGCTGTTAATCTGATAGCGCACCTCGGTCAGTCGGCTCTGAATCTTGACGATATCGTCCAGCTCCTTCGCCTTTTCCAGCATTTTTTCCAGAGATCTTGCCTCGGTCTGCAGAGCCTTCTTATGCGCCGCCGTATCCACGTAGTCAAGCGTGATGTCCGTCACGCTCTTGCTTTCCTCCGTAACATTGGAACCATCATGAAGCTTTGTCAGAAACTCATCCAGTCTCTTCTCCGGAATCCGGAGAACATAGGAGGCGCTGCGATCATGCGGCGTGTAGTTCGAAGGATCCGAGGAGCGGTAATAGCTGTAGCTGTTGTAATAGATTTCACTGCTCTCAATGTATCCGCCAAGCTCCTCCACCGAAGTCTCGATGGATTTCTGGAGCACATCAAATTCCTTCGTCTGGACACTGATGTTGACGGTTGTGATCAGCTTTCTCTTCGATTCCGGAGAATCCTCATGGTCCTTCCCATCCTCCAGAATCACGTCCTCTTCTGTAATTCCTTCTTCAGGAGCTTCCTCCGGGCAGGCTTCTTCATACGAGACATCACTCGCATAATCGTAAGAGCCCGCTCCCCCCGCAGCACCAGTCTCACCGAACACTCCATAATCCGATTCCGCGGCCGAGTAGGAATATTCCGCACTCTTGCTGTTCTGCACCTGCGAGCTGGAGCTCCCGCAGCCGGAAAGCAAGAGCAGCACTCCTGCGGCAAGAAGCACACTCCGGAATCTCCGGCAAGGCATCCTGCGCTCGCCTGCATTCTCCTTCCGGTTACTGTCAGGATGGATCGTTTGGTTCGTCATGGCGGTCACCTCCGTGTGTTTTGTACAGGTCCTGTAAGGGAAATAAATATAGAAGCTTCTCCTTCCTTATCAGTGTATCATAAACAGCCATATATGCCACGCATCACCAGTCTGTATCGATGGCTTCTCCCGCAAGAAGATGCTGCAATTCCGCAGACAGCTTGTCAAGAAATGCAATGCGTCCCTTGTACTGAACCTTCCCGTTCAAAGCCAGCAGCATGTCTCTGGATCCGGATGCGTAGGCATCGATCCGGTCTTCGCTTCCATCCTTATAGCAGTACGTAATCTGAAGAACCGGGCTTCCTTCTGCCTCCTCTCCGGACAGCTCCTGCACATCAACAGCAATGAGCAGCGAGTAGAATTCGCGGAAGAGCTTTTCATCAATTTCCTGAGCGCCCATTGTAATTCCGGTAATCTCGTTCTCAGCATCGGACTGAATCCGGAAATCATAGATCTCATCTGCCTGACATATCCGCACCTCCTGTACCGAATTGATATCCGGTACCAGTGCGAGACCGAAGAAGAGATCATCGACGGTCACGTTCAGAAATGACAGCTTGATATCCGAAATGCTGTACAGAAGATCTCTCTGATCCGAAACCAGATAGTGAACGCCGTCCTCCTTTTCTGCTCCAACCGTGAAGGTTTCCTCCATGCCGTCATGCACTACCGTAAGAACCATAGCCGGCTTGTTCATTCCGTATTTTTCCGCATCGGCCGGAGCATAGGCTCCTTCCACGGCATCCGCCTTCAGACCAAGAAGCGCTCCGATGTTCTCGTTCATGACCTTATAGGAGGTCTTTACGCGGATCGGGCTGACAATTTCATACGCAGAGGTATAGGCTGCAGGTGTTTCATCCGTCGCCTCGATTACAATCGGCTCTTCCAGATCGGGACGGTCGATCGTGATCTTCTGAAGCCGGTCTGTCAGACTCTCCGACTGACGATCATAGGAAGCAATCAGCGTCTTGTCCAGATAATAAAAGGGAGAATTCATCAACCAGTCGCCCTTCCCGGAGGGAACGGAATAGATCGTTTCATCACCTTTTTTCTGCATATACCAGGTTCCGGTGCTTTCATTATAGGAGCCAAGAAGAAGTGTCACCTTCTTATCACCTGCATTCAGCTCCGCCTCTGCCACCGGATGCTCCAGCCCATATCTTTCCGTATTCCCATGATCTACCTGATCTCCGGAGATCTGGCTTAAGTTGCGAACAGCAGCCTCCAGAAGATCGCCATCCACCGCCTCTTTTTCGGGCAATCCATCCAGACTGCATCCATTCTTATCCGACCGGATATAATATTCCCCTTCCGCATTGGAAATCCGGATGGTAATGTCAGCTGCATCTCCGATCGACACAAGCTCCGTTCCGCTTTTCTGCGGCTCCTCCGAATCCGGTCTTGTATGAAGAAGGAGTCCCGCAGTCACGCCAAGCACCGCAATGGCCGTCCCAAGAATGATCAGTTTTGTTTTCGTCTTTTTCATCATATTGTCCTCAGTAATATTGATTTACTCAGAGATTTTTCCTTTTCCACGCCATCAGAAGACCCAGTGCCGCCATTGCACCAGGAAGAAGAATTCCAAGAGTAATCATGACGTTCCGATATGTGGCACTTGTCAGGTTCAGCCTGGGTGCATGGAAGCTGACGCCTGCGATGCTGATGCTGTTTTCTTTACCGGAAAGAGAGTTTACAAGCTCCACTGCAAAATCCTTGTTGTTGAAATTCGCACTTACCGATGCATTGGATGAAAACATCGCGTTGGAGCCGAAGACCACAACCTGTGAGGTCCTCTCCTCCGTTCCCTGGTATTTGATTCTCTCTCCAATGGCTGCAAGGCCGTAGCTTTGTGCCCCGTCCGCACCGATGGTTGTCTGTCCGTCCTTGCTCTCGTACAAAACAGTGGTATCCGGAGATACAATCAACGTCTTCGCCGTCCGATTGTTCTTCTCCTCCCAAAGGCTGGTAACCGGCCTGCAATAATATCCGACGAAGGGAAGTGAAGGGTTTTTCACATTCACAAGCCAGGCCTTTGCATCCTCTGTAAAGGCTGCACCGAACATAAAGCCCTGACCGTCATAAATGTTCTTCGAATCCTTTTCCACAATCAGACCGTTTCCGATCCGAATGCCCCACTCCTCCAGAAATGCCTCCAGATTCGGAAGCTCCGGCTGATCATGGGCTGCCAGATAGATCAAGGTCTTTCCGAAATTCCCCTGGTTGTCGAGAAACTGATCCAGCTTTGCCAGCTCCTCTGCCGAATAGTCCGTTGTCGGCGCCAGCAGAAAAACGGTCCGCATGCTGTCATCGATGCTTTCCGTCGCAATGTTCACCGTTGTCACGGAATAGTTATTCTCATTCAGGTAGTTCCGAAATTCCTCACAGCCCTCTTCCGAATGACCGGTCAGGATACCTGCTTTCACAACGGCATCCTCAGTAACATAAGCAATCGCCGATGTCAGCTCCTGCTCCGCATTCGAAGAAACGCTGTACCCGTATCCGCTCGCATCCTGCTCCCGGACAATACAGTCATCCAGCGTAATTGCCTTGGTCCTTTGCTCCGAGGTGATCAGAATGCTTCCCTGCTGAATTCCGTATCCGCTGTACTCCTGCGCAATTTCCGGTTCCTTCAGAAGATCCGCGAAACGGACCTGCACCTTCGCACTGACATTCTCATACCGACGCAGCAGCTCATCGATCTGGCGTCCATACTCGGTTTCTCTCAGTGTATCCTCGTCATAGCAGATGATGACCTGAACGTTCTCATCCAATGCATTCAGAATCTGTCTGGAATCGTCGGAAAGGTCATAAATCTTGTTCTCTGTCAGATCCAGAGCAGGAACTCTTTCACAAACAAGTGAACAGATCACATTGACCAGAATCAGCACTGCCAAGACTCCTGCCGTCATGCCTCCGGCTGCCGATGCGCTCCGGATTTTTCTGGAGTTGACCCATCTCCCACGATCCAATGACTGCACCGTAAGGAAATTGAAGAAGAGCATGACGGACACGAAGAACAGAACGTCCGGAATCTTGATCATACCGGAGGTAAAATTATAATAGCGTGCGGAAAAAGACAGCTTTACCACCAGATCCGCCGCTGCGCTCAGTCCGGACGGCATGATGCTGCTGATGCTGTCGATGCAGATGATACACATCATGACCGCAAAAGTGCCGATCGCAGCCAGCATCTGGCTTTCCGTAAGAGAGGAAATGAACAGACCGATTGCCACGAGCGCCGCGCCCAGAAGCAGAATCCCCAGGAAATTTCCAAGAAAAATGCGGTATCTTGGCTCTGACAGAGCCGCAAGAAGAATGCCGTAAACAACCGTCACCAGAATCCCGAGAAAATACAGCGTGTATGCCGCCAGATACTTTCCCCAGACGATATCCGATAAGGTGACAGGCGCTGTGAGAAGCCCTTGATCCGTCCGGGCCTTCTTCTCCTCGGAGAGAAGCCGCATGGTATACAACGGAAGCGTCAGAAGAATCAGTATATAGAAATTGGAGAAGAGAGAGGATACGTTATTCGTTCCGCTCATCAGCTGCGACAGCAGAAACTGTCCTCCGAACAGATAATAAATGCCCAGACACACGTAGCCGAGCGGCCCCTTGAAATACGTGGTCAGTTCCTTAAGATAAACTGCTTTCATGCAAACATTGCCTTTCTGTGCTCTATTTCTGTGTCACCTGAAGGAAAATATCCTCCAGCGTTCGTTCTCTTCCTTCAAGGCCAAGGAGCTTCCAGCCGTTTCTTACGCAAAAATCAAAAACCTCTTCCCGGAATCCCGCTCCGTTCGCCTGTACCGTAAACGTATATTCATTCTCCGACACATGATTTTCAAAGCTCACCCTGCTCACCCCTGGAAGAGCACCAAGGCCGGGCGCAATCTTCTCTGCAGCGCCCTGGATTCGGATGCGATAATTCTGCATCCTTCCTCCTTCCTGAAAGCCCCCATCAATCGGATTCACAAGGAGCTCGGCTTCCTTCTGATCCACCAGAAGTCTTCCTTCGCCTATGATAATAATTCGGTTGCAGACTGCCTGAATTTCCTGCAGAATATGGGACGAAAGGATGATCGTGTGTTCTTTTCCAAGGTCCCGGATAAGGGACCGGATTTCCATGATCTGACTCGGATCCAGTCCTACCGTCGGCTCATCCAGAATCAGAATTTTCGGATCTCCGACCAACGTCTGTGCAATGCCAACCCTCTGCCGGTATCCCTTGGACAGATGTCGGATCAGCCTCCCTCTCACCTGCTCAATTCCGGTTCTCCGGCAGATGCCGGTCAGATAATTCTCCGCATCCCGGATTCCCTTTACCTTCTTGAGACGCATGGCAAAACGAAGATATTCCATAACCGTCAGGTCTGTGTAAAGCGGCGGAATTTCCGGCAGATAGCCGATGCTTCTCTTGGCCTCCTCCGGACTCTCCTGCATGCTGATTCCCTCCACGAAGATACTCCCCTCTGTGGCGGAAAGATAACCTGTCAGCATGTTCATGGTTGTCGATTTTCCTGCACCGTTCGGTCCGAGAAACCCCAGAACGTCTCCATCGTTGACTTTAAACGAAAGATGATCCACCGCAAGCTTCTCTCCATATTTCTTCGTCAGGTTCTTAACTTCAATCACTGCATTCTCCTTTACATCCGGATTGCCGCGAAACTTGTTTTTTTCGCCTTTTACTGTCAAAATACTATCACATCATTATATTAAAGAAGGAGTTCACTGTGTACTACGAAGAGAATTTTCAGTGTGACATCGATATCAACCAGATGGATGCCGTCAGCGTCGTATACCTGTTAGAGGACGGCCGCGGCGGCTACCCGTCTCATTCTCATTCCTACTATGAACTGCGCTATAACAAAAAGAGCGAGCACATCATTGATCTCAATGACCGTCGTATTTATATTCCGGAGGATTCCCTGGTTTTCATCCCTCCGCTGACCATTCACTCCGTTCACGAGGAAGTGTATCCTGCAACACTTCTGCAGATCCAGTTTATTCCGAAAATGCTCGGCGTATCTCATCTTGCCAAGATGGTTCCCGTTGTCTTTCCTTCCGGCGATCTGGCGAAGAACGGTTATCTCCCTGTTCCGAAAGAATCTCTCCTGCAGAAAATTCTGGATTCGATGATATCCTATGTGGCCTCCGCCGAGCTTACGAAGGAGCATCCGGACGGTGACATCACCTCCGAGGATTTCACGCCCTGGATTCGTCTTCAGCAGTGCACCGATATCTTCCGTCTGATCACCCTTCTCGTTCAGGAAAATCAGGTGGAGTTCGATTATGTGGACCGGAAAACCACCATGTACGGCGAATTCCAGAAACTTCTCGAATACATTCTGAACAATCCGGAAAAGGAAATGACTGCCAGAGAGGCCGCTGACTTCATGCACATGAGCTATTATGACTTCTCCCGCAACTTTACCAGAAAGTGCGGCATCTCCTATATCCATATGGTCAACCGGATTAAGATCCAGCGTGCGAAGGATCTTCTGAACAACACGGATCTCAGTGTCACGGACATCTCATCTGCTCTGGACTACTCGTCCGTCAGCTATTTCAATCAGGTATTCCGGAAGTATGCCGGCTCCGCCCCGCTTGCCTACCGCGAGGGAAAAACTAGGCACATTTCATAAAATAGCAGTCATTATTTCTTTTTTATAGTCATTCTGCTCAATTCAGCAAAAATAATAAAGGATGCCACAAAAAAATGAAGGCGCCGCAATGCCCTTTTGCCGTACACTTCAACCATCAAACAGGCGACATTTTGACTAACAAAATGTCGATGGTTTTATGCAAAGGAGGGCATTATGACCAAGTTATCCAAGCGGGCACTGGCATTGCTGCTGGGCGCCACCACATTACTCACTCTCGCAGGCTGCGGATCCTCCGGATCTTCTGGCTCGACTGCATCCGATTCTTCGGCTGCCAAGACAGAGACCGCTTCCGCTGAAACAAAGACGGATGCCGCAGAAGCTTCCGGCCTCTCCGGTGATCTGAACATCTGGGAGTGGGGTGCAGACGACGAGGCAAAGGCTCGTGAAGCTGCTACCAAGATCTTCATCGAAGAGCACCCGGAGCTGAATGTAACCTACACCATCATCCCGACTGCTGATCAGGTATGGGATCAGAAAGCTGCAGCTGCTCTTTCTTCCGGTTCCGCAGGCGACGTCATGCAGATGAGCCCGGACTACTACGGCATGAACACCGACTACTACATGGATCTGAATCCTTATGTAGAAAAAGACGGCGTCAATCTTGACGATGTTCTTGTCCCCGGAATTATCGATGGCTACTACGATACTGACGGCAAGCTGGAAGGCTTCCCTCTTCTCGCGAACATTTTCGTAATGGCCTTCAACAAGGACATGTTTGATCAGGCCGGCGTTCCTTATCCGGAAGAAGGCTGGACCTTCCAGGATCTGAACGACTGGGGCACCAAGTTTGTATCCGGTGAGGGTGCGAACAAGACCTACGGCGTGGTTAAGCACTGGGTTATGAACAACCTGATGGTCTACGCGGCAGGCGGCACGCCTTACACCGATGACCTCTCCACCTCGAACATGGGCTCTTCTCAGATCGTAGATTCCCTGACTCTGTATAAGGAGCTGATGGACAAAGGTATTATCCCGGATGATACGGCTCAGGACACCATTCCTGCTGAGACACTCTTCGTTTCCGGCAAGTCTGCTATGTATCCCTGCGGCGGCTTCGAAGCTATCACCGTGACCAACGACTCCGATGAGAACGGCATCAACCTCGGCTTTGCTCCGATGCCTTCCGATCCGGACGGAAACGAAATCAACATTCAGTATGCAACCGGCTGGGCAATCACCAAGACCAGCAAGAACCCTGACGCAGCATGGCAGTTCCTGAAGGAGTCCGCTTATGCAAACGAAGGCATGCTGAAGGAGACCTCAGTCGTAGGTATGCCTGCAGGAAAGGATGTTGCAGAGAACTACTATGCAAACATCACCTACAAGGGCGACGGACTGGACAACAGCTACTACGTAGAGCATATGGGCAACTCCCACCTGAATCCGTTCGGCGGAACGCTTGCTTCCTCCGGCAACATCTGGACCACCATGGTAGAAGCGGTTACTCTGGACAACCAGGATCCTCAGAAGGTTGTGGATCAGTACGCTCCTCAGATCGAGAAGGAATTCGCTGGCTACTCCTTCAACAAGAAGTGATTCATCCGGCAGCTTCCACACGAATACTTGCTCCAACTTCGGTTGCGAGAGCTTGATCTGCAATGGCAGGAAGGAGGGGTTCAGCAGAATCCCTCCTTTCTTATTCCAATCATCCACACATTTCTTCCATATCAGATACCAAAGAGGTGTTTATTATGAAAAATAAAAAGAAGCTCACCGGGATAGAAAAGCGCAACATGCGTAACTTCTATCTGTACATTTCTCCCTGGCTTGTTTTCTTCATCGTATTAACGGTCTATCCGATGCTCCGTTCTCTGCAGCTGACCTTCACCGATTCCGGCTTTGATGGAAACGGCCCGTTTATCGGTCTGCAGAACTTTATTCAGGCCTTTACCGTAGATCCGCTGTTTCTGAAATCCTTTAAGAATACCCTTTGCTATGTTCTTGCTTATGTACCGCTCAGCCTTGTTCTCTCCTTCATGCTCGGCTGGCTCCTCAGCAGACGCGTGAAATTTCTCGGCTTCTGGAGAACCATCTTCTATCTTCCCTATATCACATCCGGTGTTGCCGTAACCATCCTCTGGGGCTGGATCTATAACGGCTCCTACGGCGTTCTTAACTACGTTCTTTCTCTGGTCGGCATCACCGGCCCGAACTGGCTTGGCGATAAGCGTCTTGCACTTGGCTGCATCGTCGTCATGTCACTCTGGTCTCTTGGCAACCAGATTCTGATTATGCTTGCCGGCATTCAGGACATTCCGGCATCCTATTACGAAAGCGCACAGATTGATGGCGCAAGCACGATCCATCAGCTTCTTACCATCACGCTCCCGCTGTCCACACCGACCATTTACTTCAATCTTGTAATCGGTGTCATCTCCGCCTTCCAGCTGTTCAACCAGCCTTACATTCTGACACAGGGAGGCCCCGTGGACTCCACGCGCACGGTTTCCATGCTCGTCTTCCAGAATGCCTTCCAGTACGGCAAGATGGGCTATGCTTCCTGCATCGCCTGGACCTTATTTATCGTCATCATGATTTTCACGGCGATTATCCAGACTACGCAGCACAAGTGGGTTTTCTATGACAACTAAGGCAAAGGAGCACAAGAAATGAAGAACAGAACCTTATCCAAAACACAGACGCATCGTCTTCAGATGACGATCATTTATATCATCCTGATCCTGTGTGCCATTGTCAGTATTTTTCCTTTTTTCTGGATGGTAACCACCTCCTTTAAATCCACGGCAGAGGCATACGCCTTCCCGCCCACCATCTTCCCGAAGAGGTGGCTGGTCTCCAACTTCACCAACGGCCTTGCAGCCGCTGACTTCGGACGCTTTACTCTGAATACGCTTTTCCTTGTAGTCGTCAACACGGTCGGCACGGTACTCTCTTCTGCCTTTGTCGCGTACGGCTTTGCCAAGTTCCCCTGCAAGGGCTCCAAGTTCTGGTATACCTGCCTCATGGCAACCATGATGCTGCCTTCACAGGTTACGCTGATTCCGCAGTATCTTCTGTACTACAAGATGGGAATGGTGGACACCTACCTTCCGCTGATCATTCCGTCCATTCTCGGAGGCGGTGCCTACAACATCTTCCTGTACCGGCAGTTCTTCCTTTCTCTCCCGAAGGAGCTGAACGAAGCTGCCATGATTGACGGAGCATCCTCCTTTCAGACCTTTACACACATCATGCTTCCTTCCGTTAAGCCGGTTTCGATGTGTGTCGGCGTCATGTCTCTGGTATACAACTGGAATGACTTCTTCAATCCGTTGATCTACCTGAACTCCACCGAGAACTTCACCGTATCCATCGGTCTTCAGTTCCTGAACTCCTCCATGGGTACCACCAAAATTGGTCAGATGATGGCAGTTGCTCTGATTATGACGCTTCCTGTACTGGTCATCTTCTTCGTCTGCCAGCGCTATTTCGTAGAAGGCATCAAGATGCAGGGAATCAAGGGCTGATACCCTGTCCATTGCTTTCCGGTCTGCTGTCCTCGCAGCATTTTACCAAACTCATCAGGCCGCAGCTTCTCTGCGGCCGGAAAGGTAAGCACCATGCATTACTGTAACCCGATCAATGTTGATTACAAATATCAGTTTATCCGTCCGAACCCGGTCTTTGCCGGACCGGATGCACCGGCCATTCAGATTTCACGCGAAGCGGCCGATCCTTCGATGATTCTCTTTCAGGGAAGATATTATATATTTGCTTCCATGACGCTTTCCGTCTGGGTCTCCGATGACTTTGTTCACTGGGACTTACATCCTCTTCCCAAGGAGCTTCCTCTTTATGATTACGCCCCGGATGTTACCGTTGTCGGTGACTATGTTTACTTCTGTGCCTCCAGAAGAGGCGTCATCTGCGATTTCTACCGCACCAGGGATATTCTGAACGGACCCTATGAGAAGATCCCGGGAACCTTTGATTTCTGGGACCCTGCTCTGTTCGTTGATGATGACGGAAGATTTTACTTCTACTATGGCTGCAACAACACAACTCCGATCTACGGAGTAGAGCTTGATCCTGCTACGATGAAGCGGATTGGCGAAACGCACGAACTGATCTACGGCGATCCCTTTCACCTTGGCTATGAAAGAAATGGAGAAAACCACAGTGCACCGCCCCGCACGGAGGAAGAAATCGAGAAGGCTCTGGATGAATTTCTGACGCAGACCGGCAAGGACCGTTCCACAGTCCCTGAAAGGGAAATCACCGGCCTCAAGGGCCTCTTCTCCCGCATGCCGTTCATCGAAGGTGCCTGGATGAACAAGCACAACGGCAGATACTACCTTCAGTATGCCTGCCCCGGAACCGAATATAATATTTACAGCAACGGCGTCTACGAATCCGATTCTCCGCTCGGACCGTTCCATCCCGCTGCCAACAATCCGTATTCCTATGAGCCGGGCGGCTTCCTTCCGGGTGCCGGTCACGGTTCCACGGCAGAGGACCGACACGGCAACCTCTGGCACACAGCCAGCATGCGCATCAGTGTCTCTCACATGTTCGAGCGCCGCGTCGGCATCTGGCCCGCAGGCTTTGACAAAGATGGCGTCCTGTTCTGCAACCAACGCTACGGCGACTGGCCGATCCGCGTAGAAGAAGGGGTTCTGGATCCTATGGCAGAGCCGGATTACATGCTTCTCTCCCGCGGTGCAAGGGTGCAGGCTTCCTCCGAAGCAGCCGGTCACCCCGCAGCAAGAGTCAGCGAAGAGGATGTCCAGACCTTCTGGAAGGCAGCTTCCAATCGTCCCGGCGAATGGATCCGGATGGATCTCGGCGAGGCTCTCGATGTTCGCGGCATTCAGGTCAATTTTGCAGATGACAAGCTGGATCTTCCTTCTCCCCGGCCGATTCCGGAGAATGAAGAGCGCTGCATCGACGAGCGCAGGCATGTCACACGCTGGATTCTGAAGGGCTCCTGCGACGGTGAGAATTATTTTGTCATTGCAGACAAGTCCGAAGCAGAGACCAACCTTCCGAATGACTATGTGGACATGGAGGAGGGCGTGGAAGTCCGCTACTTAAAGCTCACCATTCTGGAGGTGCCGTTCGGAGTCCAGCCTTGCATCTCAGGTCTGCGCGTCTTCGGAAAGAAGAACGGCGAGCTTCCCAGGGTGCCTTCGTACCAGGCAGAGCGCACCGGTGATCTTGACATGACGGTCACCATTACCTCGGAAGATCCTCTGACCGACGGCTACAACGTTCTCTGGGGTTTTGCACCGGATAAGCTCTACCACAGTGACCGTATTTTCAGCGGGCAGGCACAGATCGGCGCCCTGATCAAGGGACAGCCTGTCTATGTGCGCGTGGATGCCTTCGGCAAAACCGGCATTACACACGGAACAGAAGTGATTTCTCTTCCGTAATTGTTTTTCCGCCGTTTTTCGTATTTTTCTGATATCTGTCCGACAGCTTCCATAACCAATTCTCATGGGAACGATGTCGGGCAGATATTTGTAATTCAGGCGAAATTGCTTCATTAGACAGATATCTCACCCGCTTTTTTTCGCAGATGCCGCTCTGCGGCAGGAAAGGAACGTATGAAAGAACAGCAACTGACCGAACTGTTACACGACATGAGCCTCCAGGAGAAAATCGATCAGATGTTTCAGGTAATGGGACTTTTCTTTACGGAGGACGAGGAAGGAACGCTCACGGGCCCGGCACAGAACTTCGGTGTAGATGTGAAGGACCTTCAATCCGCAGGAACGATTCTCGGATCCTACGGTGCAGACACGTTAAAAGCCATTCAGGACAAGGCAATGTCCGTACAGCCACACCACATTCCCATGCTGTTCATGCTGGATGTCATTCATGGTCTGAAAACCGTCTTCCCGGCACCTCTTGCCCAGGGTGCCACCTTTGATCCTACTTTGTCCGGCGAGTGCGCGGCTGCTGCCGCAAAAGAAGCCGCAGCCAGCGGTCTGCATGTGACCTTTGCGCCTATGGTGGATCTTGTGCGTGATGCCAGGTGGGGCAGAGTTATGGAATCCACCGGAGAGGACCCGTACCTCAACAGCCTGTTTGCCGCTGAAATCGTGAAAGGCTTCCAGGGCGATGACGTGAAGGCCTCCGGCAAAATCGCTGCCTGCGTCAAGCATTTTGCCGCGTACGGCGCTGCGCAGGCAGGCCGCGATTACAATACGGTAGAGCTCTGCGAGCGGACACTGCGCGACTACTATCTTCCCTCCTACAAGGCTGCCGTGGATGCAGGTGTAAAGCTTGTCATGACCAGCTTCAACACGGTGAACGACATTCCTGCCACCGGAAATCAGTGGCTGATGAAGAAGATTCTTCGCGGGGAATTCGGCTTTGACGGGGTTCTCATCACAGACTTCACCGCCATTCCGGAAATGATCAGACACGGCTATGCCGCGGACGAGAGAGACGCTGCCCTGAAAGCCATTCAGGCCGGCGTGGACATCGACATGATGTCCGGCTGCTACGCAGGAAATCTGAAATCTCTCGTGGAAGACGGTGAAGTCGACGAATCCGCAATCGATGAATGCGTGCTTCGTATTCTGAAGCTGAAGAACGATCTCGGGCTGTTCGAGAATCCCTATAAGGATGCAGATGCGGAAAAGGAAAAAGAGGTGATTCTCTGCAGAGAGCACCGGGCGCTTGCAAGAAAGGCTGCTTCGGAGAGCTTCGTTCTTCTGAAGAATGACGGTCTTCTTCCTCTGGATCTGTCGAAGAAAATCGCCTTCATCGGCCCCTATACACAGAACAGGGAGCTGCAGTCCAGCTGGGCCTTTACCGGCGATCCCAAGGATACCGTTTCCATTCAGGACGCCGCAGAAGAATGCATGGATGCATCCCGCACAAGCTTCACTCCGGGCTGTCCGGTTCTTGGAAATGACGTTATGCTCACCGGATTTACCGGATCGGTCAATCAGACATTTTCTGCCGAAGAGCTGTCTGAAATGAAGGCTGCCGCAATCCAGGCAGCCAGGGAAGCCGAGCTTGTTGTCATGCCGCTTGGCGAGCATTTCCTTCAGTCCGGCGAAGCAACGAGCCGTGCCTTCCTGGATCTTCCGGAAATTCAGATGGAGCTGTTCCGTGCCGTATATGAGGTGAATCCGAACATTGTCGTGGTTCTCTTCAACGGCCGGCCGCTGGATCTTCGCGAGATTTCGCAGAAGGCCAAAGCGATCCTGGAGGTCTGGCTTCCCGGAACCGAGGGCGGGCACGCCATTCTGGATGTTCTGACCGTCAAAACTGCTCCGCAGGGAAAGCTTCCGATGAGCTTCCCCTACTGCGTCGGACAGCTTCCTGTCAGCTACAATCATTTTGCAACCGGAAGGCCCGTTGGACCGAATGCCGATCCTCGTTTTTCCTCCAAATATACCGACATTCCCAACGAGCCCCTGTATCCGTTTGGATTCGGTCTGTCGTACACGGACTTCTCTGTTTCCGGAGTATCTCTGTCCGATACCGTTCTCGGTGAGGATTCCGGTACTAACAGTCTGCAGGCCTCGGTTGAGGTGGAAAACACCGGCTCCTTTGCAGGAACCGAAACCATCCAGCTCTACCTGCAGGATGTGACAGCAAGCGTTGTCCGTCCGGTCAAAGAGCTGAAGGGCTTCCGAAAGGTGACACTGCAGCCCGGTGAGAAGAAAACGGTAAGCTTTCCCATTACTCCGGATATGCTCGCATTTACCCGCGCAGACGGAAGCTTCGGTTCGGAGCCCGGTCTGTTCCGCGTCATGATCGGAAATTCCAGCGCCGTATCCGAGTACGCGGAGTTCACGCTTGAATAAAAGGGAGGTACTCTCATGACACGAAATCATTTGCGTTTTTCTGCGTCGGAATGGCTGGATCCGCCGATCCTGATTGCCGGCGAGGTACATAATTCCAGCTCCTCCAGTCCGAAATACATGGAGCCCATCTGGGAAAAGGCGGATCGCCTGAATCTCAACACGCTGGTGCTTCCTGTTACCTGGGAAATGGTGGAGGAAAAGGAAGGCAACTACAATTTTCTTCTGGTGGATCTTCTGATCCGTCAGGCCAGAATGCACGAAAAGAAGATTATTTTCCTATGGTTCGGAAGCTTTAAAAATGCGCAGTGCAGCTATGCTCCCGAATGGGTCAAGAAGGACCTTGCCCGATTCCCTCGCGCGCAGGTAAAGCCCTCCTGCAACAAGGTTATCCTGGAATCCTTCTTCCACATGGAATACACGACCTTGTCGGTATTTGGCGAAGAAACCCTGACAGCAGACTGCCGCGCGTTTGCTGCGCTGATGCGGCACCTTCGCGAATTTGATGAACGGGAGCACACCGTTGTGATGGTGCAGGTGGAAAATGAGACCGGCATCATGGGCACGGCACGGGAACGCTCTGCAGAGGCGGATCGCCGCTTCCTGGATCCGGTTCCGGAGGATTTTCTTCGTACCCTGTCCGCCGCAGCGGAGCATCACACCAATCCGGATGCTTCCATCGGTGCTGTTTCCAAGGGAAAAGGACAGTCCTGGTCCTCCTGCTTCGGTGAACACGCAGAGGAAGCCTTCCAGACCTACTGGACGGCTCGCTTTGTGGATCAGATTGCCGCTGCAGGAAGAGCGGAATACGATCTTCCGATGTTCGTCAACGCATGGCTTTCCCAGGGAGGCGCTCCCGGCGAGTATCCCTCCGGCGGTCCTGTTGCGGAGGTGATTGACATCTGGAAGGCTGCCGCGCCTCATATTGATCTGATTGCGCCGGATATTTATGTCCGCAATTTTCTCGATGTCTGCGAGGAATACGCAAGGCCCGACAATCCGCTCTGCATTGTGGAAACCTCCACGCACTCGCATCTGGCTGCGCGGATGGTTTACGCCATCGGACATTACCACGCCTGCTGCTTCGGCCCCTTTGCAGTAGAGGATATGGGCCAGCCCTTTGATGCCGGCGCAATTGCCCTGTTTGGTGCCGATCCTTCGGATCCGCTTCTGTCCACGCCGCAGAATGAAGAAGAATTCTCCTGGGCAGCCGGCTCCCTGAAGGAGCTGATTCCCATGCTCGCTTCTCATTATGGAACGGATCAGCTGCAGGCTGCGATCGGAGAGCGTCCATCGGACAACGTCCTTTCCTTTGGCCAGGTGCAGTTCCGATGCGACTTCCAAAAGCGAAACGAAGAGCTTCAGTCCAATGGCTATGCTCTTGTTCTGCAGGTTAATGAAGAATCCTTCTACTGCATGTTCTCCGGCTGCCTCCTGCATCCGGAGTCCGCGGATCCTTCCGCACCGAACCTGGATCTTCTGCGGGTGGAAGAGGGCCGCTTCTCCGACGGAAGCTGGCATCCTTCCCGCATTCTGAACGGAGACGAGACCGCTTCGCTTTCCTTTGACAAGCCGGAGCTTCTCCTTGTCCGGGTTATGACCTATGCCTGATCCCTGACCTGTCCGGGTTATGACTCCAGGACTCCTTTCCGGACACAACAAGGCTCCGACCTTTCTTTTCGGACGCAGGAATCCCCCGGATGCAGCTTTTCCACTGCTTCCGGGGGATTTTCTTTCAAAAGTTTTTCCGGATTTTTATGTGTTCTGTTCCTGTTGCTTCTGTTCCAGCTTCTTAAGCTTCCGGAATTCGCGGAGCAGAGCTCCGACCAATACCAGATCTGCACCAACCCATGCCAGAATCTCTCCCCACATCACGGCAACTCCTCCAAGGAATCTTGTCATCACGATTGCCATGAAGGTTCGCATGGCAAACTCGGCAAGCCCGGAAACCATCGGCATTCTGGTGTTGCCAAGGCCCTGAAGAGTGCTTCGTGCCACATACAGAAGGTAGAGAATGAACAGCGCGGAGCTCATAATGATGAGATACTGGATTGCATAGCCTGTCGCCTGCACCGCTTCCTCTCCGGACGCAGGAATGAACAGTCCGATGATCTGATGCCGGAGCAGAATCATAACGCCCCCGATCAATGCACTCGTCGCAAATGCAATCAGCAGTGCATCACGAAATCCTCGCCAGATTCTCTCGTAACGCCCAGCTCCGAGATTTTGCCCAATATAAGTCAGCATGGCATAGCCATACGCAAGCGCCGCCATTTCCAACGCCCCATACAGCTTATTGGTGGCAGTGTATCCCGCAACAAAAGCAACTCCAAGCTGATTGACTACGGAATTCACAATCATTCCGCCGATGGCAATGATATTATTCATCAGCATCACAGGAAGAGCCAGCTTCATCAGCCTTCCGTCCATCTGCGGATTTCCTCTTCCATCCTCTGCAGAGAAATGAAAGTATTCCACCCTCCGCACAACGAAAAGGCAATACACGCCGGAAACGGCCTGTGCCAGAATCGTCGCCACAGCTGCTCCGCCGATTCCAAAAGGAATGACGAAAACAAACAGAACGTCCAGCACGATATTGAGCAATGATGAAATCACAATCGCAATCAGCGGGTCTCTGCTGTTGCCAAGGGCCCTCAGCTCTGATGCACAGAAGTTATACAGCATCTGCGCCGGAATTCCTGCAAAAATGATCCGGATATACAGCTCTGCTGCTCCGCGTATTGCCGCATCCACATGCAGAATCGTCAGCACCGGTCCCACCGAAAGCTGCGCCACAACCGTCAGAAGAAGCGCACTGATCACAGAAAGCCTCACAGAATGAGCACAGGCCTTCCGAAGATCCCCATACTCCTTCCCGCCAAAAAACTGTGCCATCAGGATCGCAAAGCCCTGCGTCAGTCCCTGCACCGTTCCAAGCACCAGATAATTGTACCAGTCCGCTGATCCGAGCGCCGCCAGCGCATCAACCCCTACGCCTCTGGAGACAATAATGGTATCTGTGATCGTATACACCTGCTGAAAAAGATTTCCCAGCATCAAAGGAATGGCAAAGAAGAAAATCAGCTTCGCCGGATTCCCCTCTGTCATATTCCGAACTTCCCTCACTTCTGTTTTTCCACTCATTTGCAGACAACTCCCTCTCTTCTTATCCGCCGCGCCTGAAGGCAGACGTATCTTTTTATACTACACCATTCTGCCAAAAACCATACTCTTTATTGGCGCAGGAGCAGGATAAAATGTCGACGGTCAAAGGTAATTGTGGATAACGATAAAAATATCTACAAACCGGCTTCCCAAATCTTTATGAAGTTCTTCCAGTATTCAAAGGCCACCCTTCCTGCTATACTTCAGGCAACAAGTGCATATCTGCGTTCCTTTCCTTTATCCGGACCTTCTCTATCGGCTCCGGCCATCTCAAATTCTTCTTACTCTGA
>ERZ1035014.195-NODE-195-length-33130-cov-41.581557_pt1 | contig 33130 bp, 32 predicted proteins | sample MGYA00520620_ERZ1035014 | MGnify/ENA primary metagenome ERZ1035014 (study PRJEB33766, sample SAMN09781744) | gut metagenome | biome: gut microbiome | host: Homo sapiens | place: Madagascar | study: EMG produced TPA metagenomics assembly of the PRJNA485056 data...
CCGAGGAAACTTTGCAAGCGCGCAATGATGAGTTGGAACGCCACGTGGACGCAAAAGCAGACATGATCGAGATCATGCGGCGCGGCGTCCGTATCCGAAACGGCGCGGTTTTAATTCTGTTTATCATGGTGGTGTTACTGGCTGCATGGGGCTTGTATATCGATCTACACTGCGCCGACTATGGATTTTGGAGGGGCTGACATGGCGAATTGCATCAAATGTAAAGCAGCGCTGCCGGATGGCGCGCTGTTTTGTCCTTTCTGCGGCAAAAAACAGGTCGCCGAAAAGCACAAGGCGCTCAAGCGCGCCAACGGCACCGGAACGGTATATAAGCTGCAAGGCCGCAGAACGCGCCCGTGGGTCGCCGCAAAGAATAAGGTCATCATCGGATACTACCCAAAGAAAACCGACGCGCTGGAAGCGCTGGAACGGCTCTCCGGAAAACCGCTGGACGAGCGATACAATATGACCTTTGCCGAGGTGTTCGATGCGTGGAAAGCGGAGCACTACCGCGAGATCGGCCCAAGCGGGGTGGAATCTTATGACCGCGCATTTGATGTCTTTGCCCCGCTGCACAACAAGAAATTCCGCGATCTGCGCGCAGCGGATTTTCAGGCGGTTATTGACCAGCATATGAGCAAGTCCCACTCCACCGTTTCGAAATACAAGCAGCTCGCAACGCAGATGTCAAACTGGGCCATGCGGGAAGAGATTTGCGTGACAAATTTTGCGCAGTACATCAAACTTCCAGAAAACGTGAAAAAGGAAAAGGAGATTTTCACTGAGGATGATATTGAAAAGCTGGAATCCAACGGCAGCGACGCAGCGAAGATCGTGCTTATGCTTCTCTCGACCGGCATGCGCATCGGTGAGCTATTTTCCCTTCCCGTCGCATCTTATCACGAGACCTACGTGATTGGCGGCGAGAAAACGGAAGCCGGGCGTAACCGTGTAATTCCGATTCGGGGCGAGGGCAAGCCTTACTTTGCGTATTTTGCGGGCAAAGCGACCGGCCCGTTGCTGCTCTCCGGCTATGAGGGTCAGCATTCCCCCGAGAATTACCGGAAGCGCGATTATTATCCTCTGTTGTCCCGCCTCGGGATAGAAAAAAAGACCCCCCATGCCACACGCCACACTTACGCCACGCGCGCGGTAAAGGAAGGTCTTCCACCAGAAATCCTTCAAAAAGTTCTCGGCCATGCAGATTATTCTACTACTGCAAACATTTACACCCATATTGACCCCGATACGATCGTAGCGGCTGTTACAGGCACGTTACTAACAAAACCGGAATCGGGAAAAAAGAAAAAGCCTTGAAACTCAACGGTTTCAAGGCTTTTTTGGTGGAGACTGCTGGACTCGAACCAGTGACCTCCTGCGTGTGAAATAGCTACGAACACTCGCTTTGCGGAATTATGTTGCAATAACACGGAATAAAGCAGAACAAATGTAACAATACAGGATTAAATGCTTCAATATTCCGCTTCATTCCTTCGCGGTTGCTAACAAATCCCTAACAGGTCTACTCCCGGAACATGTCCTGCAAGCGTTTCACTTCCGCCGCTTTATCGATCTGCTTCTTGTGCAGATAGTCATAGAGACACTTCATGCCCTCGGGCGGCTCGCCGTGCTCCTGTCGGTACTTCTGGATGACGCCAGCAACCTCGGCGTGGAGCATCGTCATGTGATGCATCTCTTCGCCGGAAAGCTCGTAAAACGTCTTCGCAAGAGCGGGACATTCGTCCTTGTACTCGAGGGCGCATTTCGCGTACTTCATCGCGTCCTCGATTTCCTCGTCGACCATCGCCGACAGTTTTTCAATGAGTTTCATTTTCTTCCTCACTTTCTGCAGCAAATAGCAGCAAAATTATCCCGAGCAGCAGAGCATCCGAATCGTCGTTCACAGTTTTTCGACCGTGACCGCAAGGTTGTTGACGACCGATGCCACGCCGTCGAGTACCAGCGACAGCAGAGAGCCGTCACAGCCGCAGGCGTTACGCACAATGGCCGTAATATTGAGGTTTGCCACGCCGTTTGCTGCGACCGTCTGAGCTGCCGTAGCGCCGATGATGGCGACGCCGTCCTTCTGTGCGGTCAGGCTGACCGTGCCGGCAGCCGTGGGTGCGACTGTCGCGCTGACATTGACAAGGTAATATCCCTGCCCACACAGTGTAATCGCGTTGCCGTCCTGACGGATGTTGCAGCCATAGCGGCGCGTCGTCGAGCCGACCGGCACGATGCCGCCGGCCGCAACGGTGGGATTGCTGACGTTGGTCGTGTAAATTGCAGACTTACTCATATTTTTACCCTCCTAAAAAATTAAAAAGCGGAGCAGCTGTTGCCGCCCCGCTTGCCTCGCCGAATAGGGCGTCAGATGTTGCCGTTGCCGCAGCCGCAGCCACAGAACGGGGAGTTGCCCGCGCTGTAGGTGTAGCCGCTGGGATAGCGAACGACACCGCACATCTGCTCGCGCAGATAGAGATGGTTGTTGGCCTGCTCAAGCTGTGCGATGCGGCCTTCGAGCTGGCTCTTTTCGAGCGCTGCGAATTTAGCGTCGATGTTGGCGTTGATGGCGTCAAGGCCGCGCTGCGTGGTGCAGCAGCAGTCTGCCATCTGGCGCTGGATGTCGTTGCCGGTCTGCATGATGGCCATGTTCGTGCCGTTCTGCGCGAGCGCGACCTCCTTGCCCAGCTGACCGATTCCGCCCTGCATCTCGTAGCCGAGATTGCAGATGCCGTTGCCGATGTTGGTCAGGCGGTCGTTCAGCTGGCCAAAATGCTGGCCGAAAAGGATCTCCTGCTGCGACGCAGCCGTGGCGTACTGTCCAAACTCGCCCTGGCGGTTCCAGCCGTTGCCGCCAAAGCCGAACATGAAGAGGAAGAGCACGACAATGAGGAACCAACCGGAACCCCAGCCGTTCTCATCGTTCGCACCGCGGGTGACCGCGGCGATATCGCTGAGAGACATACCACTATCCATGTGTCAAAACTCCTTCCTGAAAAAATTTTATAAATAAACCGTTGCGCACCGGCTTATTTCAGAAATTGCATAAACTCCTTTGCCTGTTCTTGGAGCTGCTGAAACTGCGCCTGAGACATCTGCCCGGACTGCAAGAGCCTTTCGATTTCCTGCTGCGCCTGCTGCGGTGTCATGCCTCGCGCGAACTTGCGAAATTCTCCCAACATTGCAAGGGGGTTATTTGGTCTTCTGCTGCTTCCCTGTAGCATCTGCATCATCGGATTTGGCATTGAGCATTTCCTCCAATCTCTTTACTCGGCTTTCAAGGCTGTTGACGTCTACCGGCGCAGCCGCCTGATACGGTGTGACCGTGTACGGCGTGACGGTGGCATACCCAGCGCCGTCCGTCTGTTTGAGCCAGACAATGGGGTCGTTCTCGTCCATCAGCAAAATAGAGCTGTTCGGAGCGAGCCTGAACGCCTCTGCGCCATTTCTTCCGTTCACGCGGGTAATTTGACCCGCAAAGCCTTGCATCGCTCCTGCGCCGTTCTGTGGGCTTGCAGGGGCATATCCTGAATAGGGGTTATACCCCATCTGATAAGGGTTGCCAAAATATCCCATGCGCGCACCTCCTTTTGTTGCTTTCATCGTACAAAAAAACGGGCGCTCAAAAGCGTCCGTAAAGTGTATGAAAAGTGCGTCGAAACCCGTCGAACGATTCCCTTTGCCTTTTCACATGAAACATGATATTTTAATTTTGCAGGTCATTCCCGGTCTGTTTTTACACAAAAGAAATGACCTCACCGTTTATTCGGTGGGGCCGTTTCTTTTTTCATAGACTTCTGATGCAATTTTCTGGTATGCGCGCCGGCGGTATTTTTTCACTGCATCAACAGACAGGCTTCGCTCCATTGCCACCTGCACGCAGCTTTTCTGCCGCACGTCGCATTCAATGATACACGCCGCCTCCGACGGCGGCAGCTCGAAGGATAAAACGTATGCCACGGCTCGCTTCGGAGCCATCGCGGATAATCCCGCGCGAATCTGCTTGTGCTGACTGTCCATGTCCCTTTCTGGGACGTTGCAGAGCGCTTTTGCGTGGCTTTCGCCGCCCGCTCCCCCTTTTATTTTTTTGCCCGCTCCATCATGGCAATAACCTCTTGCCGCGTGATAAGTCTCTGCGGCGCGCTGCCGTCCGTGATGCCCGCAGCCTTTGCCGCCGCCCAGTCCTTCGCCGCCCACGAAGAAACGGTCTTGGTGCCGAGCTGCGCCAAATAGGTATCCATCATCTTGTTGAACGTTCCCTGATCCATGTACTCCTCCATTTCCGGCGGGTACTTCCCCGCCAAAATCATGCTCCCTGTGTGTTTGAGGTGGTTGTCCCACTGGAAATGCGGGCGGTCGGGGAATTTCTTCCAGTCGCCCCCCCACGAAAAGCCGACCTGCTTGCCGATCTGCCCGCAGCGGGCAAAGAACGACGGGTCGTCGTACTCATGCCCCTTGACGTTTTTGCAGATGTCGAACGCAAGCCCCGCCTTGACGCTGTGGAACGTCGGGCGTGTTGCGTTTTTCGCCGCATAGCCCATGCGCGCAAGATAGCGCTGATACTCGTCGTCCCGCACCGTTTCCGTCACCAGAACCGGAAGCCCCGCCTCCTTGCAGAGGTCGAGGAAGATGATGCAGTTTGCCCGCACGTCCGCCCGCAGGTCGGCAATGTCCCTACTGTGATACATCGCCGTGCTCCTTTTTGTAGTTGGCGCTGGACACGCCGATGAGCGCGCCGATAAACAGTGCCACGGCGCTGATGGTGGTCGTGACCTGCTCTACATACCCCCAGCCCCAAACGCCCGCCAGCGCGGCGTACAGCCCAGAACACGCGGGCAGTACGATGAGCACGAGCCACTTGAGGACGTCGTATACCTTGTTACTCATTTCAAATTTCATTTTTCTTCTCCTTTCGTTTTCCAACGATAATTTCTGCCAATGTTAGCAGCCCGGTAAAGGCCTCAATGATGCCGCCCGTACCCAGCAGGTACGGGAAAATGTTGTCCCACTGCCAGCCCTTGATACTGTAAAAGATGACCGTGTAGATCACAAAAACGGCAATGAAAATGCCAACGATAATCAAAATAATGTTTCTCGTTCGCAATTTTGATGCCTTTTTGACAACGTGACTCATGCCATGCCTCCCGAGATCAGCCACGCGAGGAACGCACCAGCGAGCACGGCGAGCAGCTTGTCCACAATGCTGTCCCACCGTTTCCCCGCTTTGCCCGTGATGAGCTTCACGTCCGCTTTGATTTCCTGCACATCTCCCTCGACGGTCTCCTGCTTGGTCGCCAACACTTCGACCGACGTTGCCAGCCGGTCAAGCGCCGTTTGGTGCTCTTGTAACTCGTTGATTCGATGCGTATTGCTCTTGCACCTGCTTTCGATCAGCGCGATCTCTGCGTCATCGTAGTGCTTTGCATTATCCATTTTTCACGCCCCCTTATTTTTATGGTGTTCTTCATTGAGCGTATCATGCCGCCTCTGCAAATTCACCACGGGGCAAAAGAACCTGTCGGACCACCGACAGGTTCTTTTTCTTTACGTCGCTTTCTTCCGCATGATTGCAAGTTGCTCGTCCACCCGCGCGCGGTTCCAATGGCGAATGCTCTTTCCGACGCCGAAGTCCTCAAAGAGGGCTGCACGCTGTTCATCGGAAAGCCCCTTCTGCTGATAAACAAGCTCCATGATCTGTAAGCCTTCACTGTTGCTGATGGTATCCCCGTTTTTGTCCTTCAGGCTTTCAATCCCGCCTTTTGCCAAATAGAGCGCAATATACTGGGCTTCTGAAACGCCCGTTTTTTTGACGGTATCTATGGCCTTTGCCGCCCACCCGTCCGTTTGGTAATTGCTCACGCTCATTTTCCCAACGATGTTGGCATATTCGTAGGCTTTCGCAACGGCATCTGCCTTATCGCCGTCGCTCATGGACTTATAGCTCGCAAGTCCCGTGAGCTCGCTGACGATCTTATAGGAAGTCTGCCCGCGCTTTGAGGCGTACTTGACGTATTCCTCGCCGGTCAACTGTTTGTTTTCCTTATTCACGGTAAAAGATTTCGGTGCGCGCTGCGGCAGGACTTTGGCCTCACCGGTCGCCTCATATAGGCGGCTCAATTCATCTTCCATTTTGCTGCCGCTTACCTTCGAGGTATACGCGGGATTCGCAAAATTGTTAAATGCCCGCGCGACCACGCCTCCGGAGTTTTCCGTGCGCCCCCATGCGTCGATAAAGGGAATCTGCCCGTAGTCAACGCCCGGGATACGCGCGCTGGCCTTGCCGAGCGCATATTGCATATCCGGCGTCAGGAATTTGTTCTTATCCGTATAGGTCGTCATGCGCTCGCTTTCGCCCGTGCGCTCCGCCTGCCCGAAGACCGTCGGGATACCCTGCGTCAGATAACTCGTCGCCGCGCTTGCTACCGCACTGGTTAGTGCGTTTGTGTCCCCGGAGGACGCATACCCCACCGCGTCAAAAACGTCGTTCAAGCTTTGCAGACAGCTCATGGAAAGAAGAGGGTCCGTCACGTTGCTTGCTGCCTGAAGCATATCACTCATAGTGAGATACCCGTTGTTCGCCTGCATCTGCTCGTAAAGGTTTGCCCCGACGAAAAACGGAAGCGCTTCCGGCGCAAGCCAATCCAGCGTAATACTCGTGCCATTTGGCAGCTCCAGTGCGTATTCCTGATGTCCTTGCAGCTCGTCGAACTTTTTCTTCTTCTCGTCATCACCGCCGCTGCCGCGAAGAATGCCCTCTCTCGCCATATAAAGACCGAGCATCATTAACCCCGTGCCGGTCAGTCCGGCGGCGGCCCGGTCGATCATTTCGGTCGCCTGCATATTACCCTTCTGCACCTGCACAAGGTCATAGCTTATGCTTTTGAGGAAACCAATAGGGCTGTATTCCACGCCGCGCACCAGAATGTTGGCTGGTGTCTTGCGGAACGGCAGGATTCCTTCGGCGAGGGTGCTTCCGAGGCGTTTCATCTTGTTATCCCCACGGTATCTGCCGAGATCGGAGATCATCTGTGAAAACGCATTGGTGTCTCGATAGGTCGCTTTCTGCGCCTCTCTGATCGCGTATTCGCGTGCCGCTTCAATGCCTTTCCCGCCAAAGACCTGCTCCGCGGTAATGCCATTTGCTTTGCAGAATTGCGCCAGCGCCGCCGCGTAATGCGGCTTGGAGAACCATGCGTCTTCCGCATCCAGCGCCGTGCTGTTGAATTTGCGCATCGCTTCCAGCAGCTTCGGTTTGAAGATCGTGCGCCCTTCCTCGATTTCCTGTCGCACATTGACATTATCATTGTACTTGCCGCTGCCGAGAGCCTGCTCGCGAATGTTGGCATAGTCACTCCATGCCGCCTTGATAAGCCCTGCGTCCTTCGTCGTCAGGATTGCCTTCGTGCGTCCGACTTTGCCGCCGCTCACAGCATTCGCAGCGCTCTCAATGCCTGCGCCGATGACGTTCTTTACCGTGACAGCAGGAACAAATCCTACGTTGCCAACGATGTTGCGCACATGCGTGCGTGGATTGCCAAGCATCGAAAAGTAGCGCCAAGCGTTCCATTTGTCAATGAAGCGGCTCGGCATCTGTCTGCCGATATCGCGATAGATTTCCTTCATCGCCTCGGTGCGCGCATCGTCGTCCTTTGCGTTCAGGAACTTCTCAGCGAGGTCACGGTCAATCTTTAGATCAGGGGCCTTTTCCCCGTACTGCTTTTTGAGATCTTCTGTCAAGTTCTCCACGCTGCGCTGCGCCGCATAAAGCTGCGTACTGGGGTCCTGCTGCTTGAGCAGCCGCGTTGCCTGCAACGCCTGTGCCGCATTTCTCTGGCGCTTTACGATGGTGTCGAGCACATCGATAGCTGTTTCCACATCACCGCTGTTTGCTGCATTGTTGTAGAGCGCCCAGCCAATCGCCGTATTCTCCTTGCTGATTCCCTCTTTGGTGGAATTTTTCCATTTATTCAAGGTCTTTTGCCAGCCTTCGGTTTTGATGCGGCTTTCTGCGTCACTGATGGCCTGCTTGTCCGTATAGCGGTCGTAGGAGAAATCTCCTTTTGCCACCATTCGTTCCAACGTCGGCACCATTGCGTCCGGCGTTGCCTTTGCTTCCAGCACCGTGCGGATCGTGCGGCTGACGTATTTGTCGTCCGCCGTTTTCTTCGGCACTTGTACCTCTCGGTACGCGCGCTCGCCCGCAGGGATATATCCGTACTTCTCTTTCAACGCTTCATAGTTCGCCTCGGGGATCTCGCGGGAGAATGCCGCATCATTCACGCTGTTGACTTTTGCTAAACGGTCCGCCTCATCTCCGGCGATATATTCCACCGTGTTGACCCCGGCATCCTGCAATGCGGCTTTCAGCCGCTCGCTGCTATTGTCTGGGATAACGGCGGCAAGGACTTCATCGAAGCCAACGGCCCGCTGGGGCTTTGCCTCAAAGTAGCCCGTAGGGATTTCCAGGGCCGCCTTAAAGATGCCTTGGATGTCCTGCGCTGTCTTGCTGCTGATTTTATACCCGTCAGCGGCAAAGCTCTTGATGATAGCATCCACGGTCTTTTTCCCGCCCGCAGCGTTCTTTAAGGCCGTGGCAGCATAGTCGTAGTCCATTGTGCCGCCGGTTTTCTTAACGATTTTCCCCAGCACATTGTTGATGGCCTCGTCCACCAGCTTTACCTTTGCGTCGTATTCACTTCCTTCCTCAAGGCCCAGCCGCCCGCTGTCCGACTTGATGTCCTGGATGCTTTTGTAGCTCGGTGTTGCAAGAGCCTGGATGCCGGTAGCCGAAACACCCCAGAAGCCTTGTCCGCGTTCGCTCTGCGCATCCCGCATCACCTTGACGATATTCTCCAAAGTGTAGGCATAGTGGAGCTGCCCCCATGCACGCCTGTTCCCGTTGCGGTCGATGACCTCCTTGCCGTTGTAAAGGCCCTTTCGGCCCTCTACGCCGTCAAAAAGGTTGTGCAACCACGCCTCGTACTTTGCGGGGTCAACCGCTTCACGGATAGCCTTGTGCGTTGCTTCCGCGTCAAATTCCATCCGGCGGGTCTCCGGCCCGTTCGCCAGGTAGTTCCTTGCGCGGACCAGCTCTGGCATCAGCTTCTTGGCGGGCAGGGCCTCGCTCTCAATGCCGTGTTCAGCCAGATAGCTGCTGTACGCGGCCTCCAGTTCTGCGCCGTGTGCCTCTACCCAGCGTTTTCGCGCCAGCATGGGGCTTTCGCCACCGACCGGGCGCATCTCCCCGATGACATCCTCCCCCAGCCTTTGGATAAGGTGGTCATACAGCTTTATTTTTTCATCATCCAACCGCGTCACGGTCTCCGTGTTGATGTTTTGCACCATGTTCTGGCCACTGTCTGCCAAGAACAGATTCATCATCTGGGCATCATCTTTGTGTCGCTCCAGCAGCCCGGCCTCGCCGCCGTTGCTGTTCAATGCGTCCTCCAGCTCGTTGGCATAATTGTAGAGGGGGCGGGCATTGTCGTAGCCGACGCGTTTCACCAGCTCGTAGTATTTGCTCCGCAGTCGTTTCTCCGCGTCGCTGTTCACCTCGTATTCCAGGCGTGGAGAAGTCGGCGTCCAGGCGTCCCCGCCGTAAACCTTGTTCCGGCTGTCCGCCTGCGGGTCGATGGTGGCCTTGTTGAACACCAGGGAGATGGGGCCGTACTTGGAATGGCCCTCGCTGGCCTTGACCACCGCAATAGAGGGCATGGGTAATCCGCCCAGCTTCAGCGCGGACATGATGCTGGACTCATCCTTGTTGTGGACGGCGATCAGCTTGTCAGTCTCTTCGACCGGCGTTTCCATGCTGAACTTCAGCTTGACATTTTGTACGCCACGAGATAGACTATCTACAGAAGCATCCCCCCGCAGAGCGCCGCTGCCCGCAGCGGAAGAGCCGTTAATTTGGGGGATGCTTCTTTCTTGCATCTGCCCAATATTATAGATCATCTTACCGTCTGCGCTCTGCGCCGTCGATATCGTAACCTTGTAGTATTTCCCGTCAAAGTCTTTGAAAAACGCCGTGCGATAATTCCAACCGCTACTTGCCATGTCTCCATGGCGACTGTTATGATCTACAACGTTCCTGTCCCCCTTGACAGAAACCTGCGCCAACTCGTCAATATGCGATGCTGCATTTACTTTTCGCTCAAATGCCGCCTCGCTCATAGTACGCCCATCGCTGGTGTGGTTGTCGCTCAGTTTCCCTGCCGAGGTCGCAGTCAGGACCAATTCGTCGCCATCCGCGCCGATAAGCTTAACGTCTTGTCCACGGCGGATTTTTCCGTTAATATAGTCTTCCAGCTGTTCGCTCCAACTCTGCGGGTCATTTCCAAAAATGACCTGTCTGTCGGCGCGGACATATTTTTTGCCATCGGCAGCCTCTTCAATGCTCGCCATGCCATTTATTTTGCTTGGCGGCGCACGCGTGCTTTCCTGCGCAACGGCTTCACTCTCCACCTTGATATGTGCAAGAAGGAATGCTGCCGCATCGCTGATCTCGCTGTCGGCGAAAATGTTCATATCGCCGAGGCTGTCGCAAACCACTTCTTCCCAAATTTCCTGCGCCGTCATTTCGGTGCCGGCATAAGCGTCTGCATACGCCGTGCAGAGGGAGTCGACCTCACCGCCGGTAAAGGTCTTATCGATGCGCGTGCGTACCTCGTTCAAATCGACTTCGCCCTTTGCGATCATATCATGTCCAGCCTCATGCCGCATGATCTGGTACGACGTAAATTCCGGATGATCCGCACGGATAAATACGCGGTCACCTGAAACGTAGCCGCGCACCTGGAACGTTTTCCCGCTCTTGTCACGGAACGTCAGATTATTCCCAGCAAAGAACGTCACGCGCAGTCCGCGCTCTTTGGCGAGGTCCTTCGCCTTGCGCATTTCCGCCGTCTCGTTCTCCACAAGATAGACGCTGTCATTGAATGCGCCTCTGCCGATGCCGAAGCTCGCAGTGCTTACTTTTTCTCCATAATCGAGCGAAGCTGCTTCGCTGTCTGCGAAGTGTCTCCCTTCCTTCCGGCCCGGATTTCGTCCTGCGCCTTCTTCCACGCCTCGTACTTCTCCGCGGGGATCCGCACCGTTATCCCGTTCGCTGCCATTGCGTAAATGTACTGCTTCTCCATGTTCGGCTCCTTCCTGCTGCGCATATTCCGTGCGCAGCTCATCCATTGTCACATCTCCTGTCTCGAGGGCAAGGCGGTTGTCAGTTACATACTTGTCAAATCCGGTCGCCTGCGCCTCTGCGCCTGCGATCTGCTGCTTTGCTGCAATATAATCCGTGTTTGGGGCGACCGCCGTTCCATCAACAGCAGTGTACCCATTCGTCAGCATATCGTCAAGAACGATCTCGAGCGTTTTCGCCGCTTTGACGTTCTCCTGCCCGTTATCGTTGATGATGCGCTGCGCTGCATCAATGATTTGCGTGCGCGTCAGGCCCTCGTTCATCGCCTTGCGCATGGCGGGGGTCTCGAATATCTGATTGTTTCTCTGGTCTCCGTTTGCCGTCCGCTGCCGCGCGCCCTTCTGCTGTCCGCGCGAAAGGCTTATATCAGCGATACCGGAGATCTGCTCTGCCGCCGCGCTGTAATAACTGTGCAGCTCTGGGTGGTCGAACTGGAAAGCGTTCACGTTTCTGCCCGATACGTTTTCCTTTGTGCGGCTGTCAATATGCTCGCCCGTTCCTGCCTCTTTCTTCGCATCGTTCTGCCCTGCGACATAGCCTGCATAGGCCGTCTCATTCGTCGGGTTCGGGTTCGCCTTGCCCTCCACGCCCGCATTGTAGGCAGGGATAAAGTCCTTCACGTGCTCCGCCGTGTCCTTGCCCTCCTGATACGAGCCGCGGATCGCCTTTCGCCCGCTCTCACCAATCATGCTGTCGTAGCGCGCAAAGAGCCGGTCAGCAATACCGTTCACGATCTCCGCGTCGCTGCGCGTCTCTGTCTGCGTCTTCGGCATCTCGGTACGACTGTCATAATAGCGCCCGCCGCGGTTGCCGATGGCTTCCACGCCGCCGCCAAGCCCGCCGAGGATACCGCCGACAAGGAAGTCGTTCAGAATTTCCGACGCTTCCAGCTCGCTATAGCTCCCGCCAAGCGTCTTCCCGTTATAGATCATCTGCAAAGCGGGCTGGATGAGGTCTTCAATGGCTTCCTCACCGCCCTCTTCGAGGAACGACAGCGCGATTTTACCCGCCGCGCTGCTGTTGAGCCCCTGCATCGTGCGCTCGATGACATCATCCAAGAATCCCTTGCCGAACATCTTCTTGAACGGCGCTGCCGCGTTGCCGATCTTCTCGGTCGCCACGCTGAGCGCGCCGCTTGCAAAGCCATAGTTGACCTGCTGCTCGTGCGTTGCTCCCGCTCTGCGCGCCTCCTGCGCGCCACTGCCGCCGCTGCGCACAAACATCGCAGGGAGCGCACTGCCGCCCGTAGCAAGGCCAAGAACGGCGTCCGCACCCATCTGTGCGCCCGCCACGCCCACGTCGACGGCGAGCTGTCCAGCCTTGCCGAGGCCGCTTTTCGCTTTGTTGATATCTTTTGCGCCGCTGTCGGCCAGCCTGTCAGCGGCCTTGTAAATTGCGCCCGCCGTGCGCTCGACTTCGCCGCCGACGCCGTAAGCCTGCCGATACGCGGCCTTGCGCGCTTCCAGATTCGTGATGACGGTGCGTGCCGTTTCGCGCTCGCTCTCGGTGCTGCTGGGGTCTGCCAGCACGTCGCGCTGCGCCTTGATATCCTGATCCCACAGCGCGATTTCTTTCTCGGCCTCATCGCGGCGCTGCAAACCGCTTCCGGTCTGCGCCATGCCTGCCACATTCGCAAAACCCGCGCCGTAGGTCTTCGTTGCGCCCTTGAGCGTATTGCCGACGCGCTGCGCGACCGTCGGTGTCTTCACGTCCTGCACGTGCTGATTGAAGGCGCTCTCGCTCTGGTAGTTCTTTGCCTCTTGCTGCTGTAAAGCGCCCTTACTAAGGCCCTGCACAAGCGTGTTCTGGTTCTTCGGCATCACGACGTTCTGCTGCTGGCGGAACATCGGAGACGTTGCCTTCTTCTCCTGTGCCGTCATCTTTGGCGCAGAAACAGACCGATAATAAGTGTAAATCTGCTCCCGCTTGTCTTGCTTTACTCTCGCAGGCTTTTGCGCGGGTGCGTAGGAAGAGGGAGCGGGGCTGCTGACCGCAGCAGCCGCCCCACTTTTTTTCTGATACTCACGATATCCCTTGATAGAATCCAGCTTTTCCTTTTTGATCGGCATAATTTACCTCCGCTTATTCAAGCCATTCGTCTGGGTCATAGCCAAAGTGGCTGAACAGATATCGCGCCTCCGCATCCGTCAACTTGCCTTGATCTGCATACACCGCAATCGTGTTTGCAATGCCTGTATTGCTGCCGGTCTGCGTCTTCATCTTCTCTAAGCTCGATAATATTCTCGAAGCGCTACCGCTGAGCCCTCCCCCGTCATTTCCACCGCTCTGACCTTCCAGCCAGTTTTCATAGTCGGAATAAAGCCCGCTCGACGATGTGAAGCCGTACTTCTGGTAGTTGGCCTTCTGTGCAAGCCAGCTCTTCGGATTGCCGCTTGCCTGCGCCGCAGCAAACAGGCCTTCGTAGTCCATCGTGCCGCCGGTAGGCCCTCCCGTCCCGCTGCCGGAAGTCCGGCGCGAGCTACCGCCGCTCGATTTGCTTGCCGCCTGCGCCGCGGCCTGCTGCAATTTATACTGCCATTCCGCGTCGTAGCGCGCATCCTCAATGGCGTCGCGCTCCTTCTGATAGTCGTAGTTCATCTTGTCCTGCTGCTTCTGATACGCCAGCGCATCCGCCGTCTGCTGGTCGCCCACCTGATCGCGCGCGAGCTGATAGAGGTAGTTTCGGTCGGCCAACCAGCGATTATAGTTGTTGTCCTCGAGGCCGATGAGCGTATTCAAATCGGCGCGGTCGGCATTTAGACCGTCCTGATACATGCTATAGGCAAGCTGCTGAAGCTCGGGGATCTTGTCCGTCATCTGGCTCATCTGGTAGTCGCTCGCCTGCTGGCTCGCCGCTACCGCCGCCGTGGACGGCATTCCGCCCGTCATTACTGCCGCCTTGCCGAGCACGTCCTCGGCGCTGCGGTCTGCCTCGCGCGTGTACTGCTTGCGGTACTGCTGATAGAGCGGGTCGCTCGCCGCGTCGTAGGAAAACGGTGTACGGTTCAGCAGCGCGTCGAGCTTTGCGCTGATCTGTCCGCTCTGGTCGTAGTTGTAGCTATTTTCGCCCAACTTATCGAGCCAGCTCGTGTCAGCTTTCGCAGGACTCGCGCCCGTGCCGAGCTTGATGTACTCGCTGCCGTCCACGCCGCCGGAATAGTCGTACTTCGCGCGGATTTTCTCGGCTGCGTCGTGAGCTGCCTGCTGGCCCGCCTTGTCTCCTTCGGCGTATGCCTTGTTGTAGGCCTCAGTATACTGCCGGATGAGGTCAAGGTCTCCCGAATCGTTGATGAGCGTCAGGTCTGTATTCTTGTGTTTGAAATTATCTGCCATTGTCCCCTCACTTTCTGCCGCCCGTCACGTATTCGTACTCGAGCGCATAGAGCCGGTATTCTCCTGTGGCTTTGATTTTTAATCTAAAGTGGTCGCAGCGGCGGATCGGGCAGTTGAGCGTGAAAACGTCTTTCTCCTGCGCCCCGCAGCGGTCGACCTCTTCCCACGCACCGCCGTCGAACTTGACAAGGAACACGACCGTTGCGCCCTTCTCGCATTCCAGCCGCGCCCGCACGCGCTGCACGTGCTTTGCGTCGAACGAGCCGCCGTCATAGTCGGCAAACTCCGCCTCGCTAATAACAGCGCCCTCGCGTGTTGCGCCGGTCGGGATATCTGCCGGGTTCTCCAGCAGCACGCACCCGCCGTCTACTAAGGCCATGATACCGCCAGAATAGGCCATTTGCACCACGGCAAGAGTATCTTCCTTATGCCACACGCTGTTCTCGCTACTGTAGCAGTACAGCGCCACCTTGCCATCCTCTTTCAGGCTCACGTAGTAGTTGAGGCCGTCACTTCCTCCCACCGCGTCGGAGAGGCGCACATCATCACCCAGCGCGCGGGAGATGCAACGCGGCATGCCGCCGCTGTACGCCATGATGCCGACCTTTGAGAGGTAATAGAGCGTTTCACCCGCAACGGCAAGGCTCTTGTGGCTGCCCTTCATCACGCCGAGCACCGCACTTGACATGAGCTGGAAGTTTGTCGGGATTGTGCCGTACATCTTGAAAATTTTGTTTTCTTTGAAAAAGCACGGGTAGCCAAGATAGCTCACGCACGCGGTAAACGCCCCCGCCGTGCCACTCTCCACGCTGAACGCATCCGTCGACAGGCCATCAAACACGTTCCAGTTGTACGGGTCGCCGAGCTTTGAAGCAAAGATGCTGTCGCCCTTGCAGCCCCAGACGCGGTTTTCGTTCGTGCAGACGAAGTCCATATCGGGAACGCTGCGCTTGAGCGTGACTGTTCCGGGCTCCGTGATGCTTTCCTGCCCATCGGGCAGGCGGAAAGTGTTTTCATAAAAGCGCAGCGTCTTTTTGTCTTCGCTGATCTCTCGGATGATGGGCGTGCGGTTGTTGTAGGTCTCCTTTGTACAGCCCGAGATCGTCACGGCGTCGCCCACGTTGAACGGGAATGCCGCGCCGGTCGTCGTGATGCTGTTCGCCGCCGCCTTTCCGTCGGCATACGTGCCATTTCCGAATTTCAGGCCCGTTGCGGCATAGCTCGCCTCCATCGGCTTGATCGTGCCGTCCTTTTCGCACACGATCTTGTCAGGGAAGATAAGAACGCGCTCGCCCAATGCGCAGAAGGTCTTTTCACTGTCCGCGACCGTCGTCTTCTCTTTACCGTTGATGTAGAGTTTCGTTCCGTAAACCTCGTAGAGCTTGCCCGCGCTGAAAATGCCGTTCGCCGTGCTCATATTTTTGCGGACGGTATAGCGCCGCGCGCGGGGAGCAAGAAGCGGGAAGTATCGCGCCGACAGGTTTTTCATGTCGTAGAGCTCGCCGCCCGCCGCACCGAATGTGTGGTTGATGCCGCCGAATTTCTCCTGCTGCACGCGCCGGTTCGTATATGCCGTGATCTCAGGCAGTCTCATCCGGGCCCTCGCTTTCTTTCTGCTCCGGGGCTTCCGTGCCGTCGCAGATCATCGCGATATTGCGAAGCGACTGGCGCACCGCTGCCACCACATCCACCGCGTCGCCGCTGACGTTCAGTCTGCTGATGAGCTTCATCGCCAGCGCCGCTTCCTGCTTGATCTTCTCATTCATGCTGATTCCTCCAATCGTTTCAGCCGTTCTTCCTGCTCGCGCACCTTCGCCCACAGGACAGGGATAAACTCGCTGTAGCGCAGAAAATAGGTCTCGCTGCCGTCTTTGCGCTTGGCCGCCGCCCAGCCCGCGAACTCCTGCGACGTGATCCCGCATTTCTGCATTGCCGCCTCTACCTCCTGCGCGATGAAGCCTGTGTGATAGCGCCCGCTCGTGCCGTTATTCAGCTTGTAGCGCTTCGGCTCGACGAGCTCGAACATGCGCACGTACTTCTCCGGCAGCGCCTCAATGCTGTTCTTGATGTTTCGGTCGGACCCGTTCAGCTCGTTCGTGCTGCAATAAATCGCGCTCCAAACAAAATTTGGTGCGCCAAGATTGTACCGGTTATCTGCATTCGGGGCGAAATCGCCGCGGCAATCAATGAAGTCGTAGTCGAAATTGAGCGCTGATCTTCCGTTATTCCCCGACAGATACAGGTTTCCGCTCGTCGCGTTCAACTCCATAGCCTTGCTCTCGAGCGTCATTTTGTAGTCCGCCGTGCTGGCGTACTCCGTGGAGATATACCCGCAGCGTCGTCCCGCATCATTGCGCACGGTGATCCTATCCCCTTCGATCTCCGTCGCCGTCAGCGTGCCATAGATGTTCACCGCGTCCACGCACAGGTCAATGCTGCCCGTGCTTGCCACCTGCACGCCGTTGTAGTTGAGCTTGAAGATCGTGCCGTTCTCGCCGCTCGTCGCGCCCAGCGTGAAGCCCTGGGCGCTCTGGTCAAAGATGCTCTGAGCCTGCGTCGCGTCGATCTTGGTTCTCACCGTCGCGCGGATGCCGTTCACGTCGGTCTTGATGTTAGTGATCGCGCCGTCTAGGTTTGAAACACTTACCTGTAAGCCCTTTGCCGTTGTGTCAAGATGCGTGATGTCCCCCTCAGCATTGCTAAGGCGGGCATCTAATCCTTTCGCTGTAATGGAAATTTCATTTACATTCTCATCCGTATCCGCAATCTTGGCATAGATAGGCTCGGAGATATTCTTGATAAACTCGCTCAATGCGTTCTGGTTGATGTTGCTCCCATCCAGATTGAAGAGCGTATACCGAAGTTGTTCCAGAAGCACGAAAAGGTAGTCATAGACCCCGTTGATCTGCTCCTGCGTGTCTTTGCCTTCGCTGTTCGGAAATGTCGTCTCCACCAGTTGAAATGTCGTCGGCACTTGTCATCACACCTTCCAGTTGCCCTTGCTTTCTTTGCGGTTTTCGCGCCGCCACCATGCCATAGCATCGGCCACCGCCTCGTTGGCAATGGAATGGTCATTGGCATATAGCGCGCTGTCCTGATTGTAGGCGTCGAGCTGCGCTGCCAAATACAGGTGATAGCACTCGTTGTGCCCGTCCGGCAGCAGCAGTTCCATGTCCTCGACGCTCGAGGTATCGTCCTCCACACTCACCTTGAGGGTGGGGGCTTCCGCCCCCATCATCTCGGCGATTCGATGCTCAAGCACCATGAGAATTTCCGCCTTGCGCGGCGTGCTCAGTTTGTTGGGCCGCAGCGCGTCCGCGTCACGGATAGCTTTTAGAAGCTTCATGCGCTCACCGCCTTAAAATAATTCCCCACCAGCTCATGTGGCAAATACTGCAAGACGATCTTCCCGCCCGCGGCCTCTCCCGTGCGCTCGCAGAGGTACGTCTTGCCGTCCTCGCTGTCGAGGTAGTACTTGCCATACTCATACTCCATACCGCGGCTTGCGGGGATGGGGTCATCCTGCGTGCCCGCGTGCTCGGCGTCGATGACCGCCCAGAGGGCCGGGGTCTTGTCCGGCGTCCAGTCGGCCTGAGAGGTATGACCCTGACGGCACTTATACACCTTGCCGCCGAAGCTCCTGCGGTCGCCCTCCGCGTAATCAACAGGATACGCCCATGCCGTGATGAGCTCGGGCACAGTCGCCGCCTCGCCGTCGCTCAGGCTGACCGCCGCCTGCTCGATAATGGGCCGCAGCTCCACCGCGCGGGCATATGTGACCGGCGCGCCCGCAAGGGCGGTAACGGTCGCTTTGGCGCTCTCCGTCTCCGTGGGCTTGCCCATTTTGATAGATACGGTGCCGTCGCGGTAGTCAGTGATGGCCCCGCTCAGACTATACGCGCTGTTGTCCCACTCGTTGACGACCTCCTTGGTCTCGCCCGTTGGATTGCCGTCGTTGTCGAGCTTGTTTACCGTCTCGCGCTGTACGATGCTCCACGGCGTGTTGTCAGTCAGCAGTGCCGCGACCTCGCTGGTGGTCATCGTGAGTGTAATGGTCTTGGTATCGCGCTCGCTCCACGAGCGGTCTTTGGGGTTGCCGTTGATTTCCGCGGGGTATTCGGTGTTGTTGACTTTGATGTAGATTGCCATAAATAATCAGTCCTTTCTTTAGAAGCAGAAGCCGAAGGCCACGCCAGTCGCATTCCTCGCGTTGTCGTAGTTGGAGTCGCCGTTGCTGATGACACGGCAGAAATACGTGGAGTTGCTGCCACGCGGAGAGCGCTCCCACCAGGCTTTCGCTGTGCCGTTGTAGGTCTTTGCCCGGCTGTTGCCTGCCTTGTAGTAGTCGTACTGCGTGCCCTCGCCGCTCTTGGAACAGCTCACGCTGCCGAAAATCTCGATCTCGCTCAGTAAAAACAACTTGTCCGCCGTGGTGTTGATGACGTCGCTCTGGTTGCCCGCCGAGGTCAGCTTGTTCACCTCTCGGATGCCGTTTTGTACCTTTGTTGGCATAAGAGCAAGGATTGCAGGCAGGTGCGTTTGCCGCATGGCACAGCTCGTCCAGCCGCCGACGTTGGTGCTGGAGTTGTTCATTCTTTTGGTCTCGCCGTAGCAGTCATGCAGTTGGAACGTCAGCGGAGCCTTGCCCGAGCCGTCTGAATAATCGTCGTGGCTCTTGCCGATGATGTCGATTAGATAGTCCGAGCCGCCAATGGTCATTGGTTTCTGGTCTGCTACCTTCCACGTTTCCGGCACTGCATTGTTGTGGCACGCCTCAATGATCTGCTCCCACGTGTTGTTGGCAAATACGGGGTCGTAGCTTGGCTTAAACGTGATGTCATACCCCGTCCCGCCGATAAGCGTCCTGCCCTTGAGGATGTTGTACACCGTGCCGTTGACCATGCATTTGCCGCTCTTGACGGTGTAGGCCGTGCCGTTGATGCGAGTCTTATGGGCGGTGAGGTCGACGGGCGGCGTGACATTACCGCTGTCGTCGACGAGAGCGTCAGAGGAAAGAACCAAAGCTGGGCGGATACCGTACGAGCTGGATGTGTAGTCGCTGCTGTAGTCGCCGTTGGAGAGGACGCCCCACACGCTGGAGGTGCCGCCGGTCGCGGAGCGGAGCCACCAGAAGGCGGCCGATCCGTTCAGTTTCGCAATGCGCTTGTTGTTTGCAGACGAACCGGTTCCAGACTCGAAGTAGGACAGCTTCGCACCGTCCTCCGGGAAGTAACCGTTGTCGCTGGTCGTCCAGCCAACTTCGTAACCCGACAGCAGGAAAATCTTGCAGAGCAGGCCGTTAGCACCGCTTTGATCCGAGCCGTTTTCGCCGCCGTCCTTGCGGTACGGAATCTTCACCTGCTTGATGGCGTCCTTGATATTGCTGTCGAATAGGTTAAGAAACGTGCTGTTCAGGTAACTGTGAATGTTGCTGCTTTCGTACTTGTTTACATTGGAGCTGTGCCATGCGCGGTTCTCGTAGACGTCCTTCATCAACAGCCAAGTGCCGTTGCAAGAGTCGTCGTACAGAGAACTCGGCTTGCCCTGATGGACAACGATGAACTCTTTTGCCGTACCGCCTACTTTCAGCTTGACGATACTGCCGGCGGCCTTGGTGCCAAGTTTTGCATTTGCCATCTCAGCACCTCCTTAGCCGTACACCCAGTTGATGGCGTAGTTCTCCGTCGGCGTGGATTCAGCGCTCACAAGCGTCTGCTTGACGATGTTGCCGCTCGCGATGTAGTCGCTGCCGCGCGTCGCTGCCACGATGCCGCCCGAGCCGTTGCCCTTGAGGAGGGAGGTGGTGGAGGGGACATTGACGGGGCCTGCGGGGCCCTGCGGGCCGGTCGCACCGGTCTCGCCTTTCTCGCCTTGCTCGCCCTGGTCTCCCTTGGGGCCTTTGATGTTGACCGTCGCGGGATTCGCAAGCCCGCCGTCGTTCGTCCAGCTCAGGTCTCCCGCCGCGGACACAGCAGGGGTGAAGGTCGCGCCTTTTGCGCCGTCCGCGCCCTTCGCGCCATCCGCCCCGGCAGGGCCCTGCGGGCCCGTCAGGCCTTGCGGGCCGGTTTCACCTTGCGGACCGGTCTTTCCCTGCGGGCCCTGTTCACCCTGCGGACCCCTTGGACCCTCTGGACCGGTATCTCCCTTCGCGCCGTCAGCACCGGCAGGCCCCCGTGCGCCCGTGTCGCCCTTCGGGCCCTTGAGGTTCACGGTCTGCGGATTCGCCTTGCCGCCGTCGTTCGTCCACGACAGGTCGCCGTCGTCGCTCATGCTCGGCGTGAACGTCACGCCGTCCTTACCGGCGGCACCGTCTGCGCCCTTGGCTCCATCCGCCCCGGCAGGGCCTTGGGGGCCAGTCTCGCCGGTATCGCCTTTCGGTCCCTGCGGGCCGGTGGGCCCCGTGTCGCCTTTCGCGCCCTGCAAGGGGCCGTTGTTGACGAACTCGCCGGTAATACCGTCGAAAATGTAGATGTCGTAAGGCTCCGCCGTGCCCACGCCGTAGGCATCGCCTGCCGCTGCGGTCGCTTTCTGCGCCGCGTCCAGCGCGGCCTTGCTCGCGTAATAGCCCAGCACCTTGAAGCCGCTGCCGGTCTCCCCCTTGGGGCCTGCGGGGCCCTGCTCGCCTTGCGGGCCGGTCTGTCCCTGCGGGCCCTGTTCGCCCTGCGGACCGCGCGGACCTTCTGGGCCGGTCGGTCCGGTCGCGCCGGTGTCACCTTTCTCTCCTTGGGGGCCGGTATCGCCCTTGTCGCCCTTCAGCGCGGCAAGCTGTGCCGCCGTAAAGTCGGAATAGGTAAAGGCATCGCCCTTGTCTCCCTTTGCACCCTGCGGGCCAGCGGGGCCGGTCTCGCCTTGAATGCCCTGCTCTCCCTGCGGACCTTGCGGGCCGGTTTCGCCTTTGGGGCCTTGGCGGCCCGTCGCGCCGGTCGCGCCGGTCTCGCCTTTGGGGCCCTGTGCGCCGGTTGCGCCCGTATCTCCTTTGGGGCCGGTTGCGCCGGTATCGCCCTTCGGACCCTGCTCGCCGGTATCCCCCTTGGGGCCGACTTCACCCTGTGGTCCGGTCGCGGCAACGCCCGTGTCGGCAAAAGCGCCCGCCGCTGCGTCCCACTTGAACCAGTTGCCCGTGGTCTCATCAACGTAGGGCATCTTGGAGACCGCCGTCTCCGCATCCGCCGCCGCCTGCAAAACCTCGTCGACCCAGCTTTGATAGGCCGGAGGCGGTGTCTCTCCGCTGTTTTCCAGCGTTTCGCGCACGCGTGTTTTATATATCTGGCTCTTCACAATGGTATCGCCAACGGTATAGCGCAGCTCTGCCGCGCCCTCACCAGCCACCGCCGTATCAACGCTCGATACCAGCCACACGAGCGCGCCGTCCTCTTCTGTCACCGTCACGGGATACGGCTGCGCATCGCCGTTTCGCTGCACGATCAGGCTCGCCACGCCCTCGCCATAGCCCTCGCGCCACTTTCCCAGCACGTCAAAGACGACCTTGCGCGCCTGATTCTCGCCCCTGCGCCCGAGCTTGATCTCTTCGAGCGCGTAAGCATTTTCAATAACCATGTTGTCACCTCTCTTATGGAAAACGGCGCAGCAAGAGCGACTTTTTCGTCCCTTGCTGCGCCGTGTCGCAACTCATTTTTCGTGTCTCGCGGTCGTATTCACTTACGCGTTGTGGGCCTTCGCGCTCTCAACGTAGTCGCTGCTCATCGTCTGGATGAGGTTCGCGGTCGAGGCGTCCTGTCTCATCTGGTTCTGGATGGCCCACAGGAACTTTCTCTTGACCTTCACGGTCACGCCGCGCTGGATCAGGCAGCTTTCGCCGTTCACGCACACAAGCAGGTCATCCTTGTACTTGCCGCTGTCCTTGAACAGGCGGACGCTGACGTACTCCTCGCCCGCGCGATCGGCGTTCACAGCCGCAACGGCGTTCTTTGCTTCGCTCATCGGTCTTTCCTCCGTTTCAGTGGCGGGGGCGGCGTTCACAGCCGCCCCCCTTGGTGGTTAGGTCAGCGGGGTTTCATCGAACGTGGAAGTCGTTTCCACGCGAATCATATACGCCTCAACCAGGCGTTCAGCGACCTTGGTTGCCTTCCAGCCGACGGTTGCACGCTGGTTCAGCGGGTCAGCCGTACCGGCAGAGCCGAGCGGCTTGACGATGTGCTCAAGACCGCCGCCGGTCAGCTCGGTCGTGCCGTAAGCCTCCGCGCCCATGATGAGGGTGGAGTAGACGTTGCGGCCCTTCGCACCGGCTTCGCCCGGATAGATGGCGGCCGACGCCGTCGGGGTGGTAGCAGGCGCTTCTTTCAGCGTGATCGTCGCGCTGCCAGCAGCCGCGGCCGAGGCGCTTTCGATCTCAAGGAGCGCACCGCCGATAACGACTTCACGGCCAGCCAGCTTTGTTGCGTCGGCAGTGGTGATGACCTCGTTGACGGTCAGGACCTTGCCGGATGCACTCTTGACGGTCAGGTCGCGTGCGCCTTCGGTCAGGTCATCCGCGTGGAACACCTTCGCTTCGGTCGTCTCGATGAAGCGGACGCCCGCGATCTTGCCGATCTCGTCGTCGTAGATGTTGCTGGTGTCCTTGTACTCGTGCGGGCGCTTCCAATCGGGGTCATCCTGAATGTCGTAGGAGCAGTCAGGGTGAATAATGGCCCAATAGGAGCCCTCATAGCGCGGGGCGTTCATGGTTTTCAGGAAACGAACCGCCTTGCGGACGGCGCGCACCGTGAAATAGTGGTTGCCCGTGGTCTCGCCGCCAACGAGCAGATGGCGGCCCGTCACCTGGCCCTCACCGTACTGGACGTTGGAACCGCCGTTGATGACCTCGCGGGTGATGGTGTCCAGCGTGCGGCCCGCCTGAGAGCCGAGCAGCACCGTAGCCTCCTGAAGGTTGTTGTCGATGGCGGTCAGGTCGAGGATATCGGAAATCTCGACGAAGTCGCCGTACTGGTCGACCTGCGCGGTCAGCGTGGTCATGGAAAGCTTGCGGCCCTTGGGGGTCACGCCTTCGGTGATGGGCGTGAGCGCCTTAGGCAGCGGATCATACTTGCGGAACTCGATCTCCTTGCCCTTGCCCTTGGGGATGTTTCGCTTCTGCGCGAAGCGGTCATGCACCAGCTCGGGTTCGGCGTTGTCGATCAGGGTGTCGCAGTAGTAGGTTTTCATCTCGCCCGAGAGACCGGCATCGGTCGTCACGTTCGTCTGACCCTCAAACAGGCTCAGAATGACGGGCAGAATGAAAATGTCTTTGAACTTCTTCATAGAGTTTTGTCTCCCTTCTTGCAGTCGGTAAATTAGGCGGGCATCAGAATACGATGCGCTCGCCGCGCCGAACGCGCCTTGCGATCTCTGCGCGGTCGGCCTTCGTGAATTTGCTCGGGTCACTCTTGACAATGACCCCCGGCTGGGAAGTGGTTCCATTCTCGTTCGGGCGCATTCCTTTCGCGCGGACGTTGTCCATCACGCGCTTTTCCATCTCCGCCGCAGCTTTCGCCGCGCTGCGAGCCTGAATGTCGCCTAAATGGGATACCTCGTAAGCGTCTTTTACAGGAACTCCCGCGCGCAGCATCGCAATAAAGCGCGGATTCTCCGCGACTTCGCGCTTGAGGTCGAAGTCAGGGTACTCGCCCGGCGCGTCCTCCGTGCCGACCAGCTCGCTCGCCTGACGAATCCAGTCGTTATAAGTCTCGTCGGCTTTCTGCTGGCGCTGTCTGTCTTCTTCCTGACGTTTGAGCGCTTCGTTTTCCTGCTGCATCCGCGCATACTCGCGGTACTGTTCAACGCTCATGCCCATACTCTCCGCTTCCGCGTTGTAGAGCACGCTGTTGAGCGCCGCATCGCCCTCAAAAGCCGCACGAAGCTTACTCATATCGCCGTCCGACACGCCATAATGGCGCATCAGTGTGTCGATAATGGGCTGCGAATCGGCGATCTTCTGGTCTTTGGCCTTCTCTTCGCCAAATCTGCGGTTGATGATGCGCTGCGTCTCCGCAGTGTACACGTCCTTGTACTTGCCGTTTACGAGGTCAAGGAACTCCTTTTTCAGGTCTTCCCCGCCTTTTTCCGCAGCCCCGGCGTCGTGCTGCTGCATCTTCGCGCCCTCGCCTTTCGGCTCACCAGAAGAGGCTCCCGTATCATCAGGTGTCTCCTGCTTGCCGAACACGACGTTGGCGTATTCGCCCGTTTTGCCCTTCCGGGTGGGAGAAGAGCTTGCCTTCGTGGTCTCGCCCTGTGCGCTTGCGCCTCCCTCAGCGCCGCCCGATGCACCGGCAGCGGCTCCCGCAGCGGCAGCGCCGCCGTCAAAGAGGCTCAGGATCACGCGAAGCGTGGTTTTGAGGTTCATGGTATCCCTCCTGCTTGTCAAATCGCGGATATTCGGCCCTCCGTGTAGGCCGTGCAGCGCTTCCCATTGCCCGCAGGGGAGGGGAGAGCGGCGAAAAGATGAAGAAAAACGCCGCCCCTCCCTCGCGGGCGTATGAATAGGAGGAAGCCACTCGCACGCCTAAAGCGTAACATGCGGCTTCCTCCGTCTCACCACGGGTGAGAAAAAATTTTTAATTTTCTTCTATGCACTCGCAGATCGCGTCCGGCCTCGTGACCTCAAGCTGCTTGAGCCCGATGCAGGCCGCAAGAAATGCCGCCTCGATGCGCTCATCGCCGCCACAGTGGATGAGGAAGCGCGGCGTGCCCTCGTCTATCTCGAAGCCATAGACCTCGCACTCTCCCTCGGCTTCCATGTTCTTCACATAGCCACCGAAAGCGTACATCACGCCAGTGATGTAGTTGCAGCATTTCTCGTCCGCCGAATGGCCTTCGCATAGTATCATGTAGCGACCGATTTCATGCTCAATGTGAACCATCGTCATGCACTTACACCCCCGGCATCGCTGCGCTGCTGCCCGTGTCCATGTTGGGCTTCGACTGCTCGGCAAGCTGCTGCATGTACGGCGTCTGCGTGCTCTGCGCGTCGGCGTTCCTGCTCTCAATGCCGCCGCTGCTGCCGTTCTTGCGCGTCGAGCCGCCGCTCTGCGCGCCGCCCGCCATCCCGATGCCCATGTCCTGTCCCGTAAGCTGCTGGATGACCGCGAGCGCCTTTTGCAGCTGATCACTCTGCTGCTGCACGACGTTGTAGAGCGTCGCGCCCTCGTTGACCTGGCTTTTGATCTTGTCGATTCCTTCGAAGTCCATCATGTCGAGCGCAATCATGCTTTCCTGCGCCCTGTCCGGGGAGAAGAATCCCAGCGAATACAGCTCTTTCGCCCGCTCGTTCTGTTCTGCGCGGGAGAATGGGTTCTTCTTCTGCGCCTTGATCTTGATGTCAAAGACCGGTCTGCGGAACAGGTCATTGCCGAGGCTGTCCACGCCCGTCACCTGATCGCCAAGCTCGTTCACGCCGATCTGCGCATACTCGTAGGGCATTTCATTCGTGATGCGGAAAGTGCGCGCTGCGTCGTAGAACTGCCGCATGCGCTCGATGCACAGCTTCACGATCTTCGTCTGCGCGCGGTAGCACGCCGAGATCATGTCGCGGCTCGCCTTGTTGCCCGCCTCCTGCAATGCAGAGATCGCCGCCGCAGCCGTCGCGCCGCTGGATGTGCCGCCGTTGGACACGTCGCGGTTTGAGCTCGTTTCCTTCATCTCGTCGATCTTCATCTGCACGATATTCGCGTAGATGGAATCGAGCGGGCGCGTCGTTACCTCTCGGAGCCTGCTCTCGTCGATCTGTCCGGACACGTGGATGATCGGCTTGCGCCAGTCAAGGAACTCCTCTTCGTTGATGTTCAGGCTTTCACTCGCGAAATACCGGCGCTTGCTGCCCATCATTGAGGTTTCGAGGATGTTGCCCCACAGCTTGTCGATGTAGAGCTGCGGGTCCTTTGCAATGGCCGTATATCCAAAGCCCGCAGGCGTGCCCTTCTCGGGGAACAGCACATCGAACACGAACGGATATTCCCCGTCTTCGTAGAAGCCGCTTTCCGCATATTCCGGGTCGTTCTCGCTGGCGTAGATGATATGCTCCTCGTCGATGAACTTTGCGTAATGCAGCACCGTGCGCCCGTCGCCGGTCCTCTTGCGGTAATACCAGTCGATGACAGCGACCTTGTTGCTCGTGTCTACCGTATCGTCATACTCGTACTTTGCCGTCTCAATGCTGCTGCCGCTGAGCTTGTCCGCAAACTGCGGGTACTCGTCCTCGATGATGTCGCGGTCGACGAGCGCCACTGTGAACACGTTGCGGCTCTTCTGGATGTCTTCAACACCAGGTTCCCAGAAGATATTCAGCGGGTCGATGCCCTCGATGGCGATGTCGCCGAGCCCGTTGTCTTTCTCCTTGTCCCAGAACACGCCGTAAATCGCCACGCCGTGTTTGAGCTTTTCCCACCACTCGAAGCTGTATGTGCTGTCAAATTCGTTGTATTCCATGATGACCGGCAGCACGGACGAGAGCGTCTGCGCGCTTTCCTCGTCGCTCTGCTCGCGAGGCAGGCATACGGGCTCGGGGTAATTGTCCATCGCGTCGGCGTGCTTATTCATGATCGAGTTAAACAACCATGCACTCGCAGGCTCGGGCGATTCCCCCGCATCTTTCGCCCCGCGTCGGATGTCCTCCCAATGCCGCAGCTTCCACCAGCGTTCCTCGCTGATGATGCGGTTCTCGAAGTTGCTCTTGCCCTGCTTGTATTTTTGCAGCGTTTCTACGGCATCACCGATCTCCTTGCTGCCGATGGCTGCGCCGCTGCTCATCGCCGCGTCGCTGTCGCGGAATGCGCCTACAAGCGGCGCTTCTGCCTTTGCATCCAGCATCGCAGCAGCGCCAGCCGCGTCGGCCTGCTGCTGCGTCTGCGGGAATTTTCTCGTTCTTGCCATGTCTTCCCCTCCTGTCAGTTGTGCTGGAACCACGCATATCTGTCGTAGCTCGGCGTATTGATGTCCAGCGGGTCATACAAGACCAGCTTCGGCGCTTTATTCTCCCGCGCCGCAATGGGATTCTCCATGCACACATAGCGTGTCATGTCGTAGATATGATCTTCCTGCTCGGTGTTCACGTCCTCGACGTCCTTTTCGTCGTAGACGAGGTTCGGCACCGTGCGGATGAAATTCTTGCACGTGTTGAAGATATACAGCATCGGCACGCCGTTTTCGTCGAACGCGAACCGGTTGTGCAGCTGCATCTTGCCGTCAATGCGCGCGTTATCGCCCTTCTCGAAGTAGACGCGCTCGCGCTCAAAGAGAGACCCGATGCTCTCCGTGCCCTGCGTTCCCCAGATGGCAGGGTCACCCACGCGGAAGATGTGCCGCCCCTTGAGATTCGGGTCTTCCGCCTCAATGCGTTTCATCTCGCGAGCCACCGCCGTCGGCTCCATCTTCACGCCCTCGTTCGGCGTGCCCGTGCAGCCGTAATACTCGCGGATATGATAGAGCCTGCGGTCGTGATCGACCGCAAACCAGCCGATGGCGAACGGCCTTGAATAGCCCCAGTCCATCGCGCACCAGACCGGCCACTCCTTCGGGATCTGAAACGGCGCGATGACGTGCGTATTGATGCGGTCGCGGTAATGCTCGCTGTCATTGCGCCACTCGGTAAATACCTGACCGGAGAATGTATCCCAGTCACCGTAAAGCAGCGCGTTCTTCTCCGCCTCCGGCATCGACGCAAGGCGCGTCAAATAGCTGTCATCGTTCTTGAGCAGTATCTTGTTATCGAACACCGTACTCGGCACAAAGATGCGGCTCTTCTGCCGATGTTCTTCGTGCCCATCTGGAAAGCGCACGACGGCATCCTCTCGGATGGTCCTCATCGGCGGCGCTGCCGTGATGAACCGTTCCTTGACCCATCCGTGCCCCACACCGCCGGGGTTCGCCGTGCTGCGGATGTATACACGCGTCCCCGGCCCGTTCGGTCGGTTGCGGGAAAAGAGGTAGCTGTATTCCTCCCACGTAAAGTGGGTCAGCTCATCGAATGCGATAAAGTCATACGCCTGGCCTTGATACTTGATCTTGTCCTTTGCATACTGCATCGAGCCGAAGAGTATCTTCGCCCCGCTCGGGAATGTCCACGTGTGGCTGCTGCCGTTGTAGCGCGCACCAGGATAGATGCGGGGGTAGTAGTTCAGCGTCTTGTCAATGAGCTCGGCAAGCTGCGGAAAGGTCTTTCGCAGGATGATCGCCTTGTAATACGGGATATCCACCTGCCGCAATGCCTCGATGACCAACGCATCGGATTTCCCCCCGCCTAACCGGCTGCGCCGCCGTATAGAGCCTCATCCTCCCAGCGGCTCATAAAGAGCGCCTGCTTGGGCTGCGGCTTCCATACCACGCTACGCTTCGCCATTCTCATCACCTCCCGCGTCCTGCGGAGCAGGCATTACGGCGGGAAGCTCTGCCACGCCGCACACGCTCTCTCCGCCGTCGTCTTTCTTCTCATCGTTTACCCAGCGGAAATTGTACCGCAGGCTGAATTCCGCGCCACGCTGACCGTCACGGTCGAAGAGCCGTTCCTCTGCGTAAGCCTCGATGCGAGACTTCGCGCGCGTAACCGTGTCAACGAACTCTTTCTTCGCCTGATAGTTCAGCAGCGCTTGACGGCTTGTAAATCCAAGTGCGAGCGCCAGCCCCGTCACCGTCGGCGGTCGCTGGTGAATGATAAACGGCTGCCCGAATTTGTCGAGGATCGGCATCCCATCATCCCCTATGATCGGCTCGCCCTTACAATCTTCGAAGTATCGGTCAATGACGGCCTGCATTTCTTCGACCGTCGCATATTTGGGAGGATGCCCAGTTTTCGCCATGCCGCCACCGCCTTTCTTTTTTATGCTGCAAGCCCCCCGTCCTCGGCCTTATCGCGCAGCATTATTATCCCCGCTCGGGGAACCGAGCTTCCTATTTCCGACGGTAACACGACATCTTTTATTTCTCACCACGGGCGCGGAAACTTTCTCTTCCCTTTCTACGCTCTCCTCTGTATAGTTACATACACACAACATAGATACATCCTGCGTATAGCACCCTCTCCCGAAAGAAAAGAAATATAAAAGAAAAGAAAGAGGTTCTCCCTCACGGCAAAAAGAGAGGCAGGGCTTGCGCCCTGCCTCTCCTTATGCCATTTTGAGCTTTCTTTTGAGCCACACCCACAGGTTCCTCCACGGATGGGATTCTGCGTAATTGGCGCGCTGCTCGGCGTTGTGTCTCTTGTTACGCATTACATTAAGTACCTCTTGCTTAAAAGTGCACTCATCGTTCGCCCGTCCAAGCGCCGCCTCAGTATCGGCGAGCTTGTTCCGCAGCGCATCCGCGTCCGCTTTCAGGTTTACAATCACGTCCTCGCGGGTGATGGCTTCGCCGTTCATTTGGTCAAGCTGCTCGATCAGGGCGACGGTCTCTCGCTGCATCTCCGCCTTTAATTTCGCATATTCAGCAAGCAGATCGTTCTTCTTGTCGATGCAGTTTTTCAGCTCGGCGATCTCCGCTTCAAGCGCCGCAGTCTTCTCCTGCGCTTCCTCCACCATCTTCGCCATCTGGTCTTTGGTGTACTTCTTGATGTTGATGCTCATTCGGCCACCGCTTCCCCGACGATCATCCAGTCATCAGCCAGCATGTCGGCCTGCGAGGCCAGCCACCCGAGTTGCACACCGGACGTGCCGACGAAGGCGAGCGCCTTGTTGCCGATGGCCTCGTGCTTGGCGTTAATTACCTCGTGAGCAGCGTTCTCGTAGCTGATACGCTCCGCAAGCTCAACGTACTGGTTCTTACCGTTCCAGCCGCGGCGTGCGATCTTCATGCTCTTCTTCGCCGCCTCGATAGCAAGTCCAAAGCACAGCCCGTCAGTCGGTCGATACGCCTCTTCAAAAACCTGCTTCGGGCTAAAAGATTCGTATCCGTCAGGGTAGCGGACCTTATAACCGTCTTCCTCGGGGTCCATGCTTCTCGGGATGGGCTGGGTCTTCTCGTAAACTTTGCCGCCCTTGCGGATAGCCGGTGCCGCCTCGATAAGTTTCGTTCCGATGTACTGTTTCATAGTAAAATTCCTTTCTTTTTCGCCCGCAGGCGTTATTTCATTTGCAACTGTTATTCCGTTTCAGACATTCTTCAAGGGCTGCTGCCGCCTGCATCGCCGCGTAACTGTCGACAGGGTAATACTTGTTTCCGTCATCATCTGTCTGAATAAGATTGCTACGCGATGCGGCGCGGCGCAGTTCGCAGATAAGGCTTTCGATATATGGCTTATCCGTCCACACCGCGCCCGCAGAGCTTCGACCAATAGGCCCTCGCGGGCCGGTGGGGTCTCTGTGGCCGATATCCCCCATTTTTAGCTGTTCTTCCCGCCCTCTGTCGCTCACGATGCTCACGACCTTACAGTCGCCGTATCGCTCAATGTCCATGGCGATGCGCTCCTTGATGCCCTGCGCGTCAGCGGCGGGGACGTTGGCTTTAATCGTGATCGTCAGCATGTGCGACCTCCTTGCCGTCCATCTTCGCGCCGCAATCCTCGCAGTATTTTTTAGTAGGCTTATCCCAACTGCCCTCAGTGGTGATGACAAAGCCACACGCAGAGCAGCACCACTCGTCCCCACCGAGATGCGCCCATCGCCCATGCACCACCGGGGCAACGTCAGCGGCGAGGGCATCTTTTATTGCTTCCGCAGGGATAATGAGACGGTAATTATTGTCGTATTCTGCACGCTCCAATAATGTTTCCCGCTCGATGTATTCAGCCATTTTCCGCCCTCCTGTTCCATGCGGCGTCAGTCCTGTCGCCTCATAGGCGCGCACGTCTTCCCGGGCACTCAAATACTCCTCAATTAGCTGCTGCACCACGAACCGCTGCGCCATCGGCCATGCCGCGATTTGCTCTTGCAGCTTTTTCAATGCCTCGTTCGAAACCATCTTTACCTCCTAAAATTTAAAGCTCTCTCTGAGCTTCTTCCCGTTGATATCCGCCTCCGCCGTAAAGTAGCGGTGCGCCTCGTTGATGTAGACGACACACCCGTGCGCAGTCGTCTCTTTCGTGGTCACGCTCATAATGCCGTTGCTGCCCTCAAATGCGGCAGGCTTCCAGCTAAATGGCTCGCCAATGTACGTCTATCATTCCTCCCTCGCAAATGTCTACGATGTGCTCGCACAGGGCTGCCGGGATAACTGACCGCTCCCGGCTCCCGGCGAGCCCCTGCGTGCCCGTCTTTGCCCCTCGCGGCGCAGCTACATGGCACGGGTCGCCATTGTGACACGGCGGCTTAAATCCGGGGTCCGGATGGTTCGTCCAGATGTCGGTCGGCTTCATCCGGCTATCGCCGTACTGGCAATATGTAACGGTGTATCTGGGCAAACCCTGCATCCACGTCATTTTCCGCATGCCCCCCCTCGGGTTCTCGATGAACCAGTACATAGGAGATAGGGCTAAAATCAGACGTAAAACATGCTGATCGACCGCATCGCAAAACTTTGCATACTCGCTGATTGGATCCAAATTCCCCGTCACGGGGTCTTTGCGGCGATGATGGGATATGGCCGCGATAGAAAATGTGGCGCAGTCTGGGCTTGCCCAGATAACGTCCGGGCGTCCAAAGCGGTCCAAGATATCCTGCGCTGTGACGGTCATGATATCCGCGTACCAATCGATATGGTCAAAGTCCTTATCCCACTCGATGGAATACACCTCGTGTCCGCGCCGCTCGAATGCCTTTCCGATGCTTCGCGTCCCCGCGAAAAGCTCTAAAACCTTCATCTCAATACCTCACTCCGATGTAGTCCAGCACTCGGCCGTAGCCAAGCCCCTTTTCGCTTGGCTTCCACAACCCGTCAGCAGGATCGTAAGCCCCACCGCCAATGCAAAACTCATAGTGCTTCGGGTGCGTGTGCTTCATGCGCTCGAATCGGTTCTCGCCTTTTTCGAGGTGTGCCCCGAACGCGCAGAACATGCACCCCGTGCGTTGGCAACCCGTGCAGTGCAGCGGCTTTTCGATGAGCGTCGACGGATAATCATTCTCGCCGTCGCTCGCCACGATGTCCCCGTATACGCTGCAATATGGGATGTTTTCGCCTTTCAGGAACGCAAGCACGTCCTGATCTGTCCAGAAGCTCATGGGCTTGCTCATGGGGCGCTTTCCATCAAAGGCGTTGCAGCCCGTTTTTTGCCACTTTATCATGCGCTGACGACTCTCTTCGGCCATCATTGCCGTCATTGATCTCAACTTGCTCGCGTTCTCGTATCTGTGCGCCGTCGATTTTTTCATAATGTGACAGCACTCATCAGATACCCAAAATGGGGCGTAGAGCAGGTATTCCCAGTTATTGCAGCAAAACGGGCTTTTCCGTCCATCTGGTGTCAATAGCTCGCCCCGCAGACGCGCCAACCTTGATTTGTTGCCGTTTTTACGCGCAAGGTATACGCAGTTCGCGACCTCTTTGCTCACGATGCTGTACCCGTATTTTCGCACGACCTGCCGAATGTTCATCTCTGGGCGTAGGCGCACAAGGTTTACGGTCACGCGGGGAAACTTCTCCCGCAGCCAGTCCGCGTACTCATTGACGAATTTCTGAATTTCAGGATATTCCAGCCCCGTGTTCACAAACACCAAGTTCAGCTCCCACGGCGGCACCCTG
>ERZ1035014.198-NODE-198-length-32910-cov-14.699376_pt1 | contig 32910 bp, 33 predicted proteins | sample MGYA00520620_ERZ1035014 | MGnify/ENA primary metagenome ERZ1035014 (study PRJEB33766, sample SAMN09781744) | gut metagenome | biome: gut microbiome | host: Homo sapiens | place: Madagascar | study: EMG produced TPA metagenomics assembly of the PRJNA485056 data...
GGAATTGAAGAACAAGTAGTCCTAAAAAATCTAATTAGTGAAAAAAAGCATAAAATCAAGTGTTTGAGACAAATATAAAAAATCAATATAAAGTACTTATTTCTAAAATTTCTCATTACATCTTTCCGAAAAACTGTAATTTTCTTGAAAAACAAATCTGTCTATGATAAACTACTATTATAAAGACATTTAGGGAGAGTTATAGATGAAACGTGAAAAATTACTCGAAAAAATTGATGAACTTAAAACAACCATGCCTTGGTATGTCCTAGACTATTACCAATCAAAACTTTCTGTACCCTACAGTTTTACAACCTTGTACGAATACCTCAAAGAATATAGACGATTTTTCGAATGGATTCTTGAATCTGGTATTTCAAATGTCAATCAGATTGCTGACATTGATTTAAGCACTTTGGAGCATTTATCCAAAAAAGATATGGAATCCTTCGTTCTTTATCTTCGTGAACGTCCTTCGTTAAATACCTATTCAACCAATCAAGGAGTTTCACAAACCACTATCAATCGTACCTTATCAGCACTTTCGAGCTTATTTAAGTACCTGACAGAAGAGGTCGAGGATGAAAATGGTGACCCCTACTTCTATCGAAATGTCATGAAAAAGATATCAACGAAGAAAAAGAAAGAAACCCTGGCAGCTCGCGCTGAAAATATTAAAGGAAAGCTCTTCTTAGGTGATGAAACAATGGCCTTTATCGAGTATATCGATAAAGAGTACCAAAATAAGCTCTCTCACCGTGCCCTCTCCTCCTTCCAGAAGAACAAAGAGCGAGATTTGGCAATTATCGCCCTTCTTCTTGCCTCTGGTGTTCGTCTTTCTGAGGCTGTTAATCTTGATTTGAAGGATTTACATCTGAATATGATGGTTATCGAAGTCACTCGTAAGGGGGGTAAACGCGATTCTGTGAATATTGCTGCTTTTGCCAAACCTTACCTTGAGGAGTATTTAAAAATTCGAGCGCCACGCTATAAAGCAGAAAAACAAGATCAGGCTTTATTTTTAACGGAATACCGTGGTGTTCCAAATCGTATCGATGCATCAAGTATCGAAAAATTAGTAGCCAAATACTCACAGGATTTCAAAGTACGTGTAACACCCCACAAGCTCCGTCACACTCTAGCAACGCGATTGTATAGCGCTACTAAATCTCAAGTTTTGGTCAGCCACCAATTGGGACATGCTAGCACCCAGGTAACTGACTTATATACCCACATCGTTAACGATGAACAAAAGAATGCCCTTGATAAATTGTAAAAAGTAATCTGGGCTGTACTGTAATGAGTCCAGATTTTTATATATAAGCTTTAATTTCAAAGATAGTAAAATCTTTATTTTACATAAATAATATTATGTTTCTAAGATTAAACTTCTAAAGGTTTAAAGTTTCCAATGATTTTTCCAATAATATGTGGATTTTCATCGTATGGAACGAATTTATCAGCGTAATGATTATTAAGAGAAACCAAACGCAAACCCTCTTCTTCACGGTAAACTTTTTTGATATAGGTTTGCCCATCCCAATCAACCGCATAAATGGCACCATCGTAATCAAATCCTGTTTGTTTGATGAGAACGACTTCTCCATTAAGATAAGTTGGTTCCATTGAATCACCAAATACCCAAGAGGCAAAGTCATAATCTAGTTGCTCATCGTAAAAGACGGTATCATAATTGCCATCCCCAAAATAAGAATAACCAGTACCTGCAGATAATTTTTCGAAGACCTTATAGGCATAAAGTTTTGGTAAAGGTTTGATGATTTCTTGTTCTTTGAGTAGTTCTTCAGCGTAATTTTCTAGTTTAACTTGGTTGTCAGGATTAAGTTTTAAGAAGATATTAACGATATCATGTTCAGAAAGAAAATACGTTGGATCAACTTTAAAAATCTGACTTAGTTGCTTTAAATTTTTTTGGTTGGGTTTTGTTTTTCCGTTCTCCCAATTAAAATACGAAGCTCTTGATAACTGTAATAACTTCGCTAAATCAGCTTGCGAATAACCTTTTTCTTGTCGTATCTTTTTTAATTTTTCTCCAGAAAACATAAGTTCCTTTCTGTTAGTTTATAAACTAACAACACTATAAAAAATAATCAGAAAAAAGCAAGACAAAATCTTCTTGCTTAACGTTTTTTCGGAGTGATTAACACGTGCGTTCCTTGATCAATTTGGCTTTGAATATTGATATCGAGACTAAGGCTATCTAGAACTTGTTTTGTCATGTAAAGTCCCAATCCTGTAGCTTTTTGGTGTTCGTGCCCGTTAAAACCAGTAAAGCCTTCTTCAAAAATCCGTGGCAAATCTTCTTCTAGTATTCCACTACCATCATCTGATATTTCAATACTAGCTTGAGAAATGCGGATGATGATTTTGCCGTTATCTTTCGAATACTTAATGGCATTATCAATTATTTGTGTCAGTGCGAAGGTCACCCATTTTTTATCAGACTTGAGTTCCCAATCACCTGTCACCTCAACAGAGAGGTGTTTTAACAAACAAGGAATGCGGTATTTTTTGATAATTGAGATTGTAATCTCCTTGACGGACAGTCTTTCAAAACGAAAATCATCTTTATTTTGACTGAATTTTAAATAATTTAATAGGGTGTCTAAATAGTTTTGAAGACGATTTAGTTGTTGTTCGACTTCTTTTGATTCAAGTTGATTAGTCTGTGCCATCAATGATAAAGCTGATAGAGGAACTTTCATTTGGTGAGACCACATTTTGATGAGATTCTGAGTATCTTCCATCTGTGTCTGAATAGCTAGAACATCGCTGGCATGCGCTTCTTTTTGTTTACAAATAATAGCTTTAAAAGCTTTTTCTGATGGTAGATTGAAGTCATCTAATTCTTTTACATAAATAAATTGTTGTAAAATTATCTGTTTCTTTTTAAATTTGAAGTACTGCCAAATGCTAATGAAAATTAGTATTGTGATACTAATGCTAAAGCTTATTCTGAAGTAAGTTACGGGCAAGTGGAATAACATAAAGGTCAGTAAAAATGAAATGGTCAATATGGCATAGGTAAGGTACCAAATACCAAATTCTTTAAAAAATTGTCGTATCATTTTAGAAGATAGCCGACTCCTCTCACAGTATGAATGCGATCAAATCCTAATGGTTGTACTTTTTTGCGCAAACGAGTCATGTTGACACTTAAGGTGTTTTGGTCAATAAAACTTTCATTTTCCCACAATTTCTCTAGCAGCTCTTCCTTTGGCACCACTTGATTTTGGTGTTCAAATAAAATGCTAAGGATTTTGTTTTCAGTCGGAGAAAGATTAATTTGCTTACTCCCATTTGATAGAATTCCTTCACGGGATAACGAAAATTCATCGAGTTGATAACTGTCAGAAGTGAATTGATAAGCTCTGCGCAAAAAAGCTGATATCTTAGCATCTAAGATGGCTAATGAGAAGGGTTTAGAAATGAAATCATCTCCTCCCATATTCAATGCCATGACGGTATCCATTTCATCATCACTGGATGAAATGGATATGATTGGCAAGGTCATGGTTTTACGAATCTCAGTCGTCCAATAGAAACCATTAAAATAGGGCAAAGTGATATCCATTAGAATCAAATCCGGGGTGATTTCTTCGATTTCTTGCTTAATCGCACGAAAATTATTAACACTATAGACATCATAAACTTTGCTTAAATGCTGTTTTAATAAGGATACAATGGTATTGTCATCTTCTACGATATAAATTTTTCCTTGTTTCATAGTTTCATTTTAGCAAAAAATGGTCTTTACGACCATTTTCAGCTGAGTTTCTTATCAAAATAATTGTATGTAGTTTTGTCTTGTTAAAGAAAGTAGTTTTTTATTAACGTTCGATAATCTTGTAGTAAGTTCGACTAGTTAATTTGTAGATAAAGAAGTAAATGATAATGATACAAAATATTGTAATACCACTGATAATCAGTGTACCTGATCCTTCTACTCCAAAGAGTAAAAGCATTTGTTTTAACATAGTTAAGGCGACAATAAAGTGGACAATAGCAAAGCCGAGTGGCATAAAGAACATTAGCAATGTTTGTGAGTTAATAGCCTGTTTGACAGCTTCTTTACTCATGCCGACTTCTTGGAGAATCTTATAAGATTTTTTATCTTCAATTCCTTCGGTACGTTGCTTGTAGTAAATAATCAAGGCTGCACCAAGCAAGAAACTAAGCCCAAGCAAGAATCCAGTGAAGAGGAAACCACCTGTAACGGTATATAGGGTATCCATGTATCCTTTTCTCGTCTCAACATCTCCCTGAATAGAGTCATCTTTTGAAGCAGAATCAATTGATTTATTAATTGTTGAGACTTCGTTTGGTGAGAGGTTAACAAAGGCTGAATAAGAATGTTGAGCCATCAACTCATGTTCTTTGAAAAGATTTATAACTTCTTGCATGACTGAATCATTACTGAAGATAATAACTCCAGGATTATAACTATTTTTAATTTCAGGGAAGTTAATGTTCTTAAAGTTTTTTACGTTTTCAAATTTTCTATCAAACAAAGTCAATGTTTCAAGTTGGCTATCACCTTTTTGTTTGTAAAAGGCAACTTGATTATCTTCTAAGTCAGGCATATCATTATCAAAAGATTTGATAACATCTTGTGTTGTAAGATAGATAGAGCCAAATTTATTAATTTCTGGATGTTTGACTAAATCATCGGTCAATGTCAGTGATTTACCAGTTGGAATGGAAAACATTGATGATACAGTTTGATAAATGATGTATTCATCGTCAGGCTTGTTGAGTTTGTCTGTAACTTGCTCTTGGAATTTTTCCTTAAGCTCCCCTTCTGAGACTACTTTGGCATTTGGATCAGTATAGCCATAATCAGCAAATGTAATTTTTGTATTTTTTGGAAACATTTCATTTGCTTGTTTCTGACTACTAAAATACAAACTTGATGTTGTGGCAATGGTTACAAAAGACATTGTAGCTAGCAAAGTGATGTTAGCAAGCCCGATAGCATTTTCTTTCATTCTGAAAATCATCTGCGATGTTGTCACAAAGTGTTTTGGTTTGTAAAAATAGTTTTTATTTTTACGACGTCGTTTAAGATACCAAGTCATAAAGCTAACGTAAAAGAGGTAAGTACCAATAATTACCAAAACAACTGCGATAAAGAAACGATAGACAACAACTAGTGCAGTAACTGTTTGAGAGGAAATAGATAGATAATAACCTGAGCCAAGACTGATAAGACTTAGTAGGGCAAAAAGAATATTACCACGAGGTTCTTTTTCACCTTTCTCTTGGCGTTTAAACAAAGCAAGAGGTGATGAACGATAAATGATAACAATATTAATGACTTCTAGCAAAGCAAAGATAGCGGCGAAGGCTACTGATGCCAAAATAAATGCTAGCGGCGATAATCCAATAATGAATTTATTATAGTGCAAAAGATTCACAAAGATAAGGTAAAAAACTTGTGAAAAGACTGCGGAAAGCACACTACCAAGTAAGATAACACCTATAAAAATAATTGCTAATTCGATAGATGATACCAGACCAACTTGACTTCGGTTCATCCCAAGGATATTGTAAAGACCAAACTCTCTACTTCTTTGCTTGAGCAAGAAATTATAACTATAGATTTCCATGATGACGGTAAAAATCATCAGAACAACGATTGCAAGTCCTAAAACAGTATTACTGTACTGCATCTCCATTGATACTGGACTATAAATAAGCAATAACGTTGAACAGTCAAGGACGAAAAGTACCACACTGGCAAGTAAAAATGGTCCAAAAATATCAAGTGACTTTTTCAAATTTGACCAAGCTAATTTAGCATAGAACATCTTACTCACCTCCTAGAAGGGCTGTCATCGCAAGTGAAATGTCTTTACTGAATTCTTGATTGGTTTTATTGCCACGGTAAATTTGGTGGAAAATACGCCCATCTTTGATAAAGAGCACGCGTTTGGCATGACTTGCTGCATTTGCTGAGTGAGTTACCATAAGAAGTGTTTGACCATAGCTGTTAATGTCTTCGAAAAGATTTAAGATATCTTCAGAATTGCGATAATCTAGTGCTGCTGTTGGTTCATCAGCTAAAAGCAATTGCGGATTTGTTATCAAACTACGAGCAATCGCAACACGTTGTTTTTGACCACCAGAAAGTTCAAATGGACGTTTTTCTAGCAACTCTTCAATGTGTAATTTTGGCGCTAGCCTTGTAATACGTTTTTCCATTTCTTGATAAGGAAGGCGCCCAAGTACTAGTGGCAAGAAAATATTATCCTTGACTGATAGGGTGTCCAATAAGTTAAAATCTTGAAAGACAAAGCCGAGATTTTTCAAACGGAATTCAGCAAGTTTACTTTCTTTGATTTTAGTGATTTCTTCCCCGTTTAAAATAACTGATCCATTAGTTGGCTTTTCTAGTGTTGCTAAGATATTTAGCAAGGTTGTTTTACCTGATCCTGATTCTCCCATAATGGCGATGAACTCATTTTCATCAACCTTAAAATCAACGTCTTGCAGTGCGCGCGTCACTTCTTTTGAAAAGCGCGTGCGAAAAACTTTCTCGAGGTGATTGATTTCCAGTAACATAATTTCTCCTTTTTTTCATTATACCCTTTCAAGCTCAGAAATGCTTAGTTAATTTTTTGCTTTTGAAAACTTTTTAGCGCTTTTTTAGCGGTCTTCTACCGCTCCAGTACCAAAAAGCTAAGCTTGCTACTCCTACTATGATGATAAATAGAATGCTTATCAGACTATATAATTCAACCATTTTAAGCACCTCCTTTTACTTTGTTATACGAAAGGCATATGAGATGATATAAACAATAGATCCCAGAAATAGCAATACAATCCAAATGAAAAAATGAATCCATAGGCTAAGATAGTGTTTAATTTCTTCTTTCATATACTGCTACTCCTTTCTTATTGATATCTTTAGTTTATCGGAAATCAGCTCTTTCTTTCTTACAGTTTTGGGGATGAAACCTTACAAAAATGTAAGAAAAACACAGAAGCTACTGCTTCTGTGTTTTATATTATCTTACAAGTTTTGTGCAATCTGTTTTAGGTAAGCATGACTTTCGAGCTGTTCAACTGGATTAGTTAGGTCTTTTAAGTTAATTTCGTAGATGCTACTTGCTGTCTCATTAAAGAGTGGCAAAGCTTTCGCCCAATCAATTTTTCCGTGACCAAGTGTCAGGCTATCATGGGTTTCTCCCAGAGAATCCACTAAATGGTAATGAACGATATGATCCTTCAAAGTCTTTAGAGACTGTTGAAGGGCCTCGTTATCACCGTGAAGATAAATAAAAGCATGTGAAATATCGTAAGCTAGAGGATAACCTTTTTCAGCAAGCAAGTGATCAAAATCAGGATTTCCATATGAATAGAGTTTTGAAATACCATTTTCAAACATGATATAGTCTTTGCCAATATGACAAAAGTGATCCATGCGAGAGAAAAGATACTGACGAGCATCCTCGATTGAAGCAAAAGGTTCTAATAGTTCAGCTTCTTCTAACTCGTAAGAGCCGTGAACCAGCACTTTACAGTCGTATTTTTTTGCTAAATCAAGTAATTTTTGTGTTGAAAAATCGATAAAGTTAACCAATTCAGCATTATTTTTTGGATGAGCTACTAATTCCAAACGCTTTCCTTGGTACTTCATAGGGTGATGAAGAACAATAGTCTTTACACTACTTGATTTGACTTTTTGAATGGCTTCTTCAAGTTTTTCTAAACTATCAGCTGTATAATCAACTTCGCTTGTAAAAAATTCAAAAACATCTGGATGATATTTTAGACGACTAGCTACTTGCTCTGGAGCAGAGCTAGCTTTTAATCCTAATTGAATTGGAAACATGATGTCACCTCTTCTTTGATTAGTAGGTTTAAACGTTAAGGTATTCTTCTAAGTCTTTCAAAGCACGTTCAGCAACTTTTTCGTAACGTTCTTTTTTATCACGGATACGTGGTCCTTCGAGTTCTTTAACGATACCAAAGTTAACGTTCATTGGTTGGAAATGTTTGCTTTCAGCGTGAGTGATGTAGTGTGGTAAAGCTCCAATAGCTGTTGTTTGTGGGAAGATAACAGGTTCTTCGCCTTTGAAACGACGCACAGCATTGATACCAGCTACAAGACCTGATGCAGCAGATTCAACATAACCTTCAACACCAGTCATTTGACCAGCGAAGAAAAGATTTGGATTTTGACGTGTAGCAAATGTTTCTGTCAAAAGGTTTGGTGAATCCATGTATGAGTTACGGTGCATAACGCCGTAGCGGACAAATTCAGCATTTTCGAGGCCTGGAATCATACGGAACACACGTTTTTGTTCTCCCCATTTAAGGTGTGTTTGGAAACCAACGATGTTAAATAGGCTACCAGCTGCATTATCTTGACGCAATTGAACAACGGCATAAGGTGTTTTAAATTCGCCGTCACGTGGTCCTTTGTAATCTTCTGGGTATTCTAGTCCGACAGGTTTCATAGGACCATAGAGCAATGTTTTAATGCCTCGTTTTGCCATGACTTCGATTGGCATACAACCTTCGAAGTATTTTTCTTTTTCAAATGAATTTAGTGGTGCTTCTTCAGCATTGACAAGTGCTTCATGGAAAGCCATGAATTCTTCTTTTGTCATTGGACAGTTTAGATAAGCTGCTTCCCCTTTATCGTAACGTGATTTTAGGTAGATTTTGTCCATGTCGATAGAACTTTTATCAACAATCGGTGCTGCTGCATCGTAGAAATAGAAACCGTCACCACCGTTTAATTCGTGGATTTTTGCAGCTAAAGCATCTGAAGTAAGTGGTCCACTAGCGATAACTGTAATGGCATCGTCTGGGATTTCAGTGATTTCTTCGCGAATGACTTCGATAAGTGGGTGGTTTGTGACTTCATCAGTTACCATTTGTGAGAAACCATCGCGATCAACCGCAAGAGCGCCACCAGCAGGGACGCGCGTGCTTTCAGCGGCTTTCATGATAACAGAATCCAAACGACGCATTTCTTCTTTCAAAAGACCAACAGCGTTTGTTAAACTGTCGCCACGAAGCGAATTTGAGCAGACAAGTTCAGCGAATTTATCTGTTTTATGCTGAGGTGTTGGTTTAACCCCACGCATTTCATAAAGTTTAACTGGAATACCGCGCTTAGCAATCTGATAAGCAGCTTCAGAGCCAGCTAAACCAGCTCCAATAACGTTAATGTATGATGATTGAGACAATATACTAATACCTCCAAAAATGAGCTTAGAGAAGCTTAAAACTCATTTTCCAGATGTGGGAGTTTGCCCATATCTGAATCTTTCTATTTTTGATACCAGACTATCATAACATAAAATCAGTGAAATACAAATAAAATATTAAATCAATAGACATAACTAAAATTATGTAAATAATTTAACGAATTTCTTTTTTTATCGTTAGAAAAGGCAAATCCAAGCAGCTAGTAAAACACTAGATATGCTGAAAAGTGATCCAATTAAGTAGTATTCTGCAAAAGTAGGACTTTCAGATATTTTATTGTAGCGAGCAATCGATTTCGCTGTAAAGACCAGCCCGATTGAGGCAAATTGATTAAAGATGATGCAAATACTCATGATAACACGTTCTAAAAGTCCGATGGTTGCTCCTGCACCTGGAATGGTATCCAATTTTTGATTGTCTTGTGGCTGATATTTTTGAAAGAAAATCTTGAAAACAACATTTGTTGGCTTAGTGATGAGAACAAGAAATAAAATCAGATTTAAAACTTGTGCAGTTACAGCATTGACAGTCAGATAAGGACAAAAAATACTCCCTGTCAATAAAACGATAATCACTAAGTGAAGCATCTGATCTGCTAAAAATGTCCACATAGTGCTGAGATGAAGGCAGTTAGCGACACTCGATTTTCCAAAATCAATGATAGCATGGCTAAGTAAGATAAGCAGACTCGTCAACCATAGACTTGGTAAAAAGCAAGTTAGTAAAATCAGAGGAAAAGCTACTCCTAGAAGATGAAGCAAAAGGTACTTTTTATCAGTATTTTTACGGTCAGCCACCTTTTGACTTTACAGTTGGAAATCAGATAAAAAATGACAGATTAACAACAAGGTCAAAACAGGATGCTGTGTCAAATATTGTGAAAGTCCAGTGATAGGCATTAAGCTAACTCCTCTCCATAGTGTTTAAGACAATTTAAAGCTGTTTTTCGTGCACGAAGATATACTTTAATATTGCTGCTTTTAAGACGTTTTGATAAGGCGCTGGTCGTTAATGCTAAGCGTTTAGCAAGCATTTGTTGATCGAACTGCTCATTGTAAATTCCAAGTGCTAATAACTCTTTTAAGATGATTTCTTGACTTGCTCGCCAGTCTGATTTAATAGCTTCGCTGCTTGCAATCAAGGTATTAACGATATTGACTTGATTCTCATCATCAAAAGAAACCGCAATTTGTGTATTACCGTAGTCATTTTTTTGATGAATATAGTTAATGGCTTTTCTGGCATGCCAGTATGCTGGACCATCAGCGCCAATACTTTGTTCGGGATTGATGTCTGTTAGAATTTTTCCCATTCCAATCCCAAAACGCACCTGGTAAGGCTTCATGGCCAGATTGATACGGTCAATGATTTGAAATAAAGGAGCATCAAGACTCAGTAATCCTTGAAATTCATCTCCTAATGTAATGGATAATTTGGATGCCAAAACTGCTTGAAATTCATTGTTCAAATCAGCTAAGCAAGATTCCAGTGATTTTTGAACTTGGTAGCGATTATCGATTTTTTTTGAACCAATAATGTCGCCAATTAATGCAAAATAATTCATAGGTCACCTCTCTTATAGGTCTATTATAACAGACTTATTCAAAAAAGTCTGTTATAACGGAAATTATTTAAAAAGTCTATTATAATGACAATAAAAATTGACCTAAAAAAACCTCGCAAAGAAAATTTGCAAGGTTTGAAGGATTTATTTAACTTTTGCTTCTTCGTAGTCGCATTCTTCATTGCTGCAGACGACTTGTTTACCACCGCCACGAATTTTCTTCTCAACGAGGAATTGACCACATTTTGGACAAGAACGTCCGACTGGTTTGTCCCATGAAGTGAATTCACACTCAGGATATCGGTCACAGCCATAGAAAAGACGATTACGTTTTGTCTTACGTTCAATCACTTGACCTTCGCCACAAATTGGACAAATCACACCAATTTCTTTTGTGATGGCTTTGGTGTTGTGACATTCTGGGAAATTACTACATGCGTAGAATTTACCATAGCGTCCTAATTTGATTACCATTGGGTGTCCACAAACGTCACAGTCAAAACCAGCAGGCTCATCTTTGATTTGAATTTTTTCAATTTCAGTTTCTGCTTTTGCTAGTTCTTTTTCAAATGGTTTGTAGAAAGCATCAATGACTTTTTGCCATTGTTCTTTTCCTTCTTCGACTTCATCAAGTTTACCTTCCATGTCAGCGGTAAATTTGACATCAACGATATCAGGGAAGAATTCAACAATCAAGTTATTGACGATTTCACCCAATTCAGTTGGTTCGAAGCGTTTTGAAACCAAGCGAACGTAGTAACGTCTTTGGATAACATCAAGTGTTGGTGCATAAGTTGATGGACGTCCAACACCGTTTTCTTCAAGCGTTTTGATTAATGTGGCCTCAGAATAACGTGCTGGTGGTTGAGTGAAGTGTTGTTCAGGGTTTGTTGAAACTTTCTTAACAACATCACCTTCAACCATGTCAGGCAACATTTTATTCTTATCAGAATCATTATAGACAGCTAAGTAACCGTCAAATTTGACTTTACTACCGTTAGCTATGAAGCGAACGCCATTTTGCTCCAAGTTAACTTTCATGGTATCAAACACCGCAGCTGTCATTTGACTTGCGACAAATCGATTCCAAATCAATGTGTAGAGTTTCAATTGGTCTTTGTCTAAGTGTTTTGCGATAGATTCTGGTGTTAGGTTAACGTTTGATGGGCGAATAGCCTCGTGGGCATCTTGAGCACCTGAAGCATTTTTCACACGGCTACCGTGTTTAGAATAATTTTCGCCGAAACGTTCTGTAATGAAACCTGCAGCATCATTTTGCGCAACAGGACTGATACGTGTAGAGTCAGTACGCATATAAGTAATCAAACCTTGAGTACCGCTCTTGCCAAGGTTAATCCCTTCGTATAACTGTTGAGCAACCATCATAGTCTTACGTGTACGGAAGTTAATTTTGTTAGCAGCATCTTGTTGAAGAGATGATGTTGTATATGGAAGTGGTGCGTTACGACGACGCTCTTTCTTTTCAACTTTTGCTACGTTAAACTCATCACTCGTAAGTCGGGCAAGGACTGCTTGCACATCTTCGTTAGTGTTGAGTTTTAATTTTTTACCATCAATGCCATAAAAGGCTGCTTGGAATTTCTTAGTTCCTTTTTTGAAGAATCCATCAATCGTCCAGTATTCTTCAGGTTTAAAGTTTTTAATCTCATTTTCACGGTCGATAATGAGTTTCAATGCGACAGATTGAACACGACCCGCAGAAAGACCTTTTTTAACTTTTTTCCAAAGCAATGGTGAGATAGAATAACCAACAATACGGTCAAGAACTCGACGGGCTTGTTGCGCATCTACCAAATCCATGTCAATCTGACGTGGTTCAACGAAGGCATTTTTAACAGCATCTTTAGTGATTTCATTGAAAACAACACGGTTTTTATCATTTTCGTCAAGTCCCAAAATGTGTGCCAAATGCCATGAAATAGCTTCTCCCTCACGGTCCGGGTCACTTGCAAGATAAACCTTTTTAGATTTTTTAGCCTCTTTTTTCAAATCGTTAATTAGAGGACCTTTACCACGGATATTGATATACTGCGGTTTATAGTTATTTTCAAAATCAATAGACATGCTTGATTTTTTCAAATCACGGATATGACCAACTGAAGCGACAACTTTGTAGTTGCGTCCTAGATATTTTTCAATGGTTTTTGCTTTAGCTGGTGATTCCACAATAACCAAGTTTTTCTTGGCAGCTGTTTTTTTCTTTGTTGTTTTTTTACTTGTCTTTTTAACAGCTGTTTGGGCTTTTGTAGTAGTCGTTGCCATAAGCTCACTTCCTATCAGTAATAAACTTATAACATGATACCCCGCTTTTTCCAAACTGTCAATAAAAAAGTTATATTCGTATGTGGTAAATTTTTTTAGAATGCTCATCATCGCTTGAAAAAGGAGAACTTATAAACCGATCCGATAAAAAAGACTGAACATTTTCCTTGCTCAGCCTTGACAGTAATACATTTATTCTGTATTATTAACTTAAAGACTGAGTAAGAAGTTGAGGTTCTTACTCGGTAAGGCGGAAGTGTTGACGCACTGTCCGTCTTTTTTTCGTTTATTTTGCTACATTATAGCACACTCACACTTACAATGCAAGTATTTTTAGCAAAAAAGTGCAGCACAAAAAGACCCTTTTCAAGGGGATTTTTTAAATCCTAACTAATTTCTGAGCGTCGTGAACAACCCACGTGTTTTCGCTTGTGGTAATTGCGATGGACTTTGGTCTTCCTTTAACCAGTCTGAAATAGATTGACTTTCTAAAGCCTCATATTTGGCATACTCATCTCGCCAGGAACCCAAAAAGAGGTTATACAATTCACCCTTGTCTACTAAAAGAATCATCTGTGTCATGGTCTCTGCTCCCTGCATCGTCCAATACATCCCACGATGTTTCATTCGATACGTTATTTTACGATGCTGGGTCTCCATGACGCCAATACCAGCATGCGAAAAGCCTCTTAGAGGGGCTGGCTTGGTATATTGAAAACTCTGTAACAGTTTCTTCTTAAAGGAGTGAAAGACCTCTAATTCAGCTTCTGTTGCTAACAAACTTTCTGTTGTATCCAACACTAACCGTAAAGCTTGTTTATCGTGCTGATAGATAGCCTGATAAGCTTGTTCCAACAATTCTTCTGGATAAGGTTTGAAAAAGGTGTTGAGTTTCTGATTCACATGATACTCATCCCAGAAATGTTCATGTTGATTAATTTTTAAGGCTTTAGCAATTTCTTTGAAAATATAAGGCGTATAACCATGTCCACCATCTGAATTAGTAACTAAAAGCGTCTCTTCAGTTATTTCAAAGTGGTTATAGAGGTAATCTAGAACTTGTTCACGAGTCTGACGATTATCCAGTAAGATGAACTCTTTCTTATCTTGTAATTCAAAACGGTTACTGCCAATTTTTCGACTGCCTGTATGAACTACAAAATGTGAAAAATCAAAGTGGTTATTATCACTATCTTTTGATTTCGCTTTAATCATCACACCGTCACCTTCGATATAAATAGTATCGACCTTTTTCTTTTCGATTTCGCTATCATCTTCATAAAAACGATAATTTGCTTTTTCTTGAATCAACTGTGTACAAAGCTTGACCGCCTTAACAACAGTTGGTTTAGTGATACAGATTCCTTTTGTCATCTCAATAACTTGAACAACTTTATCATAAGCCATGATTGTTGATAAATGAGCAACTTGATACATAAATTCCCAAGAGAAGCGAACATTCTTTGGAAGTCCTAACATGTCATCGACAGGTACTACCCACTCATTCCCTTTTTTCCAGCGACGACGTCTAAAGGTAAATTCTCCAAAGGTAAACGCTACTGTGCGCTCCATAGAATGGATACATTGATAGCCTCGTGCTTTCATAACTGGTATCATACTCTCGTCATAGTTATAAATATACTCTTCAAAATGCTTCGCATTGTGTCTTGCTAATAACTCCCTTAACTTACTTTCTTCAAAGAAAGCCACTCGTTTTACCTCCTCAAATTTATCGCAAAGATAATTGTATAGAGCGGTGGAAAAGTTCGCAACTTTTTCTTTTTTCTAGAACAAAAAAAGACGATTTCACATTAGAAATCGCTTTTTGATACTATAATACCATTCTATCCTTTACTACATCTGATTATAAAAATAATTAAATGCTTGAAGCATTTCTTTTGAGGCTTTACTGTAGGCAACAGATGATTCAAAATCTCCTTGAACGATGATTCGTTCAGTTGCCTCTTGATCCGTACAGGTAACAAGGGTCACTTGAGCTTGTCCTGGGGCATCATTAATAACATCTGAGCGATCTGGGGTAACAGATTCAATTGCTGTAATCACATACGTATAGATCGTCGACTTATCCGTCAAATAAATTTTCATTCCCACTTTTGCATTTTCTAGAGGAGAAAACAGCATTTTGGAAGAACCTGCTAAACCAAAGACGTGATGACTAGCTAGAGCGTAGTTATTGTCACCACCCATGACTTGATTTTCTTTCATTGTTCCAGCTCCATAGGTTAATTCTGTATTTCCTAGTCCTTTAAAAATTGGTAAATTAATACCAACATCTGGCACTGCTATGCCTCCAATAACTGGTAAGTTAGTACCACTTGCCTGCGAGGTTAAAACAGATTGAATAGAGACAGGTTCTACAGCTGAAAAATCATAACTCACATTGGCACTCTCATTTTTCTTGATTTCCTTTTTAGAAACCTTGCTCACTTGATAATGATTTGATTGTTGACCAATTAAAAAATTACAGATTGGTTTATTAAAAATAAGTGCTAATCCTACTAAGACCATTAATAACAACGCAACTATCCTTAATCGTTGCTTGAGTGTCTTTATCATCTCTTATCACTTCCTTGTTTCTTTGTCAATTGACGTTGTCTTATCGCTTCTTCTTCGGCCCTTTTAACAAGCCGACGACTATTATCAGAAACAATTAAGAAGATAATTCCTATAACCATCAGCCAAAAAGCAGAAGTAAACAAATCTGGAATAAATGAGAAATCACCCGAGAAGTGAACCCCAATGGCAATCAAAAGGATTGGCACAAATAATGCTGGGGCAAAATACAGGGTTAATAAAGCAATCGTCAGAAGAAAAGCCATACTTAAGCCGATTGTTTTCAAAAAAATATAAAAAGCTATCGCTGCAATGAGCCACCAGAATGTCTGGGCTAGTTTTTTGATAGAAACAAGAATAACCATAGTTTTACTCCTTCATATATAGAACCAATTTATCAGTTAAATAGATACGATTTGGCTGATTATTACCAGTTTTCACTTCTTCTATCAACCCAAACTGGACTAGCTTTTTCTTCAGAGAAATAACGGTTGTCTTACTCTGGTTGAGCAGTTCACATAAATCCTCAACCTTAAAGTGAACATAGGTAATTCCGTTGTCATCATAGCCCTTTTGAATAAAGTCTAGTGGTTCCTTTAACCGATGTAACAAAAAAGAATACAATAAAATCGCTTTATAGTTCAATCCCCTAAAGTCATCATGCGCAAACAAAACTTTAGGAATATAAATTTGTTCAGAATCCGCATCCACCAACGATGGATCTAAATCAGATATTGCTGATAAATAAACCATTGTCACACCTCTTATTTTTCTTTATTTAGCTTTTAATTTCCGCTGCATTTTTTCCCACTCTTTGATGATAAGACTTTCCAGGTAATCAGAGGCTGACTTAGCCCCATGATAAGCAACCAAGTCTTCTAACTTCTCATAACGGACGTCCTCGTGCAGTGCAAAAGGGTAACGTCCTTTTTTAGCATAACCTTTTGGCGCTGATTGAGCCGACCTTTTGCGGGATTTAGCAACAGCTCGCTCTTTTTTAGGTGCTTCCTCAAATGCATCCCTCAGCTGAGCAAAACGATTTTCAGTCATTAATGATTATCTCCTTCTAAAACATCTAAGATATGCTGATAAACATACGTGATGTTGTCATAAAAATTTTGGTGTTTTTCTTGTTCTTTTGGGGTCATTTGCTGATATTGTTCAAAGACACTTTGGTCATAAACAAGGCTCTTAGCCAATAATTCCTTGTAGAAGATTGTTCCAAGATAAGCAGGATCTTCTTCCATAACAGCTAAGAATTGTTTAGCAGTATCAGAGACATGATTACCAAACAATTTGATGTTATTGCCAATCATGTAAGGGGTTGCTGTCACATAGCTTTTTCGAGTAATGACATCAATCGCCTCACTTTTAATGTCATCCACAAAACGCTTCAGTTGTAACCAGGCACGATAACCATTTTTAGAAGCATCTGAAACAGCTAACACAATGTCGGACACGGCGATAAAATTCGCTGTCACTAGACTTTCATCGTTATGTGTATCAATGATAATCACATCAAATTGTTGGGCTAAATCATCATAGTGATCAGCTAGCCACATAAAAAACCGAAGGTACTTATGATTACGACTAACTAAATCCAATTGTGCATCGGTGAGACGTTCATCACCACGAATCAAACTTAAATTCTTTTTAATGGGGACAATCTCATACTCACCTGTTGTAAAAATGTCATACATGGTTTTGGTACTCGTCACGTTAAACGCTTGAGTTAAATTACATTCAGAAGCACCATCCATTAAACAGACCCGTTTACCTTTGTGAGTTGCTAACCAATCACCTTCGTTAAACGAATGTGTTGTTTTTCCGCCACCACCTTTTGGTAGATTTGTCGTTTGAATTTTCATGTCTTGACCCTTCCTTATTAGTTTACATCATTTTTCGATAGATAACAAGTTGTATAACTTTTTATAGCTTCATTATACTGAATCCTGTTTTTATTGTCAATAAAAAAATACACAAATAGTTATATAACTTTTTGTGTATTTTGTTAAGTAACTACTTATCCAAAAGCAGCTCCAATATTCCCACCAATATAGGCTTCTAACTGGATTTGATTGACTATTGTATTAAAGTTTCCAATGAAGTAACAATTGTCTTCATTTTCTTTGGTCAAAACAACTAAGAATTGAACCACATCATCATTTTCAGCTTGTGTCACTTCTAGTTGATTTTCTTGATACTGATAATGATTAACCAGTAAAGCCATCGCAAAGGTTTGAACCATCGCACTACTTGTCATCATCATCTGATTGTCATAAGTCCCTTCGATATTTGGTACCTGCTTAGCTTCATTAATCGCTGTAATTGCCTTTGCAAAGGCTTGGCTAACCATTGCTTTAGCAGACGCATCAGCTTCCGTATAAGGATGCTCTAATTTTAACTTAGCCGTACGGTAATTCTTTTCATCAGTGGTTTCTGAGGCAACTTCTGATGAAAAGGATGGCGTTAAGCTACTCGCTGTTGAGTTATCTTGGGAAGCTTTTGAGTTTCCCGTAAAATGCTGATAAATGCCTACTCCTGAAATCAAGAGGAGTAAACTAACGACGATAATAAAGACCATATTTGATGTTTTCCTTTTCTTCATAATTCCTTCGCTTTCTCTATTTGTTTAACGTTGGTTGCTTACTGTCCGAATAAGCATAAACAAAATGATCGCTGGTTTGTGTACTTGGACTCACAATACGGAAGTTCCAAGTATTTTTCTTGCCAAAATGATCAATCCCAGAAAATGGCGTGTTTTGTTCAACAATCAAAATGGAACCATCTTGAAAGACATGGCAGACAATCCCTGTATGTCCTGGTTGCGAGGTGCCACTTGAGAAAATGGCTCCCGCTTTTGGTTCACTTTTGACACTATTGCCAAATTTTTTCGCCCAAGCACTAGCTTGATCAACACCATTTCCTTGCGTTATTCCAGATGTTCCCCAAATGAGATTGCCTAAGCTTTCCGTTAAATCCACACATTGACCTGATTGTTCCACCCAACCTGTAGAGCCATCATAAGCAAGGCCTAATTGAGCAGGGTTGATAATATAACTCTTTAAGCTTTCAGGTAATTGATCTGGCGTATAGCCCCAAGCCGTCGCATCACTAGGAACGGTTCCTGTGCCATCGGATGCTCTTGAGGATGATGAGTCTTCTTCCTCACACTCGTCCTCTTCTTCAACTGAAGCAGAACTACTACTATTCGAGCTGATATTAGCCGTATCGTTGTTTACAGTATCAACAGGACTTGTGCCGTATTCCGCAATGGCTTTTTCGTCTAACCATTTATATTGACTACCTAGCGTGTTATAAAGATTAGCGAGGGTCATTTTATAGCTGGGATCAGTTGCCCAGCCACCATCCGCAATAGCATTAAGGGTTGAAAGCCCATCGGTATTGTTAATTGCTGCACGATAGAGCGTTTGACGGCTCATAAACTCAGCTTTACCGACAATTCCTGCATCGAAGTCTTTAAACCAGGTATAGCCTCCACCCGTATTGTCGCCAACACTAGTTCCAGAACCACTACCTGAAACACTATCAGAGCCGTAAAGGGCAATCGTTTTTGGGTAAGTGTCAGCGGACGTCCACTTGACACCACCCATATTGTGCGCCTTCGCAAAGGATGACACACTCATGGAGAAAGACGTCTCTGCCATGGTTTGCGCTATGGAAGCCGAAGGTAAGAAACCACCGACACCCCAAGACTGAATATAAGCCTCTTCATGTGCTTTGACAAAACTGTCAATTGAGCCATCCCCTGAAGAAACCGAAGAGCCGTCGGAGGTGGTCGTCACCGTTGTGATCGTGCCACAGTTACTATTGCTATCGCTACCAGTAACGGCGCCTAAAATACCAGCAATGGTCGTAACACCAATAAAGATGATGGCTACTAAGACAACTAAGGAAGCAATGACTTTTAGTTTGATGAGTTTCTTCATCCGTTCCCTCGCTTTCTTACCAGAGCCCTAGAATCGTTCTAAGAATAGCATAAAGGATTAAAAAGACAATAAAACCGATCCCTATTTTCTTTAACGATTGGATAAACTCTTGGTCCCGCTTATGTTGTGCGGCTAAACGCTCAGGATCTGATTCGCCTTCAGACGCAAAATAATCTCGTTGTTCTTTCATCCGTTCCTTACGAATAGCAACAAAGGTATCAATCGCTTGTTTACGACGGCCAATAAAGCCTCTCTTTTCATCTCTAGACATCTACTCGTTCCTTTCTGTTATTGAATCCCACCATAGCGTTCTATCTCTGGCGCTAACAATTGCTGATTGAAGACAAGGTTGCCAACACCTGCAATATTCATAAAGAGCTGACCTTTTGATAATCGTGGCAAGGTTTCTAGCTCTGATTGATTCATTGAATCCGCTAAGGCATTGGCTAACAGTGGAATCGTTGTTTCATCTGTCTGACTAAAAACACGATACTGCATCAGTCCAAAAATTCGCTGCACAGCAGTCACATAAGGATCTTTATGATTGCCTGTTCCTGATTCAAAAAGAATTCCTCGCAAAGAGTTCACGGATAGCACCACACCTGAAAAGTTCTCTCCCATGGAATCAATCGTATCAGCTAACAATTCGACACTACTTTCATACTTGGGATTAATAAGGGTCTGTGCTTCACTAATATTGACGATATAGTGAGGCATACCCATTTCCGTTTTCGTTGGTTGAGCTTTCAAGAGTTGCTTACAACGTTTCCCATTGTTAACAATGTCGGCTGATAAGAGGGATAAGACTGAGAAAATTTGAGCGTTCAGCAGGTTGCCTTTTAAGCCTGAAAAGTCAAACGTCACCACTTGTTCAGAAGAAATATCTTGGAATTCTGTAACCCCTTCAAACATCTCGGCATTCGTCGTTAGTAACTCATTAAACGTATTATAGATGCGGTTAACCGATTTCATTTCCAAGTCATCAGGATTCTTTTGTTGGTTTAATTGGCGTTTGCGATCAGCCACATAGAGGACAAAGTCAGATAAGATAGGATATTCTTCATTAACCAGGTCGGTAGCTTTTAAGCGTTCGGGATAGCTTTTAGGGTTTCTCGTCCACAAGCCTTCATCAATATAAAAATCATTTAAGAGCCCTCCAAACGTGGTTAAATCATCTCCTGTCACTTCATCGTTCAGCAATTTAAAAATACTCTTGAGCTTATCGATGTGACGGTTATAGGATTTCTTTTTATCCACTTCTTCCCCATCTTCAGTGGTTACTGTCGGAAAGACCTGGAAGATGTTAATGCGATTTTCAGCACCTGAGAGGTCTAACACCAGACCGTGTTGCGCTCTGGTTTGTTCTAAGAATGTCCCATTAGCATCAAAGTTACGAATAAAGTGCCCTTTGGCATAAAGGACGTCGGTGTGTTTTAACAAAAACGATCGTTGACCCATTTTAGGATTTCCTGAAATAATCATGAAGGAGCGGGTGCGCCTATCATCACGCTCTAAAAAATTGAAGTTAACAGCACCTTTTGTCGGTGTCCATCCAAAGTAAACACCTCGCTCATCTTCTAATTTCGTATGGTTAAAGAAATAGCCCCCTGCTAAATCATGCGCTCGAATCGTTGTTCCTTTACGATGATTCGGAAGATCAACTTGGTATTCTGCTGGAATAAAGGGACTATGGTATTCAAAATCTAACTCTCCCAAAAGAATGGTTGATTTGAAATTAGAGGTTTTGTCCTTAATATCATCTACCTTACGAAAGAGTTCCTCTTTTGTTGAGGCAGAGACATAGACCCGAACATACATGCCTAACATGGCAATATTTTTCTTGCGAATATCACGGTCCAATTCCTGAAGGTCTTTAATTTCATCCAATTCTTGTTGGTTATCTGTTACCTTACTATTTCCTGTGATACGAGTAGATTTTTCCTCAATGGACTCCTTAATTTCTTGTTTTAGTTCTTTATTACTCTCCCGATACCAAGCTAAAAAGGCTCGTGTCTCTGGAATGAGTAACAATTCTGACAACCAAAAACGGTCCAATTCTTCTGACGGGTATTCATAAAATAACAAATCCGTATGATAACCGTCTCCACTCACCCAATAGCGGTCATGTCTGAAATCAATATTGCCTTGGGGTTGAACACGACTCAAAAAGGCTAAGTCGTATCCCGCTGCTTTTAGTTGACGTTGGCGTTTTTTGGATAAATCTGGCATAAACTCTCCCTTCTACACCTTTTCATTCATGTTGCTGTATTGCTTTAGAATTTGTTCTTTTTTTGTGGCACTAATCTCTTGCGGCACAAAATCATTATTTCCGTAAGTCTTTGCTTTGCGAACCAACTCATCCATTTCGGATGTGGTTGTGGCAAATAGCCACAAGATAAACTCGGTGTTGTAAATTTCTTGTTGGATGCTTTCTTCTACCTGAAGGTCATTTATTAGAAGACCTTCTCGATCTACCAGTTGCTGGTAACGACGAGACGTTGGAGCAAGTTTCGCCTTTTCCTGACGCACCAGGCTCAAATGATGCCGTAAGTCCGCAATCTGAGTGGTTGTATCTGTTGGCAAGGTCGTCACTTCAATTTGCACATTGGTATTAAAATCCGTAATCCATTTCTCAAAGTTATCTAGCGTACGTTGGATCTCGTTATAAGAGAGTGACCCAAGGTCTTTGCCAGAAATCTCCATTAACTGCAGATAGCCATAATCAACCAACTCAATATAGGCCTTGTGATTATTAATGATTCTCTTAACATCCAACAATTCTACTGATGCATGTAAATCATAATAATCCTGTGTTTGGTGTTTGCTTGGTTGAAACCGTCCTAAGGGGCGTTTGACACTTTCTGAAGAGCTTGCTTGTCTAATCGCCATAGCTATTTTCCTCCCCTCTGATAGTTAATACTGGTATAGCGTTTCCGACGGCGTCTGAAGAAGAGCACCATACTATGCCAATTTTTCTTTCCACCATTAGTTGGTAAGACCAGATATAAACACATGAGCGGTGTTAACACAATAAAAACTAACATCTGTGGCCACTGACTCATCGGAAATAATCGCGTTCCAAAGGTTACAGCAGCAACCACTGACCCACCGACAAAACTAAGATCAATCATAAATAAGCCAATAATCTTGACTCGTGCTCGAATATCACGAGGTACGCCATATTTTTCAGTCATGTACTTTTTCTCCTTTACTAATTGATAGCTTTATCGTAAGGAATAATGTTAAATCGTGCTGTAAAGGGTAAAGTCAATTCTGAAAATAAAAATCCGAATCTAAAAATAGCTAAACAGTTATATAATCTTTGGCACACAAAAAGAAGCCTCAGAAACGAGACTTCTACTGTTCTTAGCATTGATACTTATTAAGAGATACCATTATTTCTCTAAGTGGTATTTCTACCCCTACCAACCTAATACATACTATGTTAATAATTTGCCTTTTTTTAACAAAAACGTCAACACATCAACTTCATTTCAAACATGAGACTCCTTAACAAGAGTAAAGAAAGCTTCTTCGGAAATAATGGTAATGTTCTGACCGTCAGCCTGTCGCTTCATGACAGCTTCATATTTTTTCGACCGCTTATCTGGTTCAAACAGATCTAATTGCTTATGACCAGCAATCAGAATCTCTGTCTGGGCAGAAACATAATTCTGGACGATAGCTCCCTGGTTTTCTAAAAACACCACAGCCTCTTGCCTTGTCAGCGGTCTAAGGCTACCTGTAATCACTACAATCTTACCTGTTACATCAATCATAAGCATTACTCTTCGCCTTCATCAATTTCAGCACCTTTGATATGGTTTTGTTGGTTTAGCTGTTGGCTCGCTTGTTTCAATTGTTGAGCAGCTACTCCCAATTGTTGTGTTGACTGCGACAAGTGTCGTTGTCCAGAAAGAGGCGAAGAAGCTTGATGGTTTGTTGGCTTAGTCTGTGTTTTTCCACTTGAAATAGTCGGATCAGTCACACCTGTAAAAGGTTCCGAGTCAGCAGTTGCTTGATTAAGCGTTGGGTCACTCACACCACCAATTGGTCCAGCTTCACTACTACTTACATCATCATCTTGGAAAAGAGGCTCACCACCATAGTGTCCTGATGCATTTAACCCATAGTTATCGGGTGTTGGATGAAGGAGCGATTCAAAACCAGGTTGATCAGCTATCCCATCATTTTTAAGCGCATCGTAAACGGCATTATGACCTGCTTGGGCTTTACCATCTAAATGATCGGTCACGTCGCCTGCAAAGTCTTTAGCTTTGCCAACGGCTTCTTTCCCCATGACATCAGCTAAGTTAACCATGTTACTCACTCCGCCTTTAGCTGTATTTTTAAACCCTTGGTCTTTAATAGAGCTAACCGCTCCCTTAATACCACCGCCAGTCACCGCTAAGCTATCACCAATAAGCTTACTTCCTGTCGCAACGGCTCCTGGGACTTTGCTAGCGACATGAGCACCAACTTTACCAGCACCAATAGCTCCTGTTGCTAGAGCACCAGCACCTTGTGCAAAAGCATTACCTGCCATCATAGCGCCAATCAATTGTTGCGCCGTATCACTGTGTCCTGTTGAAACCCCAAGCCAACGTTCAACCATTGCAACTCCTTGCATCGCAGCTAAGAAAACACCGATATAAACCAGAGAAGCAGCTAAACATTGTTCCCACATGCTTAGCCCATCAAAGAAACCACCAGATAGTTTCGTCACAGCTGAAACAGATAAGGTTGGTAAGTCACGACAAATTTCTAAGGTCATTCGCATAATCACGACTTCAAAGAAGATACCAGCAATCGCACCGCCCATGGTTCGTAATAGCTCTTTATACTTCTTCGAGCTAGAAAGAGATGAGTATCCTTGAAGCGGTGAAATCATAGCTTCAATAATAATATCAAAGATAGATTTAACCAGTTTAATAGACATCGAAAGGAGCAACACGATTAAAATACCATATTGCATAAACATACCAATCCAGTTAACCTTGTAGCGGAGGTAAACAGGTTCAAAGGCATTTAATTCTCCTATAACACGGTGCTTTTTAATTGTCTCTACACCAGTTTGATTAGCATTTAATTGATGAAGAAATAGTCCTTCAATTCCCTTAACACCAAATCTCTTTTTGTAACGATCATCTAAGTCTTTTAACAAATCAGAATTAGATGCACCGTATGTTGCTCCAAAATTAATTCTGGTCGCAAAATCAGAGGTATCTCGTTGATCTGGCGCATCAGTAATGTTATTAAGGGGTGTAGAACCTTTTTTCGGCGGCTTAATATAGCCATAATCATCTAAAGGAAATAACTCGGTTGAGAAGTCGTTATCAATTAAAACTTTCAGATCCACCACATTATTCTTCAGTGGCTGAACTGCTAGAGAAGAATACGTGCTACTATCATCCGAAGCTGTCTGAACAGCCATGGCATCTTGAGCGACTGCCGTAGAAATATTGGTCAGTGCAAACGGTAAAACAGCGGTCACTAAGGTTACTAACAAAAAATTTGTAATAACCCCTTTGTACTTAATGGGTTTTGTGAAAACACCTGTAATAGCGGAAACCACTAAAATTAAAGTAAAGAGCGTTGTTCCTAAAATTTGAAACCAATAAAAGAATTTCCCAATCACTGTATTCGTATCTCCAAGGTAACCAAAGAGACCGAAAAGTTTAAACACATTATTAAAGACATGTTCTAAACTAATAGTGATTTGATAGAGAGCCTTAGCAATACCACCTGGAATATACGCTAAGAACGAAAGAAAAGCTGGGGTAGAATCTAAATAATTACTCCAATACTTATAGAAAGAAGCCACCTTTTCTGCATTTTCTCCCGTGATATTGCCATTCATTGAACTATTAATATCCCAAAATCCTGCTTCTAACTCATTAACCAAATCAGAAAACGTCTGAAAAACCACGATAAAAATACCTACCTTCTTTTTTGATAGGCTTATCGTAAGGCATAATTTAAAATCGTGCTGTAAAGGGTAAAGTCAATTCTAAACAAAAAAGACTCACTAATCGTGAGTTCTTTTACTTAGTAAATTATTCATCAGCTGTTCCTGAGAAATCATAATACCCAAAATCACGAGAATCACGATCTACTTCAATGATACGAATTTTCTTTCCACCGTCAGAAAGAGCAATTTGATAAGCGCCCTCTGCTTGTTTACGAGTTGGATTCTTTTCAGTACTATTGATAGTAACTGTAAAATTATCAGTTCCTTTTAATTCAGATTGTAGCCCTTCGATAATATGTTGAGTTGAAGGCGGGATGTCTTCTTCAGAAATAACCGAAAAATACGTACTCTGCCCTTGACTGTTTGTGATTGAATTGTCTTTTTTATTAAATATTAATGTATCATTGCCATCGTTAAATGGATAATCACCTCCTGGATTTTCAGAATAGCCAGTATAGCTATCTTTTAGCTCATTTTTGATAATACTTTCCGTTGACTTTTGACCGCAAGCTGCTAGTGTCATCAGTGCTAATCCTAACGTCAATACTCCTAATAATCTTTTGATTGTCATTATATTTTCTCCCATCATTTTCTGGCTTTATTATAACAAATAACAGTGATTAAAAGCAAGCCCTTATATAACTTGTTGTGTATCTTTTTAGATAATTTTACAAAGAAACCATTCAGAACAATCAACTGAATGGTTTTTGTTTATTTAAATCACATCATCTTCAAATAAGTCAGAATAGTTATCCGAGAAGTCGTAATCCTCAACATCATTACTGTTATCCGCCACCACATCGTTAATGGCAGCTTGAACCATTTCAGCTGGTGAGGTAAAACGTTGTTGTTGCGAGGAAGTAGCGTCATGGCGTGTCTTGAGTTTTGGAAGTTCACCTGTATTGCTACCAACACTGCTCATTAGCTGCAGGCGCCAATCAATAATATTGTTAAAGAGTTTTTTCGCACCGACCGCAACATCTTGAAGCTCCAAGTTACGGTGGGCACTCTCAACAGGAATATCGGCTAAGGTCATCAATTGATCAAATTCTTCCTGTAAGAACATGTAGCGATAAGGGAAGCTTGTTTTCTCATGACAGAAGATCGGATCGGTCGTTATCTTCCGCCCTACATTATCTCTGCCTTTCACTCCACGTAAGATGACCGCTTCACCTTCCTGGAGTTTAGCTAATTGTGTTGGTGTTAACAAATCCTGTCTTGGATTTTCAATCGCCACGTTAGGATTCGCTTCATCTAAGATGTTGCTTGAGCGACGGCGGCGGGTAATTGTCCGTGACCCTAAATCCTTGCTAAAGCGACCGTTGGTTTTATCAGAAGTCGATTTGACATAAATTTTAAGCGAGCAGTTATCTTGGATGGTTGCTGCGGTGTTCTCACCATATTTATCAACCAATTGTTCCAAGTTTTGAATCCAGAGATAGTAAAGGATGTTTTGACCCAAGCCAATCGAAATCTTTGTCTCCATGTGCGGAATTGCTGGAATGTTCGTGAATTCGTCCAAGATATGTAAAATGCGATTGACACACTTTCGACCATTAGACAAAGCTAACTCATAATTGGCATTAAAGAGTTGGTCAAGAAACAGTGAGACGATACCGTTATACTCTGTTCGATTGGGTGGGGTTACCAGGTAAATGACTTTTGGATGATCAGAATAGACTAAATGAATATCATCTTCCTGAAGCAGGCTAGCCTCTGGTTGTGTCAAAATACTAACCTTGATATGGTCAATAATAGGCTTCTTGTTATAGTCATCTAGACGTATGACCTTGCCACGTTTTTGATAGACTTTTTCAGCTGAGAATTGGTAATAATACTCTTGAATAGCACTACCATCATTATTTGGGTGATTAAAGTCAATCGTCACGATAAAGTGATCAGGAAGTTTCGGCGCAATGACATAGGTTAAGTAACCTTCTCCATCAATTAGAGCAGTTGCTTCCTTGACATGAGTGGCTGTTCTTACTGTAGCACCCCATGATTCCTCGCTAGTAATCGTGATTTTTGCTGTTTTATGCGCAAAGTTATTGATCATGTTTTGACTAGAACTTGAACGAAACTTCACTGATAAGCGACGAGGAAAGCCAACAGATTCCAAATCAATGGAGTTTTTTGAGGTGAGTTTGGCAATATTATCTTGTAGGAAGAGGTTAATCCCTGACATCATGCTAGAGAAGACATTCCCTTTGGTTTCTTCTGAAGCAAAGTCTGAGGAACGAAAGTTCAAATCAGCCATATCTCTAAATTTAGAAAATTGCTTTTGGTTAATCTGTCTCAGATTATCAAAATAGACGGTAATCTTTGATTTTTTCTTCACTTGTTGGTTCTTATCAGGATTTTCAACAATCTCGCCAAAATCATTGACAAAGACTTCTTCAGACCCTAAATCCGTTAGGAACTTGGCAATGTTACGAACCGTTACCGTATCCCAGGCATCATCCTCCCCATTTTTAGCTGTCTCATTAGCTCGGTCGATAAGCGCCATGGCAATAGCATTAAAGAGGGAGATTGATGTATCTTCCCAATATTTAGCGTTGCCATTTCCCAATCCTGGTTTGGTTTTACGGTAAATGGCTTCCGCCACGGCATTAACACGAGTCTGCGTCATTTCATAATAACCTTTTTGAGCGGCAGCGATGGCAAGCGCTAGTGGATTATAAGACATAGACCAATCCATATTTTGGAATGATAGCACATTTACATCATACCCACGCTTGCGCATGGTTTTGTAAGACGACTGATAGTGTTCACCTTTAGGGTCCGCAATGACTAGGGACGGTTGAATTTCTGCTCGACTATTAATGTCAATACTGGGCATGATATGCCCCTCCCCTTTTCCTGAACGGGTCATCCCAATACCAAGCATATTAGTGGTACTATCATCGATGTAATAATACCCTGAAGGGATTGATAGGTTGCCTAAAATGGTTTCTGCTGTCGTAATGTAGCGACTAATTTTCCGATTTTGCCACTGCATTTGCGTTCTTAGCGTCAAACCTGCTAAATTCCCTTTTGTTTCATGCAGAACTGGTACACCACCTTCGCCTGGATAGGTTTGGTTTTTGTTCGGCACCTTTTTATATTGGTGATGGATGTCTGATTTAGTCGCAAAGCGATCATCCCCTTCTTCGTTGTTATTATAATCTCGGTACTGCTCAAAATTTATCCAAGCAGACTTCCAAGCAATCACTAAACCGATAATAAAGATAGGAATCGCTAAAATAGGGGTTATCACAAAGACTTTAGCATTGAACAAATGTTTGAATAACAAGCTATCCCAATCAAAGGTCACAACTTGGTTATCATCTCTAAGCGTGATAAGTGCCAGATAAACATAGCGAATCGCTGCTCTAAGAACAGTGACAAGGTAGTTTGTCAATAAGAAAGCTATCCCGCTAAAGCCAAGTCCCATCACAATAAAACTACGAAAGGTTTTAAAATGGAGAATGGGCTTTAGTTCTTTGTCAAAGCGTTTGCGTTCTTGTTTAACAAACGGTAAGTGATAGAGCAAGCGAAATAAGACGTTCCACACAATAAGCCCTGCTGCTATTGGTAAATAGACCACAGCTCTTTTGAAGAAACGTGCTAGTGATTTTCCTTGACGACATCCCCATTGCTTCCAATCGATCATTTGACGGTGTTGCCAGGTCTCTTTCAGTTGGTCTAACTTAACGGTTAATTGATGTTTGATCGCTTTTCGCTCTTTAAACAGTTGTTTTACCTTCGGATAGCCTTTTTTGACAAGAGGCGCAAGCACCTGAAACAACAAGTAAGCTAAGAAGCCACTCATCACAATAACATTAACAAGACTCACTTTTGCCAGCTGAAGAAGGGTGTAATAGATCACTTTTAACCACTCAAGCATAGTGATCACCTCGCAAGTCTTCTAAAACTCTTTCCACCTGTTGCCCATAAAAATGGGAAAAGAGAAAAATTTTAAATTGTACTTGTGGGGAAGCTCTTTGGTAGCGCCTTAAATAAGGAAAAAGCCACTGCTCTAGCCCTAAACGGATAATGGAATGTTGGCTATGGCAGATTTGCTTCAGGTAATTTTCAACTTGAAGTGAATCTGCCAGTAGTTCATTATAATCATTAGTTAAACTTTGTTCTGTCATAACAGCATCCTTTCATTTTTTGATACCTTTAGCATAAAGGATAATCAAAAATTATGCTGTAAAGGGCAAAGTCAATTCCAATTTAAGAGTCAGAGAGACATAAAAGTAGATAAAAAGATATATAACTTTTTATCTAAAAAGATACTACTAAATAATAGGCTTAACTATCTAATTTGAGCGATTTGTATGTTATAAGTAATATAAGAAAACAAGAAGCACAAGGATATGTTGATGAGGTTATTAATCCTATTGTAGAGAAAATGGAGGTAAAACCTAAAGTCAACTTACAGTGGTTATTTGACAAAAAATATCAAAAACGCTTCTCAGGTGACTGATAGCTTTTCTCTAAAGAGATATGTTAGAATAAATTAAGCAAAATACTTTAACACAAAAAAGCAACAACCAATATTTAAAATGAGCTGTTGCTTTTTTCGTTATATAAAAAGTTTCATCCGCATCTACTGGAGTAGCTTGAAATAACTGTTATTAATTTTTATTAGTTTAAGTGAACATATATTTTCTCTCTTAAGAGAGAAAATTAAGACAATTTGTCAAGTGGAAAACCGTTAATTTCTTGTCTTTTAATTTCCTGCTGTATAGGAGAGAAATCCTTACTTACAAATTTCAAAAAATCAATGAAATCAGGATACAAATCTTTTTCTTCATACTTATATTCCTTCAATTTATTCAATACCTCCGACTGAATAAACTTATAAACCTCTTTCATAATTTTGGGGAGTGTCTCCTCCTTTCCTAAAGTAGCAATAACGCCCTTTATATTCCTACCATCTAAATCAGCATTACGGTTTGGGAAATCAAAAGATACAATCTCATCTCTAAAAGCATCTTGTATAGTTCCTGATATTTCCTCTAAAGAAAAATTATCAAAATTTCCTAATCGTTCAACAAATTTAACAACATCAAAAACTATTTTCCTACCTGCAAGATCATCAACATTTAATTCATTTTTAATTGCTTTTTGGATAATCCTAATATTGTCTTGAGCCACTTCCAGTTCTGATTGTAAATATTTTTTTGATTTATCAATATCAATATTTAAAGATATAATTACTCTATCAATCTTCTTATAATTATCTTTAATTTCTAATTCCTGATATTTACGAACAACAAATCTATTTAGTTTATCATAATTAATAAAAGATCCTTTTTGAGCTTGGATTCTTCGATTAACTGGTAATTTATCAACAACTGAAATGAGACCTTTTTCTTCTAGAGATATATCATCAATTTTATAAGCTTGAAATTGAGGATGATCTATTTCAGTCCCTATACCAAACATAAATAATAAAGCAATAAAGGGGTTTCCTGTTATATCTAAGAGACTTGTAGGAATACCGTAATGCTGCAATATCCCTAATTGTATTGCCCTTTTTTCAATCGTTTCTAAATTGTTATCCTCAGGATATTCATAATATTTTATATCATTAGGAAATTCCCTACTCACTTCCTGATAAATTTCTTCAAATTTTAAATAATAAGGTTCGTGATTGCTATTCTCAGTGTGCCTAAATATTGAAGGAACAGTTTCCCACCCCTTCTGTTGACCTCTAAAATAATTGAATCCAATTGCTTCAAGTCCTGTTATAAGTTCTTTTAACAAATAAAAAACTTTCCATGAATCAAAAGTATCCTCCTGATTATTTAATTTTTTCTGAACCTCTTCAACAATTTTTGAAAGATCACTATTTCGCAACTGATCTTTGCTAATCCTTATATTTGATATTTTATAACCTTTTTCCGATATTGGTAAATCTAAAACCAATATTTCCACGTCTATTACTGCTGTATTATATAAATAAGGATTAATTTTCTCACTTAGATACTTATCATTAGTAAAATAAGACCCCAATGTTTCATAAATATTATTTCCCATAATTATACGTTTCTTATTACTCCTAAATTGAGAAGTCTATACTCCATTGATTGCTTTGAAACATCTAAATCGTTAGCTAAATAAGTTATAAATTCCTTAACACTATATTTTGGTAAGTCAGTAGCAGTCATTGATTTCTCAAACAGCAACTTTTCTATTGACTTTTTAATATAGTACTTAGGCATTAGTAACTCAGCTGCAAACTGGTTGGCAGCTCGCTCATTTAACCGTTCATGTAATCTATAATTAGCACTATTTATTAATCTAGCTGACTCACCTTTATGTCCTAAAACACAATGTCCTAATTCATGAGCTTGCGTAAATCGTTGCCTAACTTTTGGTTCTGAACGATTTACATAAATAGTATATTCATCAGAATTGAACTTTCCTGAGTGAGTTTCTAATTTAGTCTCTTTTTGATTAATACCGATAGAATCTATAATTTTCTCTACATCCACCGAAGTAGCTTCTGAATCAACAACTATATTACCAACCAAATCTGATTTATCTCCAAAATAAGCTAAAAAATCTTCGGAATAAATTTCCTTTAATTTAACTTCCATCAAAATTTCCTCGCTTTCTCATTAATAAAGCTTCCCATTACAATATAATATTCCCCTCTCCCCTTATAGTATAACACTTTTCTTTTATTAATATGAAAGAAATAGCCATGATTTTTACAAATAAATTTCCCAATCTACTAACAACAAGACCTCATTCATTCTAAAGTAAAACAATTAATTATAAAAAGAAGCTAGTCATTCAGCTTCTTTTTATGCTTTAAAAGGGTTCATCCGCATCTACTGGAGTAGCTTGACTTTTACTCTCCGTCCACGTTGGCAAAGTTACGCTAGTGATGTAAACTGGGACATCTGTAACGGTTACTTTATAAGTTGTGGCGCTGGTTTTTGTAATACTTACCTTAGCACTTGGTTTTAGAACATCAATGGTTGTTCCGTTCAGCCCAGTCATCTTTCCATTGAGATTTTGGTAAGTACGGACATTGTATTTGCCATATGAGCCAGTATATTTAGCGGTTGCTTTTCCATTACTGTCTGCTGTATACCAAACTAAGTCATCTCGACCTCAACTGTGTATCGTAAGCTTAAACAATTTCAGTTCAAGGATAACTTTTCAACCTTACCTGAAGTACTGTCTTGGGATGAATTCTCTTATCAAAAAAGGAAAACTAGCTTTTATTGCTCAAGACCATAACACGAAGAAAATCATTACGATCCTTGATAACAGACGACAAACAACCATTCGCAATCACTTTTTCAAATACTCTAAAG